>Ga0209380_10001477_pt1 | contig 15737 bp, 13 predicted proteins | sample HubBroMetageWFT6_FD_188347 | JGI IMG/M metagenome (GOLD analysis project Ga0209380, IMG submission 188347) | Warmed and freeze-thawed soil microbial communities from the Hubbard Brook experimental Forest, New Hampshire - Hubbard Brook CCASE Soil... | ecosystem: Environmental > Terrestrial >...
TGGTGGAGGCGGGGGGAGTTGAACCCCCGTCCGAAAAGCGCTACGGCTCGAAGCCTACATGCTTAGCTCAATTCCGTTTGTTTCGCCAGCCACGCTCAGAATGAGCAAGAAACGCAGCCGGCTAGCCCGATTGGTTCTCGCCGTCTCGCCCCGGACAGAGACTTGACGGCCAGCCTACTGTGTGACGTTTCTTACCGGGCCCATAGGCGAAGCCCGGGGAAACGTAGCTGGCCTAGTTTAAGCTAGGCAGCCATAGCCAACTGTTGGTTGGCAATTCTAGTTTTCCACCCGATTGCGGGCAGGTGGCGCCCGGCATGCCTTCGAGTCGCGACAGCTTCCGTCGAAACCGTGTCGCCCCCTCTAATCCATTCTAACATTAACCAGGACGAAATCAGACGCCAGTTGGCAGCGCGGCTGGTTTACTTTGTAAGTGCCGTGTCGCGCGACCGCCGAATATTTGGATAGCAAATCCACTGCCCCATGGGGGTCCTCGTTTGCCCGCACTCCCGGACACGCACCAGTTTCTAATGCCCTTTCTATTGCTAAAAAGCCCAGCGCGCCCGCTATAACAGGTGGACCCGGCCTGAGGATCGACATTCAACCATCCTCCCCCGGCCGGACATTGAAGATTCCAGGCCACAAAAATGTTCGCTTTATGTTCGCCTTTGTGTATAATCCATCTCCCATGCAGACCACCGTGATCAAGCAGCTTCTCTGGCTCACCTTCTATTCCCTGCCTCTTATCGCCTTTGCCGCGCACGGTACTGAGCCGCACTCGCAGATTGTTGCCCCGCTAAGTGTGCGGAATTCCACCCTCCCGGTGAAGGTGATTATCCATAAAAGCCAACAGACACGCCCGGCGAGCCTGGCCAGCGTTTCGGCGAATCCTGCGTCCGTGCCAGGCGGGAAAACAACCGCCCTGCAGGTGAAGGCCTATATACAGGCACAGGCCGAGGAATATGGGGTAAATCCCAAACTCGCGCTTTGGATCGTCAGGCACGAGTCCGAGTTCAATCCGCGCGCAAAGGGTGACGGTGAGGCGAGCCGGGGTCTGTGGCAAATTTCCAGGATTTATCATCCTGAGGTATCGGACGCGGCGGCCTTCAATGTCGCCTCGAGCACGGAATGGAGCCTGGCGCGAATTCGATCTGGGAAGGTAAATGAGTGGTCCACGTACCGGTTTTGCAGAACCCTGTACGAGGATTGCCCGTTCTAGTCGCATTTTAATTGCTTAAGTGGCACAGGCCTTCAGGCTGTGGGGTTTGGTTATACCACGAACGACTGCGCCCCAACTAAACCCCACAGGCTGAATGCCTGTGCCACTCAAGGCAATGTACTGGTCCGCGTCGCGTTGCGGGTCGACGACGGCGGCCGTGCCTGTCGCTTCGTCTCCTATCAAGTTGGAAGCGTGCGCCAGGCACGCCAGATAGAATTGTTTGAAAACCGCTTAGGAATTCCTTCGCGTGCGGACTGCTACTTGGGCTGAGGAACAATTCGGATATACGGCTTGGGCGCTTTCCATCCGCCGGGATACTTCATCTTGGCCTCATCATTGGAAACATTGCCGCTGATGATCACGTCCTCGCCGGGCTTCCAGTTCACCGGCGTTGACACCTGGTGCTTGGCAGTAAGCTGCATCGAATCCAGGACGCGCAGCACTTCGTCGAAGTTCCGGCCGGTGCTCATGGGGTAGCTCAGCATCAATTTGACTTTCTTGTCGGGCCCGATCACGAACACGGTGCGAACCGTGGCATTGGTAGCTGCCGTGCGGCCTTCGGAAGTATTGCCTGCATCCGCCGGCAGCATGTCATAGAGCTTCGCCACCTTGAGCTCCGGGTCCCCGATCATCGGATAATTCACCTTGTGGCCCTGGGTCTCTTCGATGTCCGCGGCCCACTTTGCGTGGCTGCTCACCGGATCCACGCTTAGCCCGATGATTTTGCAATTCCGTTTCTGGAATTCCGGCTGCAGCCCGGCCATATAACCCAGTTCCGTGGTGCATACCGGGGTAAAGTCCTTGGGATGTGAGAACAAGATGGCCCAGCCGGCGCCCATCCATTCATGGAAGTTGATGGTCCCCTGCGAAGTTTCGGCGGTGAAATTGGGAGCTTCGTCATTTATGCGCAACATCGATTTTCTCCTGGCCCGGTGCACTTTGGAAAACGGTGCCTTTGCAGCTTGACCCCTTCGCTCCACATACTCTAAAGCGAATCCTGTGCCAACCGGATTTTCCGATTTGGAACTGCGGCCCGCGCATCTTACGCTTCTCCTGCCCCCGAGACAAGGAGCTTGCTGGCGGAGTCCGGTCGTTCGGAGGGGAAAGTCCGGCCTACCTCAGCCCCGTGGCAGCCAGGCAAAGAGGGAGCTTACGCTTCAAGCACAACAAACCAAAGTACCAATGCCCCGGAACAACAATTTCGGCACCATCGCCAAGTGGTATTCCTGTCTCAAGATATCACTATCCAGCGGTAGGAGTTGCACTGTGAAACGCAATTGGATTTCGCGCCTCGGCGATATAAACAAAGAACTTCTCCTGATCCTCTCGATCATTGCCGCCGCAGGAGTAGTCAATTTCTTCATAGCCGGACAGCGGCTGGTTCTCACCTTCTACAACCTTCCGACACTCATGGCGGCGTACTATTTTGGCCGTCGCCGCGCTGTGGAGGCGGCACTGGCCTCCATCCTCTTTGTCGTGTGGATGAACCTGATGAACCCTACGGCCTTGGGAGGAAATTTTGAGTGGAAGACCCAAGGCCTCTTAGCTTGGTCTGATCTGGGTGTCTGGGCAGGTTTCTTGATCATTTCAGCGTATGCGACCGGAAGCCTCTACGAGATTGGTGAGCGGAGGCTCAGCGAACTGCGGGAGACTTACTATGGCGTGCTGCAAATCCTGAATCAGTTCATCGGCAACGACAAATTCACGCAGAACCACTCTTATCGCGTGTCCGTCTACGCCACCACCATTGCCGCCGAGATGCGCCTGCCGGAACAGCAAATCGAGGACGTGCGCGCGGCGGCCTTGCTGCACGATATTGGCAAACTCGAAGTCAGCCGCGACATCCTTTACAAAGCCGCGCGGCTCGATCAGAACGAGACGGAAGAAATGAAGTCCCACGTGGAAAAGGGAGTCATGATGCTCAAACCCGTGGGCGGCTCGCTTCGCCGCATTCTGCCCATCGTCCTTGCGCATCACGACAAATTTGACGGCTCCGGCCATCATCCTTCCAAGGGCGAGAATATTCCGATCGAAGCCCGGATTATCGCGGTTGCGGACGCTTTCGACGCCATGACCAGCGATCGTCCCTACCGCAAAGCGATGTCACCCGCGGAAGGGCGCGACGAGATCGTCAGAAACATGGGCTCTGATTTCGATCCCACTGTCGTCAAGGCCTTTGAAATGGCCTTTCGCAAACAAAAATTGGAAATCCCTGAAGTATTGGTGTGAGCGCTTCAAAGCTTCTTTGGAAATCAGCCGCTTCTCGCCCCGGCTACAGAGGCTGCGGAGAAAAGTAGTTTAATGTCATCCCGAGCGAAGCGAGGGATCTGCTTTTTCGCCAATCCCAAGAAAAAAGCGGATTCCTCGGGCAAACCGCGCCCTGGGAATGACACTTTTGGAATTTTTCCGCAACCTGTGCAGCCAGGAAATGCGAACGCGAGAAGCGGCTGCGTTTTTTTCACCTGCTCGTCTTAAAAAACACTTCTCTTTCTGCTCACTTTCCCGAGCCGCCCTATTGCACAGTGATGCTGACGTTCGCGGTATGCGAAAGGCTCCCTGATTGAGCGGTGACTGTAAGCATAGCCGGGCCTGAATTCTGCGGAGGCATGTAGGAACTGCCGTATCCGCAGCCGACCAGTGTGAGCGACAGTGCGAAGATTGCCAGCACCGCGGCCGTCGTCAAGACCGGAACGCGAGCCCGTTCCATTCTCCCTCCCTGCCAGATCAGTAGACCCACAAGCGCGAAAGCCGCGAGAAAGCAGCCCAAGCCGATGCTCCCAGGCGGCAGAAACCCGTACCGCGGGACGGTGCTGGCCGTGTTCACATTCATATTGGTGCTTGCCAATCCGCTGGTGATCGCTAAAGTCGATGAGCCAAAAGTACAAGTGATGCCCGGAACAGATACGCAGGATAAGCTGACGTTGCCTGTAAACCCTCCAGACGGCGTGACCGTCACCATCACCGGAGCCGATTGACCGTGCGCCACGGTTACGCTCGAAGGATTTGTGGCTACCGTGAAATCAGCTCCCGCGGAGACGGCGGTGCTCACCGGCGTTGACATGCTGCCCGCAAAGCCTCCGGTCCCAACGAAGGAGGCGGTCAGGGAATGAGTTCCGGCCGCGAGCGTGCTGACGGTGAGGCTGGCCGCGCCCATGGGGTTTATCGCTACCGACCCGAGCTCGGCGTTTCCATCGTGAAACGCGACGGTTCCAGTGGGAGTGCCGCCCATCGAACGGATCATGGCGGTCAATGTTACGGGTGAGCCGTGGGCCGTCTTCGCGGGCGCCGTCAGAGCGACCGTCGTTTCCGCGCCGGCGACTTGCATCTCTGTCCTTGAACTGCTCGGCAGGAACGTGGCGTCGCCGCTGAATTGTACGTCGATGACGTGCATCGCCGTTCCCGCGGGAGGCAACGTGAAAGCCGCTGCGCCGCCTGCTAATGGCGCGGTCCCTCGAGAAACGCCCCCGTCGGAAATCGTCACCGTCCCGCTTGGCACACCCGGATTGCCTGGACCCGCATCCACTGTGGCATTCACCGTGACGCTTGAGTCCGCCGTCGCCGCCGTAATAGAGGCTCTCGTATTGCTGACCAACCCGGTGGAAATCGCTCCGAACAGCCCGCCCTGGCCATTCGCGATGTCCGCTGTGAAGAACAGCGTGTTCGCACCCGCAAGCCCGTCCGCTCGAAATGCCAGGCCGCGCATTCCAGGATTCGCGATGACGCTGCCGTCTCCGTTACGGATCTGGCCCAGGAAATCCCCGGAAGCGGCGTCGAAAGCGCTGATGGTGCCATCGCCGAAGTTGCCAATCAGAATGGCGCCGCTGAATGGGCCGAAATTTGCCCCGGCTAGAGCCATTCCCCAGGGGGCGTTCAAGCTGCCGCCCGTCGCAAACCGGCGCACGAAGTTGCCCTGCGTATCGAAAACGTTGACGACGCCGTTTCCAGCCCCGCTCACCGGTCCGTGCTTGGCGGCATCTTGCACCGCATACGTAACGAATAATTGGTTGCCGATTACCTGCATGCCGAACGGTGCGTAACCCGCGGGAAGATTCGGATCCTGGAAGGCGCTCGGCCGGTCCAGCAAGTCGAATGAGTTCGTGAAAGTATGAATCGTCCCGCCATTGAAATCGGCGACCGCCGCGAAAGGCGAGCAGCAATCGGGGTACAGCAATGCCAGCGCCGTGTAAACCGCGCCCGTTGCGGAGTCATCCCTTACAATCGCCGCCTGCGCGGGAACGTTTCCGTTGGGCGTTGAAAATTCATCGATCGTTCCATTTTGCGTGACCACGACGTACTGGAAGGGCGAGTCCGCCGGTCCGAATGCGCCGCTCGCGTCGGAGGCGATGCCCGTGGGCATCGCGCGGCTCATGCCTCCCGGAGAAACCGGTACGGCCGCCGCGCCCGACAGGACGCCGGAAGAATTCAGTGAGCTGATCGATCCGGAACCGCTATCGGCGACGAAAAATGGCCGTCCCGGCAGGAAGGTGATGGCCCAGGGATCGCCCAAGCTTGGCGCGTTATTAGCGGCAACCCCCGAAACGTTGGATGCGAGATTGGTCTGCCGGTAGGCTTTCGTCTGTGCCGAAGCGCTCTCGGCGAACAAGCCTGATCCGGCCAGAAGTACGCTACAAAAGTACAACAAAACTTTGTGTTTCACTCTACCGCCTCCTTGTGGTGATGGCCGGTAGAATGGCTTTTTTCGGCCGGAATGGTGTCAAATCAGGGTCAAGAAAATGTCACAGTCGTAGGGATATAAATTAGACAATTTGTAGACGTAATTGGGAGCGCCGCAGGCATTTAACGGCGAATTTTAGCGGCGCATCAGGAGGAAGTTGCGTCCAATGAACACGTTAGAACGCGGAAAAGTAAGGCGCTCGTCTCCGCGCAGGCGCGACCGCCCGCGAGAGTCTCGCTCCGCGACTTCTGCCAAAGCTTTCGTTTACTCGCGGGGCTGAACGCGCACAAGATAACCATTATAGTCAACATACCATACGGTAACTGGATGCGTGGAGCTGTCAATGTAGGTCCTGCGGTCGTAGGTGAACGGCTCGGGCATTTCGTAGACATGCCACTCCCCGGTGTGCTGGTTGTAGCGGACCATCTGCCGGCCATGCAGCACGCCCGCCCAGACTTCGCCGTTCGCGTCGGGCTGCGCTTCGTAGAAGTCCGTGTACGGGCTCGGAGCGATCGGCGGAATGTGCTCCTCGACAAGTCCCGTCTTGGCATTCAGCTCGATCAGGGCGCCATCGCCCCCGCCGAACCAGGGGTTGTCGTAGGGATCGAACCCGCCGCGCTTGGCCGTCATCATGTGCGCACCCGAGTTCTGGTTAATCCACTGCCCCGTACTCAGGTCCATGCGCTCGATGGTGTTTCCCCAAGCCGGCAGCCCGCCCCCTCCGTAATATTTTCCGTCGGCGGAAATGAGATTGTCGTAGCTGAAGCTCGCCTGCAGGGGGAAGCGCTGAATCACTTTGCCCGTTTCCGGATCGATTTTCCGGACGTTGTTGTCGCGGCTGTCCCAGACGTAGCCATCCGGAGTCATAGAGAAATTGCCGAAGCCGGGCGCATTAAGAGGCACCGCGTCCTCAATGTGCACCTGCGTCACTTTTCCAGTGGCGGGATCGAGCCTGTTGAGATTGTGGCTCCAGTTCTCCGAAAACCACGGGATATCGTTCTTGTCGATTCGCACCGCGTGCGTTCCGGGCATGCCCTTCGGCGTGAGTGGAATCGTGTATTCGGTCACGATGCCGGTTTTAGGATCGAGCTTTCCGACAACGTCGGTCTTGTGGCTCGTGAACCAGATGTTTCCTTTTGAGTCTCCCTGCGCGTCGTGCAGCGCGAGCAGCGATTGCGGCAATTCGTACTCGGTGACGACGACGTGCGTGTCGCCGCCACTCGGCCGCGGGAACATGCGTAGCGGCTCGTCTTGCTCTTCGGGTCCGCGCACACGTGTCAGAAACTTCACCAGCGTTTGGACTTCCTCAGGCGAGGTGCCGTCGCGGCGGGTGACCGAATTGTTTCCACCGCCGGTCGTCGTCGTTCCCTTGATGCGAATCACCAGCGAAGTGCCGGAATATTGGGTCATGCGGTCGACGATCAGGCTCCAGCCGTGCTCATCGTAGCGGTTGCGGAAAATCTGGTTCCAGGAATGGCAGGCGGAGCAATTCTTTTGCAGCGTTGCCTTTTCCTGCGCCGTGCCCGGCATATTCCACAGCAATTCCGCGCCGCTGAGCTGGTGTTCAATCTCCGGCGTAGCCGGCAGCGCATCCGAGTCGGAAACTCTCTCCAAAACGATATCGGCCAGCTTGGAAGCTCCATCAATGTGCACGGAATTTACGACGTAAGCCTTGAACAAAAGCGGAGTCGGGATCCGCAAAACGTAATCCCCGGTTTGCATCTTGGGAAATTCGTAGCGTCCCTGCGCGTCGGTGTACACCGTGGTGCGCACACCATTCGGCGCGATCAGCTGGACGCCAACACCTTCCGGCGAATCTCCCGTCGGAATCTTGACGGTACCCGTGGCCCCGCCCGACAACCCGTTTTGCACCGTCCACTTTTGCGTGGCCGCTCGATACCAGGGATTCGGTCCCGGATTTTCTCCCTCGACGCAGCACTTCCCTTCCTTGATGTAGGTGATGAGGTCGGCTACGTCAGCGTCCTTCAGAGTCGTGCCGAAAGCAGGCATCCCCGGCCCGCCCTCCTTGATTTTTGCGGCCACATTTTCGTCCGTCACAGGATCGCCGGACATCAATTGCGAATGCTTAAAAAGCTCCTTCAGATAAGGGCCGGTCTTGGCGTACTGGTTGTGGCACATCCAGCATTTATAGAAATAGATGTTTTCGCCGCGGCCCGCGCCGCTGTCGGCGATCACCTTGTAGGTATCGAGGCGCGCCGAGCGCTGGAAATTATCCGTGTGCATGACGTTGCCGGAGGACGCCTGAGCCTGCGCCGGCGCCGCCTGCGACCGGCTCCAATTCCCCGCCACGAGAAGAGCAATCCCAATCATGACGGTAGCCAGAAGTGTGACGCGGGTGTGCATGCGGCTTTGATTTTTCATGGTATCCCCTGTTATCGGCAATCGCCTGCGCGGGCAAACTCCTCCGCCCTCACAAAATGCCTGTATTAGCTATAGTTCATAAATCAAAACCTGTCAAAATATTTTCGTTCGCGTGATGCAAATGCCTAAGGTCGTAGATGGGGAGCGCACGGTGAATCCCAAGTCTTGGCCCGGAACCGTGAGGAACCCATTCCAGCGTCCGCCGGGCATATGGGCTTGGGTTGCCTGGCTCGAAAAGGAATTGTGTCGCGTGCGTTAATTATCACTCCGGCAAAAACAAATCCACTGCGCTTGACCCCTTCCGGGTGACCCCTCAACATATAAAAAACGTATAGCCGGGTGGCTGACGATTGTGGGGTTGCTGAGGTGGGAAAATTCGCTAGTCCTGTTTTCGAAACTGGTTGTGTACGCATGCCCAGCACGCCTGGAATGCGCCAAAATTCGTTGTTCTCCCGGCATTGTCGAATTTCATTGCTTGGCGCGCTGTTGACTTTGCTTGCCGTTCCTGTTCTCCGCGCCCAGGATCAACCCGATACTCCCAAACCCTTGCCCGCCATCATCGGGGGAACCGGATTCATCGCCACATTTAATGGAGGACAACCCCATCTGGGCCCTCTGATCGCCCCTGTACTCCTCGTTCCCTTAGGAGATCGGTGGCTGATCGAATCGCGCGCCACCTTCGAGGCTGATATGACCCAACAGCCGGGGAACAGCTCGTTTCGTGGCCAGGTTCTGAAAAGCATTGACTATCTCCAGGTGGATTACATAGCCAACCCTTACGTGACCGTGTCGGTAGGAAGATTTCTTACCCCCTTTGGAATATTCAACGAGCGGCTCTACCCCATCTGGATCCGAAACCTTCAGACCGATCCATTGATCCTGCCCATCGGCACCGGACCTTCCCAGGCCAGCACGGGAGCCATGCTGCGCGGCGGCTTCCGAGCCACGTCCAAATTCAACATCAATTATGCCGTCTACTTCTCCGCATTGAGCACCGTTAAGCTGAGCAACGTGACTCCGCTCGACTCCGACCGCTTAGCGGGCGCACGGCTGGGGATCTTCATCCCCAACGCACGGCTCGAAATCGGGGGTTCCATTGAGCATCTGCTGCAGGATGAGCGCTCGAATTCCTTCGGTTTTCACGGCGGCTGGCAGCCGCCCGCGTTGCCATTGGAATTCCGGGGGGAATATCAACGCTCGGCCAGGGGGAGCGGTTATTGGTTCGAACCCTCCTACCGCCTGAGTCAGGTTCCGTTCTGGCAATACGCCATGCGCAGAACGCAGCTTGTCGCGCGCATGCAGCAGTATTTTGTAGGGGCGCTTCCGAGCGATTCGCTGCCGCCTGCAAATACCCGGCAATTTGAATTCGGCTTGAACTACTACTTTCGGGACGGCCTGCGAGCGGTGAGCAGCTACGGCCGGCAGTTCAGCGAGATGGGAAATAAAAACATTTGGACGGTTGGCCTGACCTATCGCTTCGCATTTCCGCTCGGCCATGGAGACGATAATTGAAATTTAAACGGAATCTTCTCTCCTGCCTTTCGCTGCTCATACTGGGGGGAGTTTTGTCCGCAACGGGGCAGGAACAAGCGAAGGTCGCGGACTCCAGTGTTTCCTCTTCCGGCGCGGATACGGCTCCCAGCTCGGCGTCCGGCCCTTCGAAAGCAATTCAAAAATCAGCCGCTTCCCGCTTCGAGGGAGAGAAACGATACCGCGCCAACTGCGGCCGGTGCCACATGGCGCCGCATAAGTTCCCACCCCGCATGATGGCCACGATTGAGCGGCACATGCGGGTTCGCGCCACGATTACCGACGAAGACGTGCAATTCATCTTGCGGTATATGACCGAGTGACTATGGGGCGGGAGATCATTGCGGGCCGGTCCGTTCTTGCCTTCCTACGCGCGCGCGCGTTTGCCGCGCTGCTGCTGTTGCTGCTGCTTCTGCCCGTAAAGGCCCAGCAAGCTCCTCGCTTGATCGAAGTGCTTGCCGACCACGACAGCCGCTACAAAATTCAGGGCATGAGCAAGCCCAGCATCACCGTCACGGCCAACGAAAAAATCCTTCTCCGGGTGACCGCGATTCGCGCCAAGCAGAGGAATAGGGACGGCTCCATTCACGGATTTTCTCTGCTCCGCCCCAAGGACCACCAGCCCGTTCCCGGATGGGAGCTGCTGCTCAAGGCGGGCGTACAGGAATTCGCGCTCACGGCTCCCGCGGAACCGGGCGAGTATCAAGTCATTTGCGCCGTCATCTGCAGCGAAGGCCATGAACAGATGAACATGAAATTTATCGTGGAACCTGAGGTTAAGACGTCCTTGGATTCTGAAATGAACAAATAAGGGGGAAGAGATGCGCTCTTGGAAACAATCGTCATGGTGTTCGATTGCTTTGATTTTGCTTTATTTCATCGCTCCGTCGGTCTTTGGCGGGGACGAAAAGGTCTTCACCGGCGAAATCGGAGATACCCAGTGCGCCATGAATGTCCATTCTCTTGACAAATCGCACAAGGAGATGCTCAAGGTGAAATCGGTCGGAAAGACCGCCACGGACTGCACCTTATATTGCATCAAGAATCGCGGCGGCCGATTTGTGCTCCAAAACAAGGACAAGGTTTACCGGTTGGATAAACCGGAACTCGTGGAACCTTATGCAGGACAAAAAGTGCGAGTCATCGGCGCCCTCGACCCCCAAACCGAGACGATCGAGGTGCGCAGAGTTGATCCGCTCCGGTAGCCGGAAGTTTTGACCCCAAGTATTTTCGTCCCCCGAAAGGCCGGAGTTTTCCCACTCGCTTTCAACGCCGATCGCCGGTTGGGACAGCAAACTTTATCCGTCCCGTGGAATCCCCTCATGTCTAAAGGATAAAGCCACCTATGCCCGCCTCTCCGGACTTTCCGGGGCCGCGTTTGACCGCGCCTAAGCCCGCGATATGGTGAGAGTCCATGAAGCCGATATCGCCGCGTTCCGCCGCGAGGCGAGCGACGGCAAAGACGCCTCGATCAAGAGCTTCGCCGCGCAAACCCTGCCCACGCTCGAAGATCACCTGAAGATGGCGCGCCAGGCGCTCGAAAGCGTCTCGCCAAAAACCAGCGCCAAAACGACAAAAAAGCAATCCTGAATGTAAGTGAGTGAGCAGTTCCGGCCGACCAACTCGGATGGAATCGCAAGAAAAACTCTGAATCTTGCCGGGCATGCGGAGGAGGCGGGCCGAACGCAGCACCGCCTCCCGCCATGCCACAACGCCGGAATTCGAGGCCGGCGGTCCGCGTGTTCCGCTCTCCCGGAAATCTCCCCCGCCGCGCGCGCGGCCCCCATATACTCTGTACAGAGTATTCTGTACAGAGTATCCTGGCCAGAGTATATGACGGCCGAATCCAAACGCGCGTTTTCCAACCCCTTGGCCCTGGCCATCCTCGTCCTCCTCTACGAACGGCCCATGCACCCCTACGAAATGGCCGCCACCCTGCGCGAACGCCACAAGGAGAGCAGCATCCGGCTGAACTACGGAGCGCTTTACGCCGTCATCGAACAGTTGCTGCGCGAAAATTTCATCGCCGTCCGTGAAGTCTTGAAAGATGGCAGGCGCCCGGTGAAGACGGTCTACGAGCTGAGGGCATTGGGCGAGGCCGAATTGATCGATTGGATGCGGGAGCTGGTGAGTTCGCCGGTCAAGGAGTACCCCATGTTTGAAGCGGCGATTTCGCTGCTGCCAGTCCTGCCGCCGGAGGAAGTGATCGAGCTGCTGGAGATTCGCATCGGCCTTCTTGAAAAAACGATCGAGGAAATCGACGAGGAAGAGCGGAAATGCCGGGCCATGAAGCTGCCGCGCCTGTTTTGGCTGGAGAGCGAGTATTACAGGACCATTACGGACGCGGAATACACGTTCTCCACGGATTTGCTCGACGATCTCAAACGCGACAACCGCAAATTGCGCAGCGGCTGGACGGAAATGCGCAAGCAGCTTCTGGCCGCGAAGGCGGAAGGGCGCAGGGAGCAAGCGCCTGCGGCCGCAATTCGCAAAAATAAAAAGATAAAAACCACCAGCAGCTAGTCGACCACGAAAGGAGAAATAGACATGCAAGCATCGGCAAGAAAACCGTATCGAGGAATTTCCATGGAAGGCGGGCTGGCCTCCTGGTACGCCAAGATCACGCGGAGGGACCTCGGAGAATTTGAGCGCCTGGCCCGGGAACTTGCAAAGGATCTACCGGCCAATGCCCGCGTGCTGGAAATCGCGCCCGGCCCGGGATATCTCTCGGTCGCTCTGGCCAAGCTCGGGCCTTTTAAGATCACGGGGCTGGATATCAGCCAATCCTTTGTGCGGATGGCTTCGCAATATGCGAAGCGCGAAGGCGTGGTGGCGCGTTTTATTCACGGCAGCGCGTCGGACATTCCTCTGGAGGATGGGTTATTCGACTTGATCATTTGCCGCGCGGCTTTCAAGAATTTTTCCGAACCCCTGAAGGCGCTGAGTGAAATGCATCGAGTGCTGAAGCCGGGAGGCAGGGCCGTCATCATTGATCTGCGCAAGGACGCGTCCTGGGACGAAATCGTGGCCTACGTGGATGGACTGCGCCTCAGCCGGATGAACTCCTGGATGACCAAATTCACGTTCAAGCACATGCTGCTGAAGCGCGCGCATACGGAAGAGCAAATGACGTCCCTCGCGGGCGATTCTGATTTCAAATCCTGCGAAATCATCAAGACGCCTATGGGCATGGAGGTGAGTTTTGTTCGCCGCCAACCTCTGGCGGAGCAGGCGGCCTGAACGGCGCGCGATTTTCCCGGGAACGCCAATCTCCCGATTGGCGGGGGGGGGCGACGCGACACGCCAATCGGGAGATTGGCGTTCCCGGATTTCAGTGACGGCAAGAAATTGCGGACAAAATACCGCAGGCCTGCGCGGAATAATTATTCAGATAATTTTCATGTGAAATTGCTATGCTTCACTGGTTTGCTTGACACGAGGTTGCTCGATACGGTTATATTCTGCCATTCCGGAGCAGGTGCTGGACATCCCCCTCGGGGTTGAATCCAGCCGGCTGCGGCCAGGAGCGGGGGAGATGGATTCCATGGGTGATTCATTCGGTCTTGTAGATATTTTTCTGTCTAACGGGCGGCGAGTTCTTCGCCAAAGCCGCTCGCTCAGATCGATCGGGCATTTTTCCGTTATAGCACTGGGTTTGGCCGTTGCACTGATCTTCCCAATCTCAAGAGCTGCGGCGCAAGCCGCTTCTCAGGCGCCCAGTGATGAATCCGACGTCAAGCTCCTGCAACCGACAGGACCGGGCCAGGCGACGCCGCCTACTACGATAACTTTGCAGGACGCGCTGGAGAGAGCGCGGAAACTCGATCCGACGCTACTCGGCGCGACCTATGATGCCAGGAGCGCGCGAGAAGATCGCCTTCAGGCCAGAAATGCCATGCTGCCGTCGATTAACGCGACAACGCAATACCTTGGCACGCAGGGCGATGGCGGAAAAATCTCCGACGGAAGATACGTTACCAACGACGGTGTTCACGTATACCGCGCCTGGGGCGTATACCACGAGGATCTTTCACCCGGACTTCTGCTGGGAACGGGATATAACCGCGCCAAAGCCGCGGAAGCTCTGGCCAATGCGAAAGCCGAAATAGCCCGCCGCGGTTTGGGCGTGACCGTCACGAGGAGCTATTACGCCGTGGTTGTCGCGCAGCGCAAATACGCCACCGCGCAGGCCGGGCTGGATCAGGCCAAACGCTTCATGGACATCACGCGGGATCTGGAACGTCAGGGACAAGCGCCGCACAGCGACGCCTTGAAGGCGGAGATTCAATACCGCATCCAGAAGCAGGCGTTCGACGAAGCCAAGTTTTCCATGGAAGACACGCGCCTGGGCCTTGCCGTAATGCTTTTCCCCGACTTCAATGAAAATTTCAGCGTAGTGGACGACCTCGACTCCGCCCCGGCGTTGCCGCCGTTTCCGGAAGTTCAAGCGATGGCGGAAAAACAGAATCCCGATTTGCGAGTTGCTTTAGAGACGGCTCGGGAGGCGGATTTAGACGTCAAGTTGGCGAAAACTGCGTTTCTGCCTACTTTGACGGTGGACACTGATTACGGGATTGAGGCGAATTGCTTTGCCCTTCGTTGCACTCGCGCATCGGTGCAAAATGATCCGGCGGTCGGGGTCGTCCCTAATCTTGGTTATTTCCTTACGGCGGCGTTGACAGTGCCCGTGTGGGATTGGGGAACGTTGCGCAGCAAGCTGCATCAGGCGGAATACAAACAGGAATCCGCCAAAGCGGCATTGAGCCTGGCTCAGCGTACGCATATCAGCGAACTCTATGCCAACTATGACGAAGCGCTCATCGCACGGGCGGCCCTGGATGAATCACGGACTACGGCGGAACTTGCGGCCGAGAGCCTGCGTCTCACTACCCTGAGGTATCAGGGAGGGGCTTCCCCCGCGACCGAAGTAGTGGACGCGGAAACAGCGCTGGTGACGGCACGGAACGCCTATGCCGACGCCCAAGTGCGCTATCGCACTCTGTTGGCGACACTGCAGACATTTACGGGAAGTTTCTGAAGGATGGAAAACTCAAAAGCAATCCAAGGGATGGGAGCAAAACAATGTATTTCCCTTTAATAACAGGCACGGCGCCGGCTCGCCAGGGAGCCCGCCCTAAAAAACATGAAATCGAAACAGGCAGAGCGGTCCGCTCATTCGTTGTACTAATGACTGCGGGCATCCTGTTCTCAGGCTGCAGCACACAAAAAGCGGACGAAGCAACGCCGACCGTGACGGTGCAGGTGGACGCCGCGGAAAAGGAGCCGATCCAGCGCAAGGTGGTTACGGACGCGGTGCTGTACCCGCGCGATCAAGCGGCGATCGTGGCCAAGGTCGTCTCCTCGATCAAGAAATGGAATGTGGAAAGAGGCAGTCATGTGAAGGCCGGGCAGTTGCTCGGGGAGCTGGAGAACCAGGACTTGACCGGGGCGGCGATGAAGAGCCAGGGCGGCTACACGCAAGCCGAGGTCACTTACCAGATGACGGTGCAGAAGAGCGCTCAGGATCTGAAATTCGCCAAGCAATCCCTGGATTCGGCGCAGAAGCTTTACGACGGCCGGGCGGCGCTGTACAAGGAGGGCGCGGTTTCGGCGAAGGATTTGGACGACGCTTCCGTCGCATTGACTCAGGCAAAGAATACCTATGACCTCGCACAAAAACAGTTTGACCTTAAAGTGGCCGAGGGCGCGCGGGACGCGGCAAAGGGGGACACGGAAAACGCCAATGCCCAGGTGAGTTACACCCAGATTAAGAGCCCGATCGACGGTGTTGTTACCGACCGTCCATACTATCCGGGGGAAACACCGGCCACGGGCACTCCGATTATCACCGTGATGGACCTGTCCCAAGTGGTGGCCCGTGCGCACATCGCACAGCTGGAGGCGGCGAGTCTGAAAGTGGGGGATCCCGCGACC
>Ga0209380_10001481_pt1 | contig 15708 bp, 8 predicted proteins | sample HubBroMetageWFT6_FD_188347 | JGI IMG/M metagenome (GOLD analysis project Ga0209380, IMG submission 188347) | Warmed and freeze-thawed soil microbial communities from the Hubbard Brook experimental Forest, New Hampshire - Hubbard Brook CCASE Soil... | ecosystem: Environmental > Terrestrial > Soil...
GAAACTGGTTCGTGCCTGACTTGGTGGTCACCTGAATCAGGATGGAGCTGCCCAGATTGTCTTCACCGCCGAAGGAGTTGGTTTGCAGCGAGGCCTCCTGCACGGCGTCGGGTATGGGCGCAAGGATGATGTTGCCGTTCTGCACCGGGCTGGTAACGTTCATGCCGTCCACCATCACCACATTGCCGGTGTAGCTACGCCCGTTCGCGCTGATTTGGGGAGTCTGAGTTCCGAAGTTGTCGGGCAGACCACCGGGGGCTTCTCCGGCAAGGCGTGTACCTACGCCGACCACGCCGGGAGTGACCGCTAGGATGTCCCAAAGATTTCGATTCGCCGAAGGCAGATCTCGAACGGTATCGGAAGAAAGCGTTGCTTCCAGACGACTGTCATCTGTGTCGATGGCCGGGGGATTGACCTCGACGACGATGGTCTGCTTGGCGGAGGCAACCGGCAACGCGAGATTAACGCCCTTGGTTTCCGAAGTGCTGAGCGTAAACTTTGCTTCCGTCTTTCGGAAGCCGCTGGCTTCAGCGCTCAACACATAGTTCCCCGGAGGAAGACTGTTGAAGCGATAGTTGCCGGAATCGGCGGTCTTGCTGGTCGAGGAGACGCCGGTATCAACGTTAAGCAACTGCACCGATGCCTCGTTGATGGCCGCTCCCGCAGGATCAGAAACCACACCCTGAATGTTGCTGCTGTACTGGGCATAGCTGGCAAGGCTGAAAAGCGGCAGGAGAACAACTAGAAGGAAACCGGACCGAATACGACGGAGACTCGCGTCAGGAACCATTGCAATCCCCCAGGGAACGCCCACCGCGGCCTAAGTAAACGATTTCTCACTTAATCGAAAAAAGTTATATTCCGGATGGGAAATGACTGTCAAGAACTTTCTGTTCTTTCAGTCATCCGCGGCCAGTTCTCTTGGGGCATTACGACTCTCCAATGCCGTCCGATCCGCTCTTCATCGGTATATTCCTGCCAACAGCTCCGAAACAGCAGGCCCAACAGAAACCACCGCGCGACCCAGGTTGCAGGTCGTTCTTGGCTTTCTTCCTCGAAGCAAACGATTACGCTAACTTTGCGGCGAGAAGGGTGGTAGTTTGACGGGAGTAAGGTTCGCGGGCCGATCAAGCAGGTCAGGTTGATAGGGCTTTGGCTGGACCGAGACATCCTTTGACCGGCAGCGGAACAGGGAGGTCTGGATCATTGCGAAAGGAAACATGGGACCGCAGAATGACAGCGACTCTGTCCCGACCATCCACGCTGCGCTCAATCGTGGCATCGATCGGATTGACACCGCCGCCCTGCACGGCTTGGGGACATTCTGAGCACATGCTTGCCCGCGTTCTGCAAAGACCGCAATCTATGGTCCTAGGTCTTCACGGAATGTTCACGCGTCAGGAACAGTAACGGAAAAATCGGTGCGTCGACGGGGTCAATACGTCCCGGGTATCCGCGCCCCATGCGTTTGCGCTCTAGGTCTTAGCCCAGCCCTTGCTCACGATGCCCGTCCCCTCGCGAAGGGAGATGAGTTGGTTTGCCGAGACGTTTTTGTGGTGTTCGTGCAGCCCGTTCGGCCAATACACCTCGATGTCTGCCGAACTGTTTCCCCCTAGACCAAAATGCAGGCGCGAATCGTTACAAGAGTAGAAACTGGATTGGCTGAGGACCGCCTGCGCCTGCACTTTGCCACCGTAGTGAACCAGCACCCTCGCACCAATCGCGCTGCGGTTTGATTTGACTCCTTCCAGTTTCACCTTGATCCAGTTGGGTCTGCCTTTTATGTCGTTGCGCAACAGGGATGGGGGTTCGTTCAAATTGACAATGAGAATGTCGATGTCACCGTCGTTATCAAAATCCCCAAACGCGCAGCCGCGGCTGCAGTGGGCTTCGGCAACTCCAGGTCCGGCTTCGGAACCGAGTTCCTCGAAGGTATGGTTCCCGAGATTGCGAAACAGTGCTCGAGGTGTTTTGTTGGCATATTGCGGCAGCTTGCGCTCGACCTCGGGATACACGTTACCGGTCACCATGAAAATATCCGGATAACCGTCGTTATCGAGGTCAACGATGCCTGCCCCCCAGCAGATGTAACGGGTCTCAACGGCGACGCGAGCCGAACGTGTGACGTCATCGAAATTTCCCTTCCCGTCATTGTGATAAAGGCCGTTCGCATCCTCGGCGAAGTGAGTCTTGAAAAGATCGAGATGACCGTCAAGATCGTAGTCTCCAAGACCGACGCCCATGCCCGCCTGTTCCATGCCGTCATCGCTGAGGGATACCCCGCGGACCACTCCTTCCTCGCGAAATGTTCCGTCGTGGTTGTTCATGAACAGCAGACTTGGGGTTGAATCGCATGCAACAAAGATGTCGGGCCAACCGTCTTCGTCGAAGTCCGCCGCCACCACCGTCATCCCATAGCTTTCCGTTGCCTTCGCGATGCCAGCGGGCTCGCTGACATCGGTGAAGGTGCCATCGCCATTGTTGCGGTATAGGGCGTTTCTTCCGGTAGGCAGCCCGCGCGGTCCACACTCGACGGGGACGCCTTTCCAATTGCAGTTCACGTTTTCTCCCGGCACGGGAGCATGTTCGAAGGAAAAGCGAACGTAGTTCGAGACGAACAGATCGAGATGGCTGTCGCGGTTGTAGTCGACAAAACTGCAACCGGCACCCCATCGCGGCTGATCGTTCCAGAGTCCGGCTGCCTTGGTTACATCGGTGAAGGTACCATCGCCATTGTTGCGATAGAGACGGTTTTGGCCAAAGGACGTGCAGAAGATGTCTTCAAAACCGTCGTTGTTGTAATCTCCAATGCAAACCGCCGAGGCCCAACCCACTGTTTTGAGTCCGGCCTTCTCAGTAACGTCGCTGAACGTCCCGTCTCGATTGTTTTTATACAGGCGGCTTGTAGCCTCCGGGGGATCGCCCGTCAGGCGAGTTCCTGAGAGCAAGAAGATATCGATCCAGCCATCGTTGTCGTAATCAACAAAGGCACAGCCGCACCCGGTCGATTCCAGAATGTACTTCTTGGTTTCTATTCCACCGTAAATCACTGTGTCCCGCAGGCCGGCCGGGTGCGCCACATCCACAAAGTGCGCGTTGAAAGGCCGTCCCGACGCGGCTGGCCGCATCATTGGCTTGGCGGTGTGCGGTGATACGCCTTGAGCTAGAATTCTTCCGGCGGATGCCGACAGCATTGAACCAAGAGAAAAGCGCACGAAGTTGCGGCGAGTAAAGGGCATGGTAAGGGGCGCCCCGTAGTTCTGCACAGTCGCTGGGACGCCCTTCATTATTGCCACGTACAGCCAAGCGAGTAAAGGATTACTGAGTTGTGTCCGCGGCGGGAATTATGGCTGGGCTGACGACCGGCCGGCGCCGTTCTCTTCCACCAGTTTGTAGCGATTGTGTTCGCTCTCCTGCTTGGTGCTGCCCTCCCGGAGTTCGGCCAGACGCTTGAGCAGTTCGGGGATTTCATTTTTTGCCCCAGTTTTGCGGAGTGCCTGAATCAAGTGATACAAGGCGGTTTGATCTTTCGGATCCGTGTCCAAGGCCTTATGGCACTGTTCAATAGCAAGCTGGTTTTGTCCGGATTGCAGGTACAGTTTAGCCAGGAGATCGCGAGCAGCACTCAACGAGGGTTGCAAGGTAACGGCTCTCTTTGCCGAACGCAGAGCCGCGGCAAATCCCGGGCTACCCGGGTCCACCCCTTTCTGCGTGAGGACCTCGGCCTGAAGATACAGCAGGTACGGATCGTCCGGTTCCTTCGCGAGCTTTGCTCTTACCGTAGTCAAGGCCCGATCAGGATCGTTACTCTGAACCGCTTCCAATCCCTGAGCCACCGAACCGAGTGAGCCTGCGGGATCGAGAACGTTGGCTTTCTCAAAATCAGCTTCTGCCTCGTCGAACTTGGCGAGTTGGACATCGAGAATACCCCTTGCCACATAGAGAGCGGCGGCCCCGGGTTGTAGTTTTAGCCCGCTATTGATTACATCGACGCCAACATCAAACGACTGGTGATCCATCGACAGGTTTGCGAAATCGAGATAAAGATCGACGTTGCGCGGATCCGTCACAATCGCCTGGCGGAGGGTGCGAACAGCGTTGGGCGTGTCGCCGGCAGCTTCATACGCCGAAGAAGCCAACTGCAGAATCCTCGATTCCGGGTGATTGGACTGCAGCAACGGTGTCAACGTGTCGATCGTGTCTTTGGGTCGCTCAGCGATGAGTTGGACCGCCGCTAACTGATAACGAGCGTGAGCCTCCGCAGGATTCTGCTCCATGAGAATACGAAATACAGCAACGGCTTTGTCGAATTGTCTGAGCTTCACCAGGCACGCGCCATGCTCCTGTAGAGCTGCTGGTTGTGAACTTGCCAAAGAACCACTCTGTTGGAAATGCTGCACAGCCCCAGCGCAGTCACCCAGTTTGTAATCAAGGACGGCAAGCATGGCGTGACTGGTCGCATCGCTGGGCCGCAATCGCAAGATCCTCGCCAGGTGTTGCACTGCGACCGCACTCCCTTCGTCGTATTCGATCTGCGCTGCACCCTCCAGCGCCGGAAGATAGTCTGGCGAGAGTCTCAGGGCAGCACGAAACGAACCGAGGGCATCTTTCTTATGCCCCCCACCCGAATACGCCAGGCCCTGTAGCGTCCACAGTTGCGCGCTCGTGGGGGCCCGTTGGAGAGCAGGCTGAACTAGCTGTAACGCTTTGGCAAATTCCCCGGCCCGCAAGGCGTCGCTGACCGCGCCGATGGGGTCTCCGCTCGTTTGACCGAAGAGAGAAAAAGAGAGAAGAAGCGAGAATAAGAGGCCAGTCCGAAAACCGAACCTTGACCCGGTTCCCATGTTTGCTATTATCTCCCGGAAAACGGGCAAGCCAGAAAAAGGTTTACTCACCAACAGAGAAGAGTGACAGATCGAAATGTTTGGACGCGCCGGGTCTCGAACGTGTAAATAGCGGGATCCCAAGAACCGCAACATCGCACTGAAACCCCGGATGACAACACGCAGGAAGAACTCGCCCAACCTTTGGCCCCTGGCCGCTCTGGTGCTCCTTGCCACGTCAGGGGTACTGTTGCTCGGTGCCACGGCTGACACAGCGCCCAGACCTCGCTACCCTCAAGAAGACATGGGTGCCGATTCCCTTCCCGCCAGAAAAAAGGCCCAGTTGGAAGCCGCCAGGCAATTCAAGATCTTCCACGACTTTCGGTTCGTAGAGCGCCTGCCGGAAAGCGGCATCACTTTTCGACACCACGCCGTGGACGAGGCCGGCAAGCACCTGCGGATGGGTCACTATGACCATGGCAGCGCCGTCGCGGTCGCTGACGTCGACGGTGATGGACTCTACGACATTTACTTCGTGAACCAGGTGGGTGGCAACGAACTGTGGAAGAACATGGGTGGAGGCAAATTCCGAAACATCACTTCCGAGGCCGGGGTCGCGCTGCCAGGCCGGATCAGCGTTGCAGCCGCCTTTGCCGATACCGACAACGATGGCGACCAGGATTTGTTCGTTACTACAGTGCGCGGCGGCAACGCGTTGTTTGAAAATGACGGTCATGGCCATTTCAAGGACATCTCTCAGGAGTCAGGCCTCGGCCTCGCCGCACATTCCTCGGGTGCGTTCTTTTTCGACTATGACAACGACGGCCTGGTTGACCTCCTGGTGTGCAATGTGGGCAAGTACACCACCGATGATAAGGGGCCTGACGGCGAATATGTTGGTATAGCGAACGCTTTCGACGGGCACCTGCATCCAGAGCGCTATGAGTATCCCGTGCTTTACAAAAACATGGGGCACAACCACTTCAAGGACGTCACCTCCGAGGTAGGACTGCACCCGCACGGCTGGTGCGGCGACGCGACCTTCGCCGATGTGAATGGAGACGGCTGGCCCGACATTTTTTTCCTGAACATGCAGGGGCACAGCCATTACTACGAAAACCAGGGTGGACGCAAGTTCGTCGAGAAGACCGACCGGCTTTTTCCCAAGACCCCGTGGGGCGCGATGGGAATCAAGTTCTTCGACTTTGATAACGACGGTCGCATGGATCTGTTCATCGTAGACATGCACTCGGACATGAGTCAGGAACCGGGCCCCGAAAACGAGAAAGTGAAATCGACGATCACCTGGACCGACTCCTACCTTCAAGGGACAAAGTCGGACTTTATCTTTGGCAACGCGCTCTATCACAACTTGGGAAATGGCCTGTTCGAGGAGATCTCCGACCGCATGGGCGCCGAGACTTATTGGCCCTGGGGTCCGAGTATCGGCGATGTCAATGCGGACGGCTGGGACGACATTTTTATCCCCTCCGGGATGAGCTACCCCTACCGCTATGGCATCAATTCACTATTGTTAAACGACCGGGGCGAGACCTTTGTAGACGCTGAGTTTGCACTCGCGATCGAGCCGCGGAAGAAACTCTACACTCCCTGGTTCGAGATCGATTGCTCGGATCCCCACGAAAGACAATTGCAAGCACAATTGAAAAGCACGGTCTGCGAGGGTCAGCGAGGAAAGTCGATGGTGATGGCTCCGCGCTCCAGCCGGTCCTCCGTTATCTTCGATCTTGATAATGACGGCGATCTCGACATCGTGACCAATGACTTCAACTCCGAACCGCAGATTCTGATCAGCAGTCTAGCGCAACGAAAACAGATTCACTGGATCAAAATTAATCTCGTCGGAACGACCTCGAACCGCAATGGGCTGGGCGCAACAGTGCGAGTCAAAGCTGGCGGCCGCATGTATACCAAGTACAACGATGGCAAATCGGGTTATCTCGCGCAGAGTGTTCTGCCCCTCTATTTTGGCTTGGATGCCACCAGCAAAGTCGACAGCGTTGAAGTCCAATGGCCTTCTGGTGGCAAACAAACCATCAGTTCCGGACTGCCAGCCAATCAAACGATCAAAATCGTTGAGCCGAAATAGGTGCCGTCAATTCTGCGCGCCACGATGATTGTGCGGCATGCATCCCGGACGCTCCCCAGATCTTTTCACCCCGTCGATGCGTCCCGCGATCTCTTCTCCTTCTGGTTGTCTTGTTCCTGGTCGTCTCGCCGTCCTTGCAAAACGAGTCTTTGGGTTTTCAAACCGAAGGGGAGTCTCTTACCTCAAGGTTCATTGAGCAGTACCTCAGCGAAATTGAAAAATTCAAAGCGCCCGGGATGTAAGCCAACGGTCAGTACCTCCAGCGGCCAGCATCAGTGTTCCAACCACAGGTTGTACTAAGCGGAAATCAAAATTATCCTGTGTCCCAAATGACACACATGCTTTAACGGACCGGGATTGGATTGTGATTCGTCAAACCTCATCCAGAAAGGAGAAAATGCGATGCGCCTCATAGCGAAGCGGGCGGCGGACCGCGCCTGCATTTCGAGAGTCTCATTCTGAACGGGAACAGTGTCAGGGGGATGATGTTTTGAAGCCTTTGTCGTGCTCGGCCACGGTTACCACGTCCCGGCCTCGCGCTTTGGATTCATATAGGCACTGGTCGGCGATTTTCAACAACTGAACGGAGGTCGCTCCATGCTCCGGGAATGCTGCAACCCCTACCGAGATCGTCAGCTGCTGCAGACTCTGTTTCCTGTACTGCAGGCGCAGGCTTCTTACTTCGGAGCGCAGCACATCCGCACGGGCAGCGGCGCTCTGTGAGTTTGCCTCAGGCAGAATAATGGCGAACTCCTCTCCGCCATATCGGCAGCAGATATCCGAGGTACGAAAGAAATTGCGAAATAGCTCAGCAAGCGACTGAAGCACCATATCTCCCGCATCATGACCAAAGGTGTCGTTGAATTTCTTGAAGTGATCGAGGTCAAGAAAAAGAACCGCCACGGGTTGCTTCCTCCGGGCAGCCAGCTGCAGCTCTCTTTCGAAGGATTCCTCCAGGAACCGCCGGTTGAACAGGCGAGTAAGAGGATCACGAATCGATTGCTCGCGAAGCGTTTCGCGCAGCTGCAGGCTGGCCAATGAAAGAGCGATTTGAGATGCCGCGCTGCCCGCCAGTCGCTGATGCGATTCCACGAAGTTCTTCGGGACAGGCTCATCCCGCAGGTTGGCGGCGCTCGCGAATTCTAGATGCAGAATGCCAACTGTGTTGCCCTGTGCCACCATCGGCACGCAGATCGATTCAGCCGTCGAGTCTTTGGCCAGATGTTGGCAACGGACGCCACTCCCCGAGCGGCCACTCCAATGAGGCTGGCCACTGCGCAGAGACCAGCATGCATCCGGAGGGAACGTCGGGCTCAAGGCGTTGCCTTCCCCCCAACGAACCGCCGCCTCGATGAGGTCGCGCGACGACCGGAGCAAATAGAGAGCTCCGGCACGTCCATCGGGAAAAAGCTTTTGCGCCGAGATCGCTGCGACCGCGCAGGCTTCTGCAACGTTGCCACTGCTCGCCAGCAGAGATCCCATTTCATTCAACGAAGTCATCTGTTTCGTTCGGAGATCCAGTTCCCTCACCAGACGATCTGAGGATTCCGTATGTTGCCGCTGTATTTCGATCGCCCTGACCTCTTCCGAAACGTCCTCGTAAATCAGGTATGCCCCCCGTACCTCGCCGTTCACCAGGAGGGGGACGCCATGAACTGCCAGGTTAAGAATCTCCCCGTCCTTGCGTCGACCTCGAACGGTTGTGTGCAACCCTTTGCCGCTGAAAATCTCGGCTATCAGCTGACGGGAATTCGTAGTCTCATCGTCCGTTATTCCCATATTCGCAATGTCAATCGAGCTGAGTTCGTGCCGACCATATTGAAAGAGTCTCTCGAAAGCGGAATTCGCCAGTTGAACCGAGCCTTGCCGGTCCAAAACCACGATCCCCATTGGAGTGTTTTCTATGAGTGAGCCCAGATAGGTTTTTTGATCATTGAGATCAACTGCCAAGCGCTCGCGCTCGCTGACCTCGGATCCTACGAAGAGGCCGACAGAAGACAGCACGAGCATGAGCACTGCGACTTTGGTGAACAGGACCGCAGTGGGAGGGAACGAGTGCATCGCGATTACGATTCCAAAATTTAGAAGTAGCAGACCGGTGACAACTCTGCGAACTCCCTGACGCATCGCAATCCAGATAATCGGAATGAAACACAGATAGAAGTGATCGTAACGGTCTTCTGTCCCGAAGATGACCCAGAGGGCGCCTAGGATCGCGAGCAATTGGCCGATACCTTCCGCGAGCCTGCCCAGACTGAAGGTATTCCCCATGGTCTGCGCTCCGGTCAGGCGGGGTGGGGGGGCCCCCGTCGAGAGCCAATGACGAACCTGAGGAAAGACATGCACAAGAAGAAACGGCGCAATGCCCACCAAACCGATGGCGTCGCCTAAGAACCACCCCACGGCGGAGGTCCTGGCGTCATTCCAGGCGATGCTGTGATCAGCAATCAGGCATCCGACACCAAAGGCGGTTGCCGCTGCCGCCGCGATCGCGCTCATGAAAACGTAACGGACTATGTCTTGTCGACGCCGAAGTTCCAGATCGATTTGCAGCCGAGCGCGTAACACGTGAGCCGCCGAGCCGTAACAACAAGCAATTCCCAAGGCGCCTGCGTTACTGAAGGAGATCACAGGCTGTAGGTAAATGAGCTTGCCGGCCAGAACATCGGCAAAACCAGCTAGAAGCGCAAACCATGGATTGACGCCCAACAGGAGTGCCATGACCAGACCGATGGCCGGATACCACGCGACGAACCCAATGCGGGACAATAAAATGACTTCGGGCCGGTTCAGAAGAAGGTACAGAAGCACGAACGAGAGCGAAACGACAACGTAGCGAAAGATCAGGCGTCGCGAAGGCATGAACAAAAGTTCCCCGAGTCAGCTGAGACTATTCGAGATGCGTTTTCATCTGACGATCATCCGCGAGAGGAGATGTTGCTATTCTCAATTGTGCGGGAAACAAAAGGAGAGGGGCTGATCAATACCGCTCACGAATGCAGATAGTCACAATCCGTTGCTTGCGGAACATTTTTCGGCATTTGATAATCGAAGAAGCGCTCGCGCCACGCCAGATCATCGGTCGCGCCCAGGGTGGCGATGGGCCAACGGGACCGGATCCGTTGCGCGGCTTTTTGACCGCGATGAGCCGAGCCGTTGTCCATGATCCAGAACACGAGCTGAGCGGATCGATACGGTTCCTGGCTCATGACCTGGGCCATTAGGCGTTCGGTCGGAGCAATCCCGTTTTTCTCCTCGCAGCGCCCGAAGAGCTTGGCCCGGTGGACGTCCCAAGCTGCCAAGTACTCCAAGCACCTATGATTCTGAATACTAAGCCAAGGCATTGTCCGGCCCCGCAGTTTGATGGTTTACAGCAGAGCCACGAGAATCCGGTGCTAATCCTGAAAGGATCAAAAAGAGCCAAGTGCGCTCGCCAATCGACGTGATCGGCTGTCTGTTCGGCAAGAGCGCAACCGGCCATGCGAAGACAAGAATCGACATGGCGTTGCAAGATTGAAATCGGCCCCTGTACGCCGACTCTGGGTCGTTTTCCTCGCAGAAGAGCTCGCCTGGCGAGATCATGGACCTAGGGGCCGCAAATCAGCGGATCAACACCGGCGCGATGGTGCCGATTGGGATCGGATTCCAGTTTTCCAAGAGCACGCATCGTTCTCTGTTCTGATCAATCGCTTCGCAAACCGCCTCCGGGACTAGTGGTTTGGAAAACACTTTATCCTCTTTCGCATCGGAGCCTTAAGTGCGGTCAAAGAGACGAGGTTTTCCTTTGAAAACGATCCTTCTAGTTGAAGGCAGGGTCCTGAGAATCGCAAGCGAAAAGGCGTTGATCCGCCAACCCACACGCAAAGAAAACCGTACGGCATCCTGCTTTCCTCGCTATAATTGCGCCCGGAGACCCCCTAAAAATGAACCGACCGAACCCTCAGGGATGCGCATCCTTGTGCGCTGTTGTCGTCACTCTTTTGTTCGCCGTAATCATATTGCTATCATCAACAACCGCTCATTCACAATCCGCAGCCGCCACAGGACGACTGGAAGGGACCATCGCTGATCCTTCCGGTGCCGCGATTCCAGACGCTGAGCTCACGATCCGCAATCAAAACACTGGAATCGCCACTACCGTCCGCTCTACGACGGAAGGCGAGTTCGTCGTCCTCTATCTTGATCCGGGCAGCTATGAAGTTTCTATCCAGAAAACTGGCTTCGGGAAGCTTGTGCTAAGAGACATCGCGGTCACAGTCGGGACCCGCGCCATCCTCCATCCCCGCCTTTCTGTTGGCAAAATCGATACCACCGTCACCGTTAGAGCCGAGACTCCCTTGGTCGACACGGCGGAGTCCTCTCTCGGCACGGTTGTGAGCCAGCAAAGCATCGAGTCGCTTCCGCTCAACGGACGCAACTTCACCGACTTCGCTCTGCTGACTCCCGGAGCGACCACTGACGGCGATTTCGGAATGATCAGCTTCAACGGCGTCGCAGGGAACTATAACAACTACACAGTCGACGGCGGCAACAACAACAACGCCTTCTTCGCCCAGCAGATCGGGCGGACCAGTATCCCCTACCAGTTCAGCGAAGATGTAATCCGCGAGTTCCAGGTCACCAGTACCGGATTCGAAGCCGAATTTGGCCAGTCCGGCGGCGGCCTTGTGAACACCGTCACCAAGAGCGGAACCAATCAAGTGCACGGCGACGCCTACTACTACATCCTCGACTCTGCCACCAGCGCCAACGACAAAATTAACGAGCAACAAGGAATTTCAAAGCCACATGATCGCAGGCAGCAGGTCGGAGGTACAATCGGCGGGCCACTCGTCCACGATCGTTTTTTCTATCTTGGAAATTTTGAGAGCCAGATCCGCAACGAACCCTTAACGGTCAATGACGGCCCCGCTTTAAGTGGTCTTCCATCCGACTTCTTTGCCAACAATCCTGCTCTCGCATCCCAGGTACAAGCGGCCGCTGGCTCTTTCCCGCGAAGCTTCAACCAGAACGCGGCGTTCGGCAAGATCAACGGCATCCTCAACGACAAGAACACTCTCGGCGTCACCTACAACTACCAAAGCTTCCGCAGTCCGCACGGTTACTTCAACACTCCGACGTCGACGGGCGACGGTCTCTCTCTGACCGATGGCGCAACCAGCCAATTCCTTCAGGTCTCGCTTCAGACTGCGTTCACCGCGACCGCAGTCAACGAATTTCGCTTTCACTATGGCAGCGACTATCACTTCGATCTGCCCGGCACACCACCAGCTTCACCGGCGGTCACCATCCAGAATCCTGATACAGGCTTCGTCTTCGGCGGAAACCGTTTTCAGCTCGCCAACACCGACCGCCGTTACGAATTCACCGACACGTTTACCAAGATTCTCGGAAAGCACACGCTAAAAGCCGGCACCGACATCAACATCAGCCACAATTCCGACTACTTCACCTACGGCCCGAAGGGCGAGTACCGTTTCGCCAGCCTCGCCGATGTAGCCACTGGTAATTTCGAACTTTACCTACAATCGTTCGGACAATCGACCATTGTCCAGACCTCGCCCACATATTCCTTCTTCGCTCAAGATCAGTTCCGCGTCACGCAACGCTTGACGTTGAACTACGGCGCGCGTTACGACCTTCAAGTCTTACCGCAGCCCAGGGCGTGCGATCCGGCGTTCACCCTCACGTGTCACATTCCCTACAGCAAGAACAACATTGCGCCTCGGATCGGTTTCGCCTATAGCCTCGACAGCAAGGGAAACACCGTCGTCCGCGGTTCCTTCGGACTATTTTTTGTCCAGGAAGATCTCTTGGATGTCTCGCAAGCCTTCGCCTCAAATGGCGTGACGCGGCCCTTCCTCACGGTAGTCGGGCCTGCCTTTGGGAATTCCAACCCGCTGGTTACCTACCCCAACAGCCTTACTTCGTTTCCGTCAGGCGCGGGAGGCACTCCATCGCTCGTCGTCTTCTCGCCAAACTTCCGCAGCCCCTACGTCGAACAGGCCAATGCCGCCGTCGAACATCAATTCGGCGCGCAGACCGCTCTTAGCGTTGGATACGTGTACAGTCACGGACTTCGCCTGCTGGGAAATTCGAACGGCGTTACCCGTCAAGCCAACGGTAATTTCGGTTTCGATTTGAATCTCGTCCCGCCTGATCAGCAGGTTGCCTTTGGAGGCTCGTTCAACACCGCTACCATAACCTTGCCCAACGGCCAAACCTACACCACGCCGGACTACAGTGCGATCGACGGGTTTATCAATCCGAACTTTGGAACCATCAATGCCGTCGATAACTCAGGACTCTCCGTTTATAACGGCCTGCTCGTTTCCCTGCGCCACAACTCGCGCCAGTTCCTCACTTCGGTCGCGTACACGTTATCCCACACGGTCGACCAAGGAGCCGGCTACTACAACCAGTTCGATCAGGCCTCGCAACGCGGACCTTCCCAACTCGATCAGACCCACCGCTTCGTGGCGACTGGAGTATGGCTTCCGCAATTCCACGGCCTCAAGAACTTTGAATTCAGCAGCATCCTGAACCTGGCCAGTGGCCGCCCGTACACCGCGGTCTTCGACAATCCTGAGGTGAATTTCTCTGTCGTTCCGGGCGAAAAATACAATTCTTTCCGTGGTCCGACATTCAAGGACGTCGATCTAAGCATTTCGCGCGAATTCCATCTCGGCGAGCGCTACCGGATGGGACTCCGCGCTGAAGCCTTTAACATTTTCAACCACCCCAATTTCCAGCAAAACGTTGTCGACAACGTGCAGTACATTGCCAACGCAATCGGCCCCAATCCCGGCAACCCTACGGATCAACTCTGGAGCGCTGCCCCCAACCCAGACTTCGGCGTACCTGGAGCTATTGTCCCGAAGTTCGGCTCCCGCAGCTTTCAGTTCTCGACGAAGTTCGGCTTCTAAACGGACGGTTCGCGTTGTAAATGTAACGGACGAACTGAACGACCAGATCGCTCAGCTTGCATTCCGCTCGAACCGAGGGCAGACCGAGCGCACAAAAGGCTCGACGCTTAGCAATTGCTAAGCGCATTAAAATGAATGGCTCCCCGTGTGGTAGCAGAGTCAACAATGAAACTCTGTTTCAGACGCGGCTCCCCAGGGCTCTGCCGCTGTAGGTCGTAACGGGTGCCGGCCGGGTGGAATCGAGCGTCAATAGTCTATAAGTGAGATTGATTCCATAACAATGTCGGCCCCCACGCCCGGATAGACTTTGGTGCGAAGCAACCAAGGCCGGGAAACAGTCGAATGGGATGACTATAGGTACGGATTTCTACCCGGGTTTCCAGCAAATTGCGTTTGTGGATACCGGTACTGGAGAACTTCCTGTTCCGGAAGAAGCGAGGAAAGAACACAGTGTTTGAGGATCTCCGAGTAGAGGAGACCCAGGAGAGCGGTAGGCTCTCTTTGGCTGTGTCCGGCGTTTCCAGCTTCGTGCCCGTTTAAGGCCGCCATGGCTCGCCTGGTTCTCCCCCCTCACAGACCCACCGTGCAGAATTACCGCAGCGGGTTCCTCAAGCGCTACTCCCTGCGCCCGCCCAGACATGTGTGATCCGAGGTTGCACCAATGGATGCTGGCGAAGGATTTCAGTAAACCGCTCCCACGTCATCGATCTCCCGCGCGTGCGGCGACTCAGCCAATCCCGCCAGATACACCGAACCCTCTGATAGAACTGCCGAATGCTGCGGCATTCGTCGGGCGTCCGTAGTACTTGGTAGTGGCCGCGGAGTTTGGCGTTTCAGGGTTTTCTGTTGTGCGTCCACAGGGTCGTGCCGATGTTCTTGGCACCATTCGGCGATCGCTGTCAGCCCCCGACGGAGCCGTTTTCCAATCGTCCTCACGTGTACTGTGAACTTTCCCTTCCGGCTGCGAGCGCAGATATGCGTTAAGCCGAAGAAATCAAAGGTCTGGGGTTTCTTCCCCTCTCGCCTCGCGTTTGTCGTTTATCCTTATCTAATGCATTGCTCGTAATCTAATGCGGTGTCGTACTGATTCTAAAAGACTTCTATGGACGGAAACCGGGGTTCTTGCGCACTTCGGTGCCGGCGAATCGGCGTACCACCTTTTGCGAACCGGCGGATGAAGTTTTACCCGCGTACCAGAACGGAGACACAGCGGGCCCGGCCCGCTGGAAAAGAAACTCCTTGGCCGCCACCCGCCCGGGCGTCCGAAACGACCGGCTGAGCCGAGTTGTCGTCATCAGTTATTATTGTGCGTCTCTTCGCGAGCAGGGATTTGGTCTTCGCGACTAGTCAAGGAGCCTTTGTTAAGCCGTTATTCTGGCTCGGCGCAAGTGTCAGTAAGTGGCGAAAAAGCTCGCTGACCGCTCCGGATTATAGCCGCGCCGGTCGTAGAGCTTGGTGGTGCCGGGCTCGCGGTGGCCAGCGGCGCTCACGGCGCGGTGGTCCACCTGGCGCAATTCATCGTAGTCTGGATGCGCAGCGTCTGCATGAAATGCTGCACGCCGAGCTTGTAAGGACGGCGGGTGCGCTCGCTTTTCTGTTCGGCGAAGCTAGATTTCTTCTTCGGGGATGTCGGCGCGGCGCGTGTCAACGACCCTGGGACAGGTGTTCACGAAATTTAGTGAGTTTTTCATTTGCTGTCAGTTTTCCACAAGAAAGTTCGCATCAGGATCGCCTAGGAACGACGATCGCCAAATCGATGGACCTACGGCATGCCCGTTTTGGTCCCCCATGGGAGCACACTGCGTTTTTCCAAAGTCGATCGCTGCTGGGAGCTGAGTGGAAGCCGGCT
>Ga0209380_10001484_pt1 | contig 15678 bp, 9 predicted proteins | sample HubBroMetageWFT6_FD_188347 | JGI IMG/M metagenome (GOLD analysis project Ga0209380, IMG submission 188347) | Warmed and freeze-thawed soil microbial communities from the Hubbard Brook experimental Forest, New Hampshire - Hubbard Brook CCASE Soil... | ecosystem: Environmental > Terrestrial > Soil...
ATCGACACGGCGGATGGCATCGGCCGCCCGACGCCTGAGGGGGCGCACCGCGATGGTGTGGATTTCGTCGCGGTGGTGCTGGTGCGACGCCACGCGGTGCGCGGCGGCGAGACACGGGTGTTTGCGACGCACGGCAGCGCCGCTGTGCGCTTCACCATGGAAGAGCCGTGGTCCATGCTGCTGATGGACGATGCCCGCGTGATTCACGAGACGACGCCCATTCAACCGCAGGACGCAGCGGGGGTGCGCGATACCCTGGTGCTTACCTACCGCGCGCGCGGCTTTCAGGCGCCGGGGGCGGAGGGCTGAGGCTCCTCGCCCGAGGGGCGGCCGTCGATCCAGGTTTCGAGCACATTCAGATCATCGTCAGTGAGGGCGAGGTTGGCGCGCAGGCCCGGGGCGATGCGGCCCACCTCGGCGCCGAGCCCGAGGAACTGCGCTGGCACTTCGCTCGCCATGCGCACCGCCTCGACCAGCGGCAGGCCGAGCATGGCGACGGCGTTGCGCACGCAGCTCGCCATGTCGATGTTGGAGCCCGCCAGCCGTCCATCCTCGTCGATGCAGGTATGGCCTTTGACCGTGATGCGCCGCCCCTGCAGCTCGAACGAGTCCTGCGCGGTGCCAACGCTCGGCATGGCATCCGTCACCAGCATGAAGCGATCGTGGGGCTTGCACTTGAGCGCGATGCGCAGGACGACCGGGTCGGTGTGCTCGCCGTCGACGATGATGCCGCACCAGCTGTCGGGGTCGTCGAGCGCTGCGCCCACGGTGCCGGGCGCCCGCCCGGTGAGCTGCGACATGGCGTTGAACAGGTGCGTGAAGCCGGACAGTCCGTGCTCGCGCGCGGCGCGAATCTCGGCGTAGGTCGCATTGGTGTGCCCGGCGGACACCACCACGCCCGCCGCCGTCAGGCGCTCGATCATCTGCGGCGTGGTCATCTCCGGGGCGAGCGTCACCAGCGTGCGCCCGCCGCGCAGCGAGCTGAGCAATTCCACGGCGTGCGGGTCGAGCTCGCGCAGCTTGGCCGGATCGTGCACGCCCTTGCGGGCGACATTGAGGAACGGGCCTTCGATGTGAATGCCGAGCACCCCGGGGACGCCTGCGACGATGGCACCGTGCACCGCGTTGATGGCGCGCGCCACTATGTGGAGATCAGCGCTGATGAGGGTCGGCAGAAACCCGGTGGTGCCGAAGCGCCGGTGCGCGCGGCCGATCGTGCCGATGGTGGCGACGCTCGGCGAGTCGTTGAACAGCACGCCACCGCCACCGTTCACCTGCGAATCGATGAAGCCGGGCAGCAGCAGTCCGCCGTGCAGATCGTAGTGCTGCGCGGCGAGGCAGCGCGGATCATCGCGGGCGAGCAATGCAGCAATGCGTCCGCCCTCGATGAGCACGCACTCGCCCTCGACGAACCCCTGCTCGCGCAGCACCCGTCCGTTCACCAGCGCCAGGCTCATCAGAGTGTCTCAGTCACTTTGTGCAGATGCGGCGGCTGGTCGGGATTCAAGCCGCGCGCGAGCGCCAGTGCGTTCACCATGCGGTAGAAGCTCTGCGCCAGCAGCAGCGGCTCGATCACCGGGTGAGCGGCTTCGCTCGGCAGCACGGTGGTGTGCGGGACCGCGGCGCCCGCGAGCAGCACCCGCGCGCCGTGGGCGGCGAGCTCGCCCGCCAGTTGCGCCACCCCGGGGTGGCTCTCGTCGTTCTGCGCGAACAGCAGCAGCGGGAAGCCGGCGCGCACCAGTGCCAGCGGCCCGTGCCGCAGCTCCGCGGCGCTGAACGCTTCGGCGTGCAGTGCGCAGGTCTCCTTGAATTTCAACGCCGCCTCCTGGGCGGTGGCAAGCCCCAGGCCCCGAGCGATCACGTAGAGGTTGCGCGCCTCCTGCAGTTGCCGGACGGCGGCGCTCCAGTCCTGCTGCCAGGCGCGCGCCAGCAGCTGCGGCGTCTCCTGCAGTGCCGCCGCGAGCGGCTCGTCCTGTGCCCAGGCCGCGACCAGCTGCACGATGGCCGCCAGCGAGGCGAGGTGCGACTTGGTGGCGGCGACGCTGCGCTCGCTACCGGCGTGCAGCGGCAGCAGCTCATCGGCCAGCTGCGCCAGCGGCGAGTCCGGCGCGTTCACGAGCGCCACGACGTGCGCACCGGCAGCGCGCGCGCTGCTCACGGTGGCGAGCAGGTCAGGGCTCGTCCCCGACTGCGACACGGCCAGCAGCAGCGTGCCCGCTAGGTCGGGCGTGGCGGCATAAAGCGAGCTCACCGAGGGGGAGGCGGAGGAGGTGAGGATCTGCAGGCGCGTCTCGATCAGGTAACGGGCGAAGGTGGCGGCGTGATCGGAGCTGCCGCGCGCGCAGGTGACCACGGCGCGCGGCGGCTGGGCGCGCAGCCGCGCGGCGAGGCGCGCCACGCGCGCCGCGTTCGCCTGCAGCTGCTCGCGCACCGCCTGGGGCGCCTGCGCCGCCTCGCGAAACATGGCTGTGCTCGACTCGGGGGTGCTCACGTGGCGATGCTGAGCTCGGCGACGAAATCGTAGATGTCGCCGCGATAGAACGATTGGGTGAACTCCGCGGCGCGGCCGTCCTTGAGAAATCCCAGCCGCTCCACCAGCAGGCCCGGATCGCGCTCCTTCGCCTGCAGCAGCTCTGCCTGCTCGGCGGTGAACAGCACCGCGCGCAGCCGTTGCAAGGCACGCACCGGGCGGTTGCCGGCGCGCTCGAGCGCGGCGTACAGGGAGGATTCGACGGCCTCGAGCGAGGGCAGGCAGGAGGCGAGGATCGTGGCGTATTCGAGCGCCATCGGTGCATCGTCGGCGAAGCGGATGCGGTGGAAGCGATAGACGGGCGTGCCCGGGCTCGAGCGCAGCGTGAGCGACTCTTCGGGCGTTACGGTGCCGGCGGACTTGCGCAGCCACACGCTGCGGGGATTGCGCCCGCGAGCGCGCATGTCCTCGGAGAACGAAGTGAGCTTGGAGAAATTCTTCTCCACGCGGGCGCACACGAATGTGCCCGAGCCCTGGCGGCGAACCAACATGCCTTCCTTCACCAGACCGTCGATCGCTTTGCGCACCGTGATACGCGAGACGCTGAAATCCGTGGCCAGATCGCGTTCGGGCGGCAGGGCGTCGTCCGGACCTAACACGCGGGTCTCGATCGCCTGGCGCAACGCACGCTGCAGTTGTTGGTAGAGCGGCAGACTGCTCTGGTCGTCGAGTTTGCCGACCGCGTGTGACAGCAGCGTCAAAGGGGTTCTCCAGCGCAGAGCATGAACAACATCATGCTACCACTATAGAACCACTTTGTTGCGATGAGAAGACATGTGATCATGTAACAATATGTTTTTATTTATAAACCATTGCATCAATTCAACTGGTATCTACGGGTATGGCATTCTGCAATTATTGGTACTATATTGGCACGTAACTGGTCCCAGGAAGAGGGACGCGCCGGCGGGGGCGCGCAAGGAGGCCCGCGGGGGAAATGCGACGGCGTGATGCGCGGCATCGGGCAAATGACAAACCAGGGGTGAGCAAATCATGAGAATCGCAAGGTCGACGTTGATCGGAACGGCGGTCGCCATGGCTCTGTTTGGCCGCAATGGTGCAGCCCAGGCGCAGGAAAGCACCAGCACCACAGGTTCCAGCCCGAACGATCTCCAGGAAGTCGTGGTCTACGGCATCCGCGCCAGTCTGCGCGATTCCCTGCAGGCCAAGAAAGACGCAACTGGAGTTGAGGAGGTCGTGACCGCAGAGGACGTCGGCAAGTTTCCCGACAAGAATCTTGCCGAGGCGTTGCAGCGCGTACCGGGCGTCGTGACGCAGAAGGATTTCGGCGAAGGCGAGCGCATCAACCTGCGCGGCACGCTCGACTCGCTCACCAACGTCACGCTCAACGGCCACAATCTGTCCACCGCCGACTGGTTCATTCTCGATCAGCAGAACGCGACCCGCAGTTTCAACTACCTTATGTTGCCCGCGGACCTCATCGGCAAGGTCGAGGTAGAGAAGACCGCCCAGGCCGACGTGCAGGAGGGCGGCATCGGCGGCACGGTAAACGTCGAGACGCGCAAGCCGCTCGCGCTGCAGCCCTTCACCGCCTATGCCTCGGTCGAGGCGTCACGCAACGAGCTCGAGGCCAAGACCGAGCCGAATGCCACCGGGCTCGTCAGCTTCAAGGATCCGGATAATCGCTTCGGCTTCCTGTTGGCGGCGATCTACCAGAACCTGGACATCCGTCGCGACGGCTTCGAGGTTCTCGGCTACGCGCCGATCAGCCCCACCAACCCCACGCTGATTCCGACGCTGATCAACTCGGCGCTGTTTGAGCAGGATCGCATTCGCAAGGGCGGCAACTTCGACGTCCAGATCCGCCCGACCGACCAGCTCGAGTTCAACTTCAACGGGCTGCTGTCGATCTTCGATGCCAACAACACCAACCAGAGCTGGTTGGCGGACCCGCAGCGGGCCATCGGCAACGGTGGCTCGATCACCAACTGCGTGGTGGCGGCGGGGGCGTGCGTTGCCGGCACGGTTTCATCGCTCAACAATGGCACCTCGGACTTCGCCTTCTTCTACGATTCGTTCGACCGCATCGCCAGGACCACCAGCCACAACATCGATCTCGACACCAAGTACACGCCCGACCCGACCTGGACGCTGCACCTGGATTTCGGCTACACGGATGCCACCGGCAACACCAATCCGCAGTTGTTCCCGGAGTTCGGCGCGCCCGGTGCGTTCACCTACGACTTCAGAAACGGCGCGCCGCAGGTACACCCCATTCCGAACGGCAACGGCGTCACGGTCAACTTCGCCAATCCCGACTCGTTCGCGTTCGATTTCGCCAACGCCGATCAGTTCCTGAACGATGACCGCGAAACCTATCTCTACGCGGACGCTCTCAAGGAGCTCGATTTTGGCGCGCTCAAGTCGATCAAGTTCGGCGTCAAGGGCACCAACCACGAGCGCGACGCCACCGGTAACTACACCACGTACGGAGCCTTCTCGGCGCCCATTCTGAAGGAGACCATTCCCACCACGGCGTGGTCGCAGGGCCTCAGCCCCGGCAATTTCCTCTCCGGCATCGCGGTGCCCGGCTCGCTCACCCAGGCGTGGGAGGTCAATCCGTACTTCGCTGCCAAGGTGCTGGGTAATCAGTTGAACGTGGCAGGGCGGGTGCCCTATCCGCAGGGCAGCTTCACGGTCAACGAGAAGACCTCGGGTGGCTATGTCATGGGCAATTTCGCCGGCGACAGCTGGCGCGGCAATGTCGGCGTGCGGTTCGCACACACCCAGGAAAACACCACCGGTGCGCAGTTCGTCGCCAACCCCAGTGAGCCCGGCGTGATTCCGAGCCTGTTCGGCGCCTACATCCCGGTGGCGGCATCCAAGAGCTACAACGACGTGCTGCCGTCGCTCAACTTCGCCTACGACGTCACCCCGGACGTGGTGGTGCGCTTTGCCGCCGCGAAGGTGATGTCGCGACCGGATTTCACGGATATGGTGCCGCGCGTCATCTTGAATACCGGCGCGCTGTCGGGCACGGCGGGCAATCCCAACATCGACCCCTACCGCGCCACCCAGGAGGACCTGTCGCTCGAGTGGTATCCGAACAAGGACACCGCCTATAGCCTCGCCCTGTACAACAAGAACCTCAAGAATTTCATCGTTGACAACCCGGAGACCCAGATTCTGCCGTTCAGCGGCGCAGTGGCCCCCAACGCGCTGTGCACCACTGTTTCCAAGAATCTCTTCAACTGCCCGTTCGCCATCGACGTGCGCGCCAATGGCGGCAACGGCACGCTCAAGGGCCTCGAGGCGGCGTTAGTGCAGCGGATCTGGGGGGGCTTCGGCGTGCAGGCGAACTACACCTACTCCGACGCCAGCCTCGACAGCGGCAATCCCTTCCCCGGGAACTCCAAGGACACCTACAACCTGGTGGCCTATTTTGAGAACCCGCTGATCAGTGCGCGGCTGGCTTATACCTACCGCTCGCACTTCTTCGTCAGTTTCGATCGCACCAGCGATCTTGATGAGGAGGCGCTGAAGTCGCTCGATGCATCGTTCGCCTGGAATGTGACGACTTACGCCGCGGTGACGCTGGAGGCGACGAATCTGACTGACGCGAAGGTGGTGGAGTACGACGACGTGCTGTCACACCCGCGGGCGATCTACGACAACGGCCGCGTCTATTACGCCGGCATGAAGTTCCGTTTCTGAAGAGGCAGGCGCGCTGAGCGAGCGTGGGCGCTGCGCTGCCAAGGCGCGGCGCGCCGCCCCATCAGCGGTAGCCGTACTTTGTCATCATTGGCGCCAGCCGTGACACGTAGGGTTGCAGCTGCGGCGCGTAGTGCTGGTGGCGATTCAGGGCGCTGTCGTTGAGCGGCTCGGTGACCTGCGCGTAGCTCGGGGTGGGCGCGTAGCGGCGATTCTCGTGAAAGCGCAGGCAACCCTCCTCGAACGGCAGCCCCAGATACTCCAGCAGCCGCCCGGTCTCGCCGCACTGGTCCGCAATGAGCGATTCGTAGCGCAGCGTGTACGCGCCGGGATCCGACTCGCGACCGTAGTACTCCACGAGATCGAAGACGGCGGCCAGATGATGCGTGATGTCCTCGATGCGATAGGCACAGGCGAAACCGTGGGTCATGTTATTCGCCAGCATGGATACGCACACATCGAGTGGATGGCGCACCACCCGCACGATCCTGGCGCCCGGAAATGCCATCTTCAGCAGCGGCAGGTGGATCTCGTTGAAGGGCATCTTGTCCGTGAAGAAAGTCTGCGCTCCCTTGAGCAGCCCGTACTGCTCGGCGCGCGCCAGGTAATAGTCGCGAAACAGCGCCGCAACGTAGTGGCGGTCGGCAGTCCAGCTGCGCGCCAGGTTGCCCGGATAGCGCTCGGCACCGGGCAGCAGCTCAGCGGCGAGCCGCATCAGGTCGCCGAGGAAGGTGAGCTCCCCGCCCGGGCGCACGTGCGAGTGGCTGCACACGATCTGCTCGACGAGCGTGGTACCCGAGCGCGGGAAACCGCTGATGAAGATCGGCTGCGGCACGTCGCAGCGCGTGGCGGCGCGCGGCAGTGCGGCGAGGTTTGCGCGCGTGAAGAACTGCCTGCACAGGCCGAAGAGCGCCTCGACCGCCTGGGCCTTGTATTCCAGCCCGCCGCCTTCGCGCGCCAGCTTGCGCTTGCCCGCGGCGAAGTCCTGCCAGGCCTCGGGGTAGCGACCGGCGCGCTCGCGCAGGCGCCCGCGCTGCAATTGCGCATCGCCGGCGAGCGTCGTGGCGGCATCGAGGATGGCGAGCGCGTCCGCACGCCGGCCGCTGCGTGCCAGGTAGTTGGCGCGCAGCAGGCTCACCTGCTCGGGCGAGGAGACGGCGGCGGCGCGTTCCAGCAGCTCCTGTGCGCGCTTGAGATCGCCGCGCCCTTCGTAGAGAGTGGACCAATGGGCGAGCGTCTGAGCTTCCTGCGGCGCCAGCTCATGGGCCGCGGCGAAATAGCCATCCGCCTCGTCCGCGCGGCCCTGCTTGAGCAGATTGAGCGCCAGGTTGGTGAGATACGCTGCATGCGGGCCGGAAAGCTCCAGCGCGCGCCGGAAATGCCATTCCCCCGGCGGCAGGTCGTTCATCTCCGACAGCACCAGCCCGAAGAGGTTGTGGCCGTGCGCGCTGCCCGGATTCACGCGCAGCGCCGTACGTGCCACCTCCGCGGCGTCCGCCAGCCGGCCGTGCGTCATGAAAATCTGCACCAGCTCGTTGTAGGCCCACTCGGTGCGCGGATCCGTGCCGATCACGGCGTCGAGGGTCTTGACCGCCTCGAGCGCCTGACCCCGCTGCTTCTGCACCAGGTAACGCAGCTCGAGCGCATCGATGTCGCCGGCGGCGCTCTTGAGTCGCTCCGCGGCAGCGTCCTCGGCGCCCGGCAGATCGCCGCGCCCCAGGGCCTCGCGGCCACGGACGATGACGGGATGGGGCGGCGGGGAACTGGACATACCGGGGCTATGGTGCCCGCTTCGAGGCGGCTTGTTTAGGGCATCGCAACGTGCCGCGGGACGACTGCCTGCGGCAGCCGCCGCGCTCGCCTGCCTCAGCGCAGGCGTTACACCCGCTGCGCCCCTGTCCGCGGCGGTCCCCCCCGCGACTTGGCAGATCGCCGGCGTCATCCCCGCGCCGGCAAGCGTCACCGCTCGCGCCGATGGCTTCGTCCTGCGCGACGGTGCCCGCATCTCGGTCTCTCAGGACCCGGAGGCGGCCCGGATCGCGGCCTACTTCGCCCAGCTGCTGCGCGCCAGTCACGGCATCGCCCTGCGGGTGCAGGCGCGCGGTGGTGCGCGTCTTGCGGCCGCGGCCATCGTATTCCGGCTCGATGGGGCCGCGCCGCAGAGGGAGGAGAGTTACCGGCTCGAAGTGTCCCGCGCCGGCGTGTTGGTCACGGCGCGCGCCCCGCGGGGCCTCTTCTACGGCGCGGTGACGCTTTGGCAGCTGTGCAGCGCACGCCGGCTGCAGGGTAGCGGGCTCGCGCTGCAGGGGGTGTCGATCAGCGATGCGCCGCGCTTCCCGTGGCGCGGCCTGATGCTCGACTCGGCGCGCCACTTTCAGTCGCCCGCGTTCATCAGCCGCTACATCGACTGGATGGCGCTGCACAAGCTCAACGTGCTCGGCTGGCATCTGACCGACGACCAGGGCTGGCGGCTCGAGATCAAGAAGTACCCGCGCCTCACCAGCGTGGGCGCATGGCGCGTGCCGGCCGGACGTGCGGCGCAGCGCGATCTCGACCCGGCGACCGGCCAGCCGCGCCGCTACGGCGGCTTCTATACCCAGGCGCAGGTGCGCCGCATCGTCGCGCACGCCGCCGCACGCTACGTCACCATCGTGCCGGAGATCGACGTGCCCGGTCACGCCACCGCGGCGCTGGTCGCCTACCCGCAGCTCGCCGCGAGCCCCAATCCGCCGCGCGCGGTGCCGGCGGACTGGGGGATCTACCCGAACCTCTTCAACGTCGAGGATTCCACCTTCGCGTTCCTCGAGGACGTGCTGGCGGAGGTCACCGCGCTCTTTCCCGGCGCCTACATCAATGTCGGCGGCGATGAGGCGGTCAAGGATCAGTGGCGCGCGTCCGCGCGCGTACAGGCGCGCATGCACGAGCTGGGTATCGCGGACGAAGCGGTGCTGCAGGGCTATTTCACGCAGCGCCTCGGTGCCTGGCTGCAGCGCCACGGCCGCCGTCTGATCGGCTGGGACGAGATCCTCGCCGGCGGGGTCCCCGCCGACGCCGCGGTGCTTTCCTGGCGCGGGGTGGATGGCGCGATCGCCGCGGCCGCGAGCGGCCACGACGCGGTGCTGTCGCCGGCGCCGACGCTCTACCTGGACAACCGCCAGGGCAGCGCGCCGCAGGAGCCGCCGGGGCGCGGCACCGTGGTATCGCTCGCCGACGTGTACCGCTTCGATCCGCTGCCTGCGCCGCTCGCCGCCCTTGGCGCGCACGTGCTCGGCGTGCAGGCGAACCTGTGGACCGAGCACGTGCGCACTGAGGCACGCGCCGCGTACATGACCTGGCCGCGCGCGGCGGCGCTGGCCGAGGTCGGCTGGTCGGCACCCGCACGCCGGGACTGGGACGACTTCCTCATGCGTCTGCCGGCCGAGTTCGCTCGCTACCGCACGCTCGGGATCGAGTATTCCGCCGACGTGTTCGCCCCGCCGCGCGTGCTGGGCACCTACGACCGGCGCATGAGCCAGGACCTGCAGACCTGTCGCGGCAAGCTGGTGTTGAACCTCGAGGGCGATGCGCCGCTGTCGGGGCCGCGCGCGGTGTACCTGATCGACATCGAGGATCCGTGCTGGCAACTGCCGGCGGCGGACCTGACGGGCGCCACGAGGCTCACCGCCGCGGTCGGCCGCGTGCCGTTCAACTTCCAGCTCGGGCACGAGCGCGATGCGATCCGCCTCGAGCCGCCGCGCAGCCCCGCCGGGGAGCTCGAGGTGCGCGTCGACGGCTGCGACGGCGAGCCCGTCGCCGTGCTGTCGCTCGCGCCCGCGGCCACGGTCGCTGCGGTGACGGTGCTGCCGGCCGCCCCGCTGCCGCACCTCGAGGGTCGGCACCAGCTGTGCCTGCGTTTCACGCAGCGCACGCTCGATCCGCTCTGGGCGATCGACTGGGTGCAGCTCTCGCCATGAGTAGCGCCGATACGCTGCGGCTGCTGGCGCCGCTTGCCGGCTGGAGCACCCCGCTCGATGAGGCGCCCGACGAGGTGTTCGCGCGGCGCCTGCTCGGGGACGGTGTGGCGATCGACCCGACGGCGGGCACGCTGCATGCGCCCTGTGACGCCGAGGTCGTGGTGCTGCCCGCGTCGCGCCACGCGCTCACCCTGCGGACCGCCGGCGGCTGCGAGCTGCTGCTGCACGTCGGCATCGACACCGTGGCGCTCGGCGGGCAGGGGTTCGAAGCGCACACCCACGCGGGGGCGCAGGTGCGCGCAGGCGATGCGCTCCTCAGCTTCGACCTCGAGCTGCTCGCCCGCCGTGCCAGGAGCGTGCTCACGCCCGTCATCATCAGCGCCGGCAGTCCCTGGAGCATTGCGCGGGTGAGCGTCGATCGCGAGCTCGCGGTGGGAGAGCTTCTCATGGAGCTGACCGCGAGCCCGGTCGCAGCGGCCGCAACGGCCGCGGTGAGTGGTCCCGCGGCAGCAGCGGGCGCGACGCAGCGTGTCGTCGTCGGCTTCGGGCACGGCATCCATGCCCGGCCCGCGGCGCTCATAGCCGCGGCGCTGAAGGGCCTGGATGCCGAGGTGCGCCTCGTCGCACACGGCCGCGAGGCAAACGCCCGCAGCACGCTCGCGCTGCTCGCGCTCGGGGTGCAGCACGGCGAGGAAGTGCTGGTGCGCGCGGCCGGCCGGGAAGCCGCCGCCGCGGTGCGTACGCTTGCCGCCGTGCTGTCGCAGCCGGGCACGGCGGCGGTGAGCGTGACGGCAGGCGGTGGCACAGGCGCACGCGCGCCTGGCGGGGCAGTCGCGGCGGCCACGACCGCGGTGGTGGCGGCCGGCGCACAGCTGCGCGGCAGTATTGCCAGTCCCGGGCTCGCGGCGGGCACCGCCGTGCTCTGGCGCGCGGTGGAAGTCACGGTGCAGGAGCGCGGCGCCGGTGTCGCGCTCGAGCGCGCGGCGCTCGAGCGCGCGCTCACCGCGGTGCGTGCGCGGCTCACGCGGCGCGCGGCACGCGGCGCCGGGACCGCGGCTGAGACTGCCGGCGGAATTGCCGAGGCGCACCGCCAGCTGCTCGAGGACCCCGAGCTTCTCGAGGCGGCCGATGGGTGGCTGGCGAAGGAGAAGAGCGCGGGGTTTGCCTGGCGGCAGGCGCTGCGCGCGGCTGCCGCGCGCCTCGAGTCGCTCCCCGACGCGCGTCTGGCCGAGCGCGCCGCCGATCTTCGCGACCTCGAGACGCAGCTGCTGGTGGAGCTTGGCGGTGGTGACACGGGGGCCGCGCCCGCGCTGCCGCCGCAGGCGGTGGTGCTCGCGCACGAGCTGCTGCCGTCGCAGCTCGCCGCGCTCGAGGGTGCGCGGCCAGCCGGCATCGCCATGGCCGCGGGCGGGGCCACCTCGCATGTGGCGATCCTCGCCGCGGCGCTCGACATTCCGATGCTGGTGGCACTCGGGGCCGCCGTGCTCAGCGTGGCGCCGGGCACGGCGGTCGTGCTGGATGCGGTGCGCGGAGTGCTCGAGATCGATCCGGGTGCGGCGCGCCTGGCCGCGGTGCGCGAAGCGGTCGCTGCCGCGGCAGCACGGCGCGAGGCGCTGCGCGCGCTGGCGCAGCGCCCGGCGCACACCGCCGATGGCGTGCGTATCGCGGTGCTCGCCAACATCGGCTCGTTGGCCGAAGCGCGCGCCGCGCTCGCCAACGGCGCGGAAGGGTGCGGGTTGCTGCGCACCGAGTTCCTGTTCCTCGAGCGCCAGTCGGCGCCGACGCAGGCCGAGCAGACGGCCGCCTATGAGGAGATCGCCGCGGCGCTCGGGGCGCTGCCGCTCACCATCCGCACCCTCGATGCCGGCGGTGACAAGCCGATCGCCTACCTGCCGCTGCCGCACGAGGACAACCCCGCGCTCGGCCTGCGCGGCATACGCACCAGCCTCGCGCACCCGCAGCTGCTGCGCACGCAGCTGCGCGCCGTGCTCGCGCTGCGCGCGCGCGGGCCGTGCCGGCTGCTGCTGCCGATGATCAGCGAGGTCGCCGAGGTGCTCGCAGTGCGCGCGCTGCTCGCGGAACTGCAGCGCGAGCTGCCAGCGGCGCAGCCGCTCGAGGTCGGCGTGATGATCGAGACTCCGGCCGCGGCGCTGCTCGCCGACCGGCTCGCCGCGGTCGCGGATTTTCTGTCCATCGGCACCAACGACCTCACCCAGTACACCCTCGCCATGGACCGCGCCCATCCGCAGCTCGCTGCGCGCCTCGATGCGCTGCATCCGGCGGTGCTGCGCCTCATCGCCGGCGTCGCCGCCGGCGCGCACGCTCACGGCCGGCCGGTGGCGATGTGCGGCGGGCTGGCCTCCGAGGCGCTGGCGGCGCCGCTGCTCGTCGGGCTCGGCGTGCATGAGCTGTCCGCGGTGCCGGCGGTGATCGCGCAGCTGAAGGCGCGCCTCGGCCGCTGCACGCTCGCGCAGTGCCGCTCGCTCGCGCAGCGCGCGCTCGAGCAGGCGGACGCCGCCGCGGTGCGTGCGCTGCTCGCGGACGATGCCGGCGAGGCGCCGCCATCATGAAGGGTCTGCTCGCCTGGCTGCAGCAGATCGGCGGCGCGCTGATGCTGCCGATCGCGGTGCTGCCGATCGCGGCACTGCTGCTGCGGCTCGGCCAGCCGGACCTGCTCGACTCGGCGTCCGTGGCGGCGGCGGGCGAGGCGATCTTCGCCAACCTCGGGCTGTTGTTCGCGATCGGTGTGGCGGTGGGACTGGCGCGCGAGAATCATGGCGCCGCGGGTCTGGCGGCCGTGGTCGCGTACCTCGTGGCCCGGGAAGGCGCGCAGGTGCTCATCGCCGTGCCGCCCGCGGCGCTCGTCGGCTTTGACGGTGCCGCGCGCGAGCTGGCGGCGGCGGCCTATCGGGCGCACGAGCTGAGCAAGCTGAGCGTGCCGCTCGGCATGCTCTCGGGGCTGATGAGCGGGGTGCTCTACAACCGCTGCTACAACGTGCGGCTGCCGAGCTACCTGAGCTTCTTCGGTGGCCGGCGCTTCGTGCCGATCGTCAGCGGCGGGGGCGGACTGCTGCTGGCGCTGCTGTTCGGCACGCAGTGGCAGCATCTCGAGCAGGGCATGGATGCGTTGAGCCGCGCGGTGCTCAATGCAGGCGCGTTCGGGCTGTTCGCCTACGGGGTGCTCAACCGCGTGCTGATCGTCACCGGGCTGCACCACATCCTCAATAACATCGCCTGGTTCCTGCTCGGGGACTACCACGGTGTTACCGGCGACATGAAGCGCTTCTTCGCCGGCGATCCGCGCGCCGGGGCTTTCATGGCGGGGTTCTTCCCGGTGATGATGTTCGGACTGCCCGGCGCGTGCCTCGCCATGTATCACAGCGCGCTCCCTGAGCGCCGGCGCGCGGTGGGCGGACTGCTCGGCTCGATCGCGCTCACCTCGCTGCTCACCGGCGTCACCGAGCCGATCGAGTTCACCTTCATCTTCCTCGCACCGGCGCTCTATGGCATCCATGCGCTGTTGACCGGCGCCGCCTTCATCATCATGAGCGCGTTGCACGTGCGGCTCGGATTCGGCTTCTCGGCGGGACTGTTCGACTACGTGCTGAACTTCAGCCGCGCCACGCGGCCGCTGTGGCTGCTGCCGGTGGGGCTGGGGTACTTTGCGCTTTACTACGGGCTGTTCCGTTTCGTCATCGTGCGCTTCGACCTGAAGACCCCGGGGCGCGGCGCGCTCGAGCCGGCGAGTCCCGGCGCGCAGCCGGCGCCCGCGGGCGGCGCTGCCTGGCTCGCAGCGCTCGGCGGGGCGGCCAACATCAGCTCGGTCGCTGCCTGCACCACGCGGCTGCGCCTCGAGGTCCTCAGCCACTCCGCGGTCGACGCCGAACAGCTGCGTCAGCTCGGTGCGCGCGGCCTGGTGCGCCCCACCGTGCGCACCCTGCAGGTCGTCGTGGGTACGGTTGCCGATCAGCTCGCCGGGGAGATCCGCGCCGCGTTGCCGGCGGCCGCTGCGGCGGCCGCCGCGTCGCCCGCCGCGCCGGCGGCAGGGGCGCCGGCCGCCAGTGCCGCCCCCATCGCGGGCGCGGCCGCGTGGCACGGACAGCCGGGCGCGGCACTCGCAGCCCTTGGAGGCGCTGCCAATGTACAGCGGTTGGACATCGCAGCCAGCCGGGTGCTGGTGAGAGTGCATGACGGTGCCCGCATCGATCCGGCAAAGCTCAAACGCGCCGGGGTGCGCGCCGTAGCCAGGCCGGCGGCCGGTTGCGTGCACCTGATCGTGGGGCCGTCGGCGCAGGCGGCTGCCGCGGCGCTGCAGGGCTTGTTGGGGGCGGGGTCTCGCGGGGCGTAGTGTCAGGCGATGGCGCGAACATTCAAGCCGGGCCCCGGTGGCTTCCAAAGCCGGGGTTTTTCTTTACAGCGGTTTGCGCGTACCCTCGCCCATTGAAAAATGAATGCGCAGGGAGCGAACCCAAGCGTCGCCCTGGCGGACTCAATAACGATAACGGCAGAGGAAATGGAAGATGCTCATTCTCACTCGACGGGTCGGAGAGACCGTCATGATTGGTGACGACGTGACCATCACGGTTCTGGGGGTCAAGGGAAATCAGGTCCGCGTCGGCATCAATGCGCCCAAGAACGTCGCGGTGCATCGCGAAGAAATCTATGAGCGCATCAAGCGCGAGCAGAACTCCGAGGAAGCTCCCGACAAGCCCAAGGCCGCGGAATACGCGCCCGCCTGAGCCCGCGGCGGGCCACGCGCGCGTGCGGCAGCGCGCTGCGCTCGGTGGCGGCGCCCATCAGCGGTAGCTCGGCAACAGCGCGCTCGCGAGCGACAGCACTTCCGTGCGGCGCACGGTGAGCGCCGCCTGCGCGATGTCGAGCGCCAGCAGCCGGTCGCTGGCGGCGAACGGCACGTGCAGGCGCAGCGCGCCGTGTGCCGCGGCCAGGGGCGGCGAAGTCTTGAGCGGCGCGCGCAGGTCGATCCCCTGGCAGGCGGCGAGAAACTCGATGGCGACGATGTTGGCGGCGTTCGCGGCCATGCCGAGCAGCCGCCGCGCGCCGTGCGTCGCCATGCTGACGTGGTCCTCCTGGTTGGCGGACGTGGGAATGCTGTCGACGCTCGCCGGGTGGCACAGCATGCGGTTCTCCGCGACCAGTGCCGCGGCGGTGACCTGCGCCATCATGAAGCCGGAGTTGACGCCGCTGTCCGGGGTGAGAAAGGCCGGCAGGCCGCTCATCTTCGGGTCGACCAGCAGCGCGACGCGCCGCTCGGCGATCGAGCCGATCTCCGCGCAGGCGAGCGCGAGGATGTCGGCGGCGAAGGCGACCGGCTCGGCGTGGAAGTTGCCGCCCGAGATCACCTCGCCGGTGTCGGGGAAGACCAGCGGGTTATCGGTGACGGCGTTGGCCTCCGTGGTGAGCGTCGCCGCCTGCTGCGTCATCAGGTCGAGGCAGGCGCCCATCACCTGCGGCTGGCAGCGCAGCGAGTACGGATCCTGCACGCGGCTGCAGTCGCGGTGCGAT
>Ga0209380_10001485_pt1 | contig 15676 bp, 14 predicted proteins | sample HubBroMetageWFT6_FD_188347 | JGI IMG/M metagenome (GOLD analysis project Ga0209380, IMG submission 188347) | Warmed and freeze-thawed soil microbial communities from the Hubbard Brook experimental Forest, New Hampshire - Hubbard Brook CCASE Soil... | ecosystem: Environmental > Terrestrial >...
TGAGAAGCTGAGGAAATTCAAACCGCGCGGGCGCATTGATTCCGAGCAGAGTGCAGCGCTTGCGATAGGGTGCGGTTCAGGAAATTTCAAATTTGAAATTTCAGATTACGAAACACACCACGAGTTGGGCGTTTCGATGATGTGCGCGTGCACATTATTTAGCCGGCAGGCGGTACGCGATTAGCTCGCCTGGGTAGTTGGGGCCGCTGACGGCGATGACGATGTATTGTTGACCGTTGAGCATGTACGTCATGGGCGACCCGCTCTGCGGCGCTGGCATATAAACGGCGCCCGCGTCCTTACCGGTGGCCTTGTCATAGGCGCGCAGCATCGCGCCACGCATTCCGGACGGCGTCGTTACATTCACACCTTCCCCTGCGATGACCAGCGTCTTAGTTGTCAGCACGCCGATCAAACCTGCGCTTCCCGTGCGCGGAATGGTCAAGCCAGCGAGTGCGGGATTGTTTCGGACGTTATCCGGTGTTTCCCCATGCGCGATCTGCCAAACGATTTCACCCTTGTCCAGATTGATTGCCGTGATGCGGCCATACGGCGGTTTCAATAGCGGCAATCCCCGGACGGTCACAACAGGCTCGCCACTTTCGGGATTCGGTGCGGGGGCAGGAGGCGCGCCCATGGGTCTTCCCGCGTGAGGGGATAGGCCGGCAGTGCCTTGAACATATTCCATGTCCGAAAGTTTTGGGTCCGGAGAGGGAACAAGTCCGAGGGCGGAGATATCGCTTCGGGAATATACGTACAACATGTGAGTATCGGGATCGTACGAACCGCCGGGCCAGTTCGCGCCACCGAGCGCTCCCGGTGACACGATCGTTGCCAGCGGTCCATCGGCTTTGCTTACCGAGGGCGGCGTAAACAGCGGGCCAATTCTATATTTCGAGACAAGTTTCTCGGCCTCCGCATGCAGTTCCGGCGTGAAGTTGATAAGGCTATCGCTGGAAACGCCCTGATTGTCGAATGCAGGCGGCCTGGTCGGAAACGGCTGCGTGGGGGAGTACCATTCGCCAGGCACATCTCCTTGCGGAACCGGGCGCTCTTCCATCGGCCAGATCGGTTCGCCGTTTTCGCGATTAAAAACGTAGAGGAAGGCCTGCTTGGTTGGCTGCGCCACGGCTTTCACCGTCCGGCCATTAATCGTGATATCGGCAAGAATCGGAGCGCAAGGGATGTCCATGTCCCACAAGCCGTGATGGACGAGCTGATAGTGCCACTTGCGTTTCCCGGTTTCCAAATCGAGCGCGACCAAACTCTCTCCAAACAAACCCTTCCCCGGGCGATCGCCTCCGTAGTAGTCGCCCGTCGGCAATTCGACGGGCAAGTACACCAGGCCGAGATTTTCATCCACCGAAATCTGTCCCCAGACACCGGTATTTCCGGTGTAGGCCCACGACTCTTTTAACCAGGTATCGTTTCCATATTCGTTGGGAAGAGGGATTGTGTGGAAAATCCAAAGGCGCTTGCCGGTGCGCACATCAAATCCGCGGACATAGCCCTTCACGTTTTTCCTGCTTCTCGGCACTCCCCCAGTTAGGTGCGCAGCTCCGACGATCACAACGTTGCGCGCCACGACAGGCGTCGAATGAAGCCCTACTTCTCCGGTGACCAGATCAATCTCCTGATCGTCGTCTTTTTTTAGATCGACCGCGCCGCCGGTGCCAAAGCTGGGAATGGGCACGCCAGTCTTTGCATTTAGTGCGATGAGCCGGTAACCCGGCGTGACGTACAAGATTCGCTCTTCCTTGCCGTCGGTCCAATAGGCTAAGCCATGGCCCGATAGCTGTCTCGGAGCGTTGGCGCCGCGATCGCCCTCATTCTCGCTGTGCATCCACAGCAGTTCCCCCGTGGACGCGTCCAGCGCCACCACCGCTCTTCGCGTTCCGCCTGTCGAATAGAGCACTCCATGAACCATCAGCGGCGTCGATTCAAACTTGAATTCAGGACGCGGGCCCAGGGAGTCCGTCTTGAAGCGCCAGGCGATCGCAAGTTTATTGAAGTTGTCCGCATTGATCTGATCGAGCGGCGAGTAGCGCGTGCTCGCAAGATCGCCTCCGTACGTCCGCCACTCCCCGTTTTTCACGCCAGACTGCGCGCTTGACGGCGGCGTCACGCAAAGCGAAAAAACGACCGGAGCCGAAAGCACCATCCATCGAAAGACCCGTTTCATCGACTTCCTCCCAGGCAGGGCGCTGCCTTTATTCCGCACAAAGGTTATGCCGCTGCGAAGAGCGCCTTATTCTGTGCCCATTTTCAGAAGGAAACAAGAATATAGGTTTGAATGCTAGGTGCTCTTGGCATTGCGGCGAAAGCGGTCGAGGAGCGCAGTGTGCAGGCGCTGGCGGACATCTTCGGGGAGAGGGACAGGTTCGGAGTTGCAGAAAATCTGGATGGTTTTGCGGCAGGTGTCGACGACCAGGCGGCAGTCGGTGCAACGGGAGAGGTGCTGCTCGAGATCCAATCGCATGTTGGAGTCGAGGATTCCGTCGAGATAGCTCGTCAATTCGAGTATTACTTTCTTGCAATTCACTGCGTTTCACTCCGTCGAAAGTACTTGTTGAGTTTTTGGCGGAGTTTCAGCCGCGCCCGCAAGAGGCGCGATTTTACCGCCGCCGAAGAAATTCCCAGAATTTGCGCGGTCTCTTCCGTGGAAAGACCCTCTGCGTCGCGCAGCAGAAAGGCGACGCGGAAAATCGGATCGAGTTCGCCGATCACACTGTTGAGAATTTCGTTGAGCTCAACCTGGGCGAATTTTTTTTCGGGAGACGGTCCCCAATCCTCGATTTCACGGAAGACGGAATCTTCGCCGTCGCTGTCGGTCAGCGGTTCATCGAGAGACACCTGATTGGGGCGCCGCTTGCGCAATTTCATCAGGGCTTCGTTGACTGCGATGCGCACGAGCCAGGTGTAAAAGCGGGAGTCGCCCTGGAAGCGGTCCAGGTTCTGATAGGATTTCAGGAACGCGTCTTGCATCACGTCTTCGGCGTCTTCGCGGTTTTGCGTGATGTTCATTCCCAGGCGAAAGATTTTGCGCTCGTAGCGGTTCACAAGCTCTTCAAACGCGGCGGTGTCGCCTGCTTTCGCCGCGGACACCAATATCGCTTCGTCATCGCGGACGATTGCGGAAGCCAGAGGTTTAGGGTCGGTGGCGCTCAAAATCCAGTGTGCTCCAGGCGGCTGCGCGCAGAGGCCAGTCACGCTCATTTGGCAGGGTACCATAGTTCTCCTTTGCATTTCCTGCCGGTCGGACCCTCATCTTCGGATGCTCTGCCGAGCCTTGTCGATTCAAGTTTTTTAGTCTTTGTGAGAGCACAGAAGGGAAAGGGCATGCGTCGCCCGGACGGCTCGCAATGGTACAATTGGTCGGTTCCACTCCATGGGGATATGCCTAAGTTTCGCGTCCCGGCGCATGCAGTAAGAATCTTTCGGAATATGCAGGCTCGGTCAAAGCGTAGATTCTGGGAGTGCGCGGACCTATTCGAGCTTAAATGCGAACCTTGCCCGATTATTTACGCAGCGGCATGAAACTGATCATCGTCGGGTGCAATCCCGGCGACCGTTCGGCTCGCGTGGGCCATTATTACGCGGGCCGCGGAAACGAATTCTGGCCTCTGCTTTACGATTCCGGCGTGGTGCCCGAGCTGCTCGATCACCGCGACGACAAACGAATGATCGAATTCGGAATAGGACTGACCGACCTTGTCAAACGTCCCACGCGCGGGATCGAGGAATTGAAGCGCGAGGAATTCGCCGAGGGGCGCATCCTGCTGGCTCAGAAAATCGAACAGTACGCCCCGCAAGTCATTGCCTTCAATGGCGTGGGTACCTTTGAGAATTTCGCGCAGCGGCCGTGCAAGCCGGGTCTGCAAAAGGAGCGGCTCTACGGCGCGCAGGTATTTGTGTTGCCGTCGACGAGCGCGAAAAACGCCAGCGGCCGCGCCCATAAGCTTCGATATTTCCGCCAGCTTGCCAAAGTGCTCAAAAAATTGCCGAATTAGGCCAACGGGGACTGCGGCATAAAATGTATCGAGCATGCCGCGGAATTGGCCGCTTCATTCCATGTCAGGGCTGACATCCTCCAATATGGCGCGACGCTCCTTCTCGCGAGGCGAGCTGATGGTGGCGGCCGCGGCGCGCGAAATCCGCGACGGCGAACTTGTTTTCGTCGGCATGCGTTTGCCCATGATTGCATTTGCGCTTGCCAAACGGACGCATGCGCCCCGCGCGACAGGCCTTTTTGAAAACGGGATCATTCGCGAAGAGCCTGCCTCGACGCTGCTGTACACCATGGGCGATCCTCCCAACTTGTTCAAAGCCACGTATTGCGGAGACATGATTTCCGTGATGTCACTGCTGCAGCAAGGCCGAGTACACGTGGGCTTCCTCGGGGCGGCGGAAGTCGACCGCTTCGGCAATCTCAACACCACCTGGGGCCGCAGGAATGGGCAAACGGTGCGGCTGCCGGGCTCGGGCGGCGCTTGCGACATTGCGTGCCTTGCGCAACGCACCGTCGTGATTCTCGCGCATGATCCACAGCGATTGGTGGCGCGCGTCGGGCACATCACTTCGCCCGGGAATGGCAATGGCGGCTTGTGGCGGCGCGCGCAAGGGCTGCCCGCGCGTTCCGGCCCTTCGGCGATTATCACTACCATGGGTGTGCTGCGATTTGCTGAAGACGGCGAAGCTTACTTGGCATCCATTCACCCGGGAATTCGGGTGGAAGAGGTGCTGGGCAGCACGGGATGGACGCTGCGCGTGAGCGACAATTTGGCCGAAACGCCGGAACCGAGTGAAGTCGAATTCGGCGTCATCCGCGAAATCGACCCCAACCATTTTTGGACGAAAACATGACGGGCGCGGCTCCTTCAAAATTGGTTTCGATGCGGCAGGCGGTCGACGAGCATGTGCCGTCAGGATCTACGGTCCTGATGGGCGCAGAGCTCGAGCAAATGATTCCGTTCTCGGCGGGACACGAAATCGTCCGGCAAGGGCGCCGCGATCTGACTCTGGTGGGGCCCATTTCCGACATTCTGTTCGATCAAATGATCGGAGCGGGTTGCGTTTCTGGCTTGATGGCGGCATGGGTGGGCAACGCTTCGTCGGGCGTAGGCTATTGCTTCCGGCGGGCCGTGGAGCACGCGATTCCCAACGCGCTGGAGACGCTGGACTACACGAATTTTACGATGGCGATGGCGCTCCATGCCGCCGCGCTGGGCGTGCCGTTCCTCCCTACTTACGCCGCGCTTGGCAGCGATCTGCCCAAGAACAACGGCAATCTTCGCGAATTTACTTCGCCGGTGAATGAGGACCGGCTCATTGCCGTGTGCGCTTTGCACCCCGATGTGGCCATCGTGCCGGTGCAGCGCGCCGACGCGTTCGGCAATTCGCACCTTTGGGGCAATCTGGGAGTGGCGATCGATGGAGCACGCGCGGCGAGAAAGGTCGTCGTCGTGGCCGAGGAAATCGTCTCGCCCGAAGTAATTGCCTCCGATCCGAACCGGACGCTCATCCCCGGCTTCCTGGTCGCTGCCGTCGTGCACGAGCCGTGGGGCGCGCATCCTTCGCCCGTGCAGGGTTATTATGGCCGGGATCATGCTTTCTTTGCCGAGTATCACGAACAGTCGCGCAAGAAAGAGGATTTCGAGCGCTGGCTCGAGAGCTGGGTCTTAAAAGTTCCGTCGCGGGCCGATTATTTGAAACAATTAGGCGATGCTCGAATCGCTGATCTCGGGGTCCGCGAGCACGCTTTCACAGCGCCGGCGGATTTCGGTTTTTGAGGAGTGACAAACATGGCAAAAGTAAGAATCAAGTTTCTGCAGAAGCCGTCTTGCACCACCTGCCGCAAAGCCAAGGCTTTCCTGGAAAAACGAAAAGTGGAGCTGGACTTGCGCGATCTCGGGAAGAACCGGCTGTCGATCACGGAACTCGACGAACTCATCGGCAAGCGGGACTATCGCATGTTTCTGAACACGCGCAACGAGCTCTACCGCACGCGAAAAATGGGCCAGAATCCGCCGACGCGCGAAGAGGCCTTGCAATTGATGGCGGCCGAGCCCAATCTGATCCGGCGGCCGGTCGTCCAGCGCGGCGCCGACATCGTGCTGGGCTTCGACGAGGAAGCGTTAAAACGTATTACAAAGTAAGCCGTGAAATCGAAACGAAGCCTGCACATGAGCATCAGCGAAAAGATCATTCTCCTCCAAGGCGACCTGACGGAAATGGACGTCGACGCCATCGTCAACGCCGCGAACAATGATTTGCAGCTTGGCGGCGGCGTGGCCGGCGCGATCCGCAGGAAGGGCGGGGAGGAAATCCAGCGGGAGTGCGACGCGATCGGCAGCATTCCCATCGGCGGCGCGGCCATCACGACGGGCGGCAGACTGCGCGCGCGCTTTGTGATCCACGCGGCCAGCATGAAGCTGGGAGGAGCGACCACCTCGCGCGCGCTGCGTAGCTCCACGGCGCACGCGTTGCGCATCGCGGCGGAGCGCGGTCTGCGCTCGATCGCATTTCCCGCCGTGGGCACCGGAATCGCCGGTTTTCCGATTCCGGAGTGCGCCCGCATCATGCTGCGAGAAGCCGTGGAACATTTGAAAAAACCCACATCGCTCGAAAAAATTTATTTCGCTCTATTCGACGCGCAGGCCCTTTCCGAATTTGAAAAAGCCCGCGTGGAAATGGCCGCCGGCGGCGAATCGCAGGGCGCATCGGGGGCGGGAAGCAAATGACCGCACTCGCCGAAAAAGTTCGCTCCGAGCTGGCCCAATACGAACACCCGCTCTTCGTCTTTGACGCGCGCCCCGCTGCCGAAGGCGTTGAAGTTGTGATCCAGTATTCCCCGCCCGAGCCGCAGGTGCATACCTACGTGTTTCTCCTCCGCCCGCGGGAAATTGAGAGCAAACAATTTCCATGGATTTTTCAGAAGCAGCTCTACGATTGCCTGCACGATTTCATCATCGAGATGTTTACGTGCAATCCGCAGCGCCAGGACGTATGACGGCCGGCCCCTCCTCCGCATCCGGCGCCCGCGGCGAACCGCCTGAGCCGGGGGAGCACTCGATCGCTCTCACCAAAATTCTAAGCGAGCGCATTCGCGCCGGCGGCCCGATTTCCTTCGCCGAATTCATGCGCGAGTGTCTGTATCATCCCGCTCACGGCTATTACTCCCGCGCAAATGCCGCTCGTTTCGGGGACTACTACACGAGCGTCGACGTGCATCCGATTTTCGGCCGCCTGCTCGCCAGGGAATTTGCGGAAATGTGGGAACTGCTAGGCTCGCCTCGCCCGTTCGCCATCGCCGAATCAGCCGCGGGAGTCGGCCGCCTCGCCGGCCACATCCTGGATTTCAGCGCGCGGGAGCTCCCTGAATTTTACGCGGCGCTCGAATATGTCGCGGTCGAGCGATCCAGCGCGCGCCGCGCCGAGCACGCGGCACGCCTCGCGGATCACGCGGCAGCGGGGCGCGTTTCAAGCGCCGGCGAAATCCCGCGTGCGATTCCTGCAGGGTGCATTTTTTCAAACGAATTGCTGGATGCTCTGCCCGCGCACCGCGTGGCAGTGGAGCGCGGCGCGCTGCGCGAAAGTTTCGTCGGATTTGAGGCCGGGCGATTCACCGAGGCGCTTGGCGAGCCCTCCTTCCCGTGGCTGTGGCAATATTTTCAAGAGCAGGGAATTACGCTGGAAGAAGGACAGCAGGCGGAAGTGTGTTTTGAAGCGTGTGATTGGATCGAGCGCGCGGGGCGCGCGCTGGAGCGCGGCTTTGTTTTGACCATTGACTATGGCCACGAAGCCCGCGCCTTGTACGGCGAACATCACAATCGCGGCACGCTGCTCGCCTACCGCGATCACGCCGTATCGGAAAATCTTCTCGATGCGCCGGGCGAGCAAGATTTGACCGCGCATGTCAATTTCACCGCGCTGGATTTGTGGGGCCGGCGGGCGGGCCTCGTCCGCACAGGTCTCGTCACGCAATCGCAATTTCTGGTCGCGCTCGGTCGAGGAAATGAGTTCGCGGATCTGTTCGAATTCGGCCAGACGGAGGTTGAAAAACTGCGGGCCCGCCTCTTGCTGAAAAACCTCATTCATCCGGAAGGGCTGGGAGAGAAATTTCAAGTCCTCGTCCAGCACAAGGGAATTGCGGCGCCGCGGCTCACAGGATTGTCCGGGTATTGAGGTTTCCAGTCGCACAGGCTTCAGCCTGTGGGGTTTCCGCGGGTGCGCCGAAAATCAAAATCCACAGGCTGAAGCGTGTGCCACTTAAGCTCCGGCTTCGCTGTACGCTTTTTTCAGGGATTTTTCCGCTTCGGCTTGCGCCCCGCCGGTATCATCCGCCGTCTGTTTGGCCTTGCTGTATTCGTTGACGGCGCGCGTGCGGTCGCCCTGAATGTCGTAAATCCGTCCCAGGTAGATGTGCGACCAGACCTCGGTCCATTTCGTGGTCAAGTCGGTGGCTCCGTCGAGCGCGTCGCGGAAGGATTGCGCGGAGGCTGCATAATTCCGCTGGTAGAAAAACGCCTCGCCCATGCGGAAGTCGGCGAGGGCATTCATGCGGTCCTGCTCGAGCGCCTTTTGGTATTGTTGCACCGCGTCGTAATAGCGGCCCAGTTCGGCGAGCGATTCCCCGCGCGCGATGATTCCGCGCACGCGCAGCCGCTGGCTCGATTTCAGAATGTAATCGTGCGGGTCCAGAATAATTCCGTTCGGCTTGGGCCGCCCGAACGTCTCCACAGTGAACGGTGACTCTTTCCCAGAAATCGTGATTGTCTTGAATTCGGGATTTCCCTCGGTCTGGACTTCCACTTCGACGTCCATGTGGAAGACGTCAAGATTCTGCTTCGCTTTGCCAACGATCCGGAATCCTTTCTTGGTGCGATAGACCACGTATTCCAAGTTAAATTCCGGGACTCCGGTCGAATGCAACCACTGAGTGAAGAAAGGGCGCAGGCTGGCCGGCTGTTCGGAAGCGGCGGGCGAGTTGCCCATCTTGAATTCGGCAGTCGCAGGCTGAGCCAGGCGCGTCTCCGCCAGTTGCTCGAAATCCTGAATGCGAGCGGGCTTGCCAGAATAGCGGGAATAAAAATCCTTCAGCAGGGCGCTGAAATTCGCATCGCCGATGATGGCGCGAAGCATGTGAAACACCATCGCGCCTTTGTTCACCACCACCGATTGGTATTCCTCGGTTCCCGGTTCCAGGCGACCGGCGGAGGCGATCGGAGCGGAATCGTCGAACATCAGCGCGCCCACCGCAAAATCCTCGAGCGCCTTGTTCAGCCCCTCCTTGCCCGAAGTTTGCTCGACATACAATCCCTCGGAATAGCGCGAGAGGCCATCCGTGATCCAGACATCGGAAGGCGTAGCGGCCGTGACCTGCGTGCCCCACCATTGATGGGCAACAAGATCCGCCAGCAGCCGTTCGTTTGGCTTGGCCGACCATTGCCGCGCGCTCAGCAGCAAAACACCCGGCGCTGCAAAGCCATCGACCGTGCCGTCGGGAAGTTGCGCGAGCGTCAAGCCGGGCTGCGGCAGAGGGCCAAATTCATCATTGTAGAAATCGAGGACGTGCGAAATCGCGTCCGCATAAGCCGGCGCCGTGTTTGCCAGCGCGGGCGGTGTGTAGATGGAATAGGTCGCGCCTTGCGCGCGCTGAGGGCTCAACTGCAGCGGCGCGATGACAAATGTTCCAGCAGCTTCCGGCTTATCCACTCGATACGTGTACAGCATGCGCTCGTTTTCCATCGAGGGAGGAGCGGGAGCGCTCATCGGCGATACTGGCGCGGCATGCCGTGCGTTCCCCAGCGCAGGAGCGGGCGCGGGCGACGCGGCAGGTCTGGGAGTGACTGATTCCGGCGCGCCTGCCGATGTGCCGGTGCCCGCCACGGTCATGTTTCCGGGCACTTCGATTTGAAAAATACCCGTATATCGGTTGGAGGGAAAATCGGTCAGCGGAAACCAGCGCGAAGGAAGCAGCAAATATCCGCCATCCTTGGCGATGTAAGCCATCCTCATGCCCTGATTGGGATCGTTCATGCGGCTGGATAGAGGGCCGCCATAATCAAAAAGCAGCGTAACTTTTGCACCGGCGGGTACTGTATCGCCAAGCGTGATGTGCAATTTCAGGGCGGAGGCGTCGTCCCGATCGTAGGAGACCGGTTTCCCGGAGACATCGCGGACCGAATTGACGCGCAGATTTTGATTAAGTTCCACGTCCACGACCCGGCCGGCCTCTTTCGACGCGAAGTCAACCTTCGCTTGCGCATTCATGACTTGGCCGACCGCATCGAGGGAAGCGCGAACCTCGTAATTCGTTGCATGGAACGCGGCGGTGGAAATGGTCTGAACCGGCGCGACGGGGCGCCCCGGGCCCTGCGGCGCTCCCGGCGATTGAGTCCAGCCGGGCGCTGCGAGACCTGCGAGCCCTGCCAGGAATAGGAGCAGTCGAAATTTCGACATGAAGTTCAAGTGCCTTTCTGTCCGGCGGAGGCCATCCAACACAATAGGATACCAACTTGGCCCGATGAGTTGCCAGTCCCAGCTTGCGGTTCGCAAGTCTGCGTTACCTGGGATTCAACATGCCTGCGATCAGGTCCGCTGCGCGCTCGACTGCGCCCGGCGGGCCAAGCTTTTCGCGAACTTCCGCGAGGCCCCGGCGCATCTCCGCGCGCGCTTCCGGCGAATCGAGCAGGCGAAGCGCCTCGCTCGCGAGGCGCTCAGGTGTGAAATCCTTCTGCACCAGTTCGGGCACAACCTGCTTGCCTGCAATCAAATTGACCATGGCGAACCTGGGCGTGCGCACCAGCCATCGAGCGATCGCAGCCGTGAGCGGAGCGAGGCGATAAACGACAATCATGGGCGCGTCCATGAGCGCGGCTTCCACCGTCGCGGTGCCGCTGGACACGATCGACACGTCCGCCGCGCCCAGGGCGTCGTAGGTCGCGTCTTCCACGACGTGCATGGCCAACTCCGGCATCGAATATTTTGTGATCTGTGGTTGTTTTACGCCTTGCGCCAGCGCCAACACGAATTGCACCTTGCGCTCCTTTTGGATTAGACGGCAGGCTTGCGTCAATATGGGCATGTGGTGCGCTATTTCGCCGGAACGGCTGCCGGGCAGAAGCGTCACAATCGGCTTGCTCGTGTCCAGTCCACAATCCGCGGCAAACTGCGCGCGCGTCCTCTGCGCCGCCACATTTCCCACCAGCGGATGGCCGATGAAATCGGCTTTCACGCCCCGCGCGCGGTACCATTGCTCTTCGAACGGGAAAATGCAAAGCCCGCGAACGAATCGCCGCCGCACCAGGTTTGCACGCCAGGGCCTCCAGGCCCAGAACTGCGGGCACACAAAGTAGACGTTCTGCACGCCCTGTCGTTTCAGGGCCCGCGCCAGGCGCAAATGGAAGCCCGGAAAATCGGTGAGGATCGCGAGCCGCGGTTTGCGGCGCGCCGCTTCGCCCAGCAGGCGCTTCCACACGCGTTTCAATGCGGGATATTTCTTGGCGATTTCTACGATTCCTACGAGCGAAACTTCGGAGCAATCGGCGACGAGTTCGACGCCGGCATCGCGCATGCGCGTCCCACCCATGCCGAAGAGTTGGATATCGGCCCGCGCACGCAAGGCCTCCGCGAGCCGCGCCGCGTACATGTCGCCCGAGGCCTCGCCGGCGGAGATGAGGATTTGTGTGGGGAGCATCTTGTAGCACAGCCACTCTTGGCTGCGTGGTTTTGTATGTCGAAAGTGCAGGCTACCCGATCCAACGACGATCGCAAAACCCGCACAGGCAAGAGTGCCTGTGCTACTAAAGGCTAATCGTTCCCCGGCACGGACGTGCCGGCTTCGCTTCCCGCCGTTTCGAAGGACGCGCGCAGCTCCTGATCTTTGTACTGTAGCTGGTAAAGGCGATAGTAGATCCCGCGTACGGCCAGCAATTGCTGATGGGAACCCTGCTCGCGCAGTTTGCCTTTGTGGAAAACGAGAATGCGGTCGGCGTGTTGAATGGTGCTGAGCCGGTGCGCGATGACGAGGGCGGTGCGGCCTTCGAGCAGCCGGTCGAGCGCTTCGCGAATCAGGATCTCGGTCTTGGTGTCCACGCTCGATGTCGCTTCGTCCAGAATCAGGAACCGGGGATTGTGTCCGAGCGCCCGCGCGAAGCTGATCAATTGACGCTGCCCCACGGAAAAAGTCGCACCGCGTTCGCTGACGTTTGTTTCCACGCCCTCCGGCAGAGAGTCCAGCAAGGAGCCCAGCCCCACTTCGCGCAACGCGGACTCGACCCGCGCGCGGCTGATGTCTTCATCGCCCAGGCGGACGTTTGATTCCAGGCTCCCGGTGAACAGGAACGGATCCTGCAGCACGATGCCGAATTGCCGGCGCAATTGGTGCACGTCATACCGGCGGATATCCACGCCATCGAGCAGAATTTGCCCGCGCTGAATTTCGTAGAACCGCAACAAAAGCTGGATGAGCGTGGTCTTTCCCGCGCCGGTGTGGCCGACAATGGCGAGAGTTTGACCCGGCGCGATGTGGAAGGAAACGTCGCGCAAGACCCAGTCTTCTTCGCGCGGGTTCGCCCCGCCGTGATAGGCGAACCACACGTTGCGGAATTCGATATCGCCGCGCGGAGCGGAAAGAGCCAGCGGAGTTTCGGCAGGCGGCGCGGGCAGCGGCTCATCCAGCAGCTTGAAAATCCGCTCGCAGGCGGCCATGGCCGATTGCAGGATGTTGAATTTTTCGCTCAAATCCTGGATGGGCCGGAAAAAGCGCTGCGCGTACTGCATGAATGTGATGAGGACGCCCACGTCCACCACGCCCGCGAGGGACCGCAATCCGCCGTACCAGAAAACAATCGCAATTGCCGTCGTGCTGAACAGCTCGACCGCGGGGAAGAACACGGCGAAAGCCGTGATCGCGTCCTTGTACGCCTCCATGTGGATGCGATTCAATTCGGCGAATTGTTCCTGCGATTTTTTCTCGCGGTTGAAGATCTGCACGATGCTCATGCCGCTGATGTGTTCCTGAAGGAACGAGTTGATCCGCGCGATGGCCGTTCGGATCCGCCGGTTGGCATCGCGCACCCGGTCGCGGAAGATCCAGGTTGAAATCATGATCAGCGGCAGCACCGCGAACGTGGCCAGCGCCAGCCGCCAATTCATTTTCATCATCACCGCGCCGATGCAGAGCAGAACAATGGCGTCATTGGCCATTGCCGCGATTCCGGCGGCGAAGAGGTCATTGAGCGCATCCACGTCCGTCGTGACGCGCGTCACCAGGCGCCCCACGGGGCTGTGATCGAAGAAACTCATCGGCAGGCGCTGCAGCCGCTCGAAAATGTCGCGGCGCAGGTCGTAGAGCGTTTGCTGGCCGACATTCTGCATGATGCGGACCTGCAGGTATTGCACCGCGAAGCTCAGCAGCAGAGCGGCAAGGAAGCCGAGCGATACGAGGCTCACTCCTCGCAAGGCGTCGGAAACGGCCAGCGCGTGATTGGAACCGGGAACGATGTATTTGTCCACGCCGAAGCCGAACAGGTAGGGCCCGACCACTTCGAGCGGCCCGACCAGCACGGTCAGGAACACGGCGATGACAACGCTCCACTTGTACGGCCGCAGATAGGTCATCAGCCGCCGCATCAGCTGCGAGTCGTAAGCCTTGCCTAGAGCTTCCTCTTCGCGGAAGTCGCTCATTCGCGTTCCAACTCTTCCTCGAGCAATTGCTTCTGGTACAGATCGGCATAATAGCCGCGGCGCGCCAGCAGTTCCGTGTGCGTGCCGCGCTCGACGATGCGCCCATCCCGCAGGACCACGATCTGATCGGCATGCTGCACGGTCGAGACGCGGTGGGAAATTAATATGGTTGTGCGTTGCCGCAGGATCGCGTCCAGGCGCTTCAGGATGCGCTCTTCGGTTCCCGTATCCACGCTGGAAAGGGAATCGTCCAGAATCAGAATTTTGGGATCGCGAATCACGGCGCGGGCAATGGCGGCGCGCTGCTTCTGGCCGCCCGAAAGCGTGATCCCGCGTTCTCCTACCATGGTGTTGAATTGCGCGGGGAACTCCCCGATTTCCGCGGCGATACTGGCGACGTCGGCGGCGTCGTGTATTTCTTCGTCCGTGGCGCTATCCACGCCAAAAGCGACGTTTTCTCGCAGCGTCTCGCTGAACAGGAACGTGTCCTGCGGCACGTATCCCACGGCCCGCCGCAAAGTCTCGAGCGGCCATTCGCGGATCGGGCGGCCATCCACAAGCAGCGTTCCCGGCGGCGCTTCCCACAAACGCGCAATCAGCGAAGCCAGCGTGGATTTTCCGCTCCCGGTGGGCCCGACAATGGCAAGGATGGAGCCCGCCGGAACGCACAAGGAAATATCCTGAAGCACGGGCTTGTTGATCGCGGCCGATCCGTTCGATTTGGTTCCGTCGGTATCGCTTCGCACCGTGGGATACGTGAAGGTCAGGTTCCGGAATTCGATTTCGCCGCGGATTTCTCCTGCCTTGTCGCGGACCGCGGCGGCGTCGTTGATTTTCGGCTCGGAATCGAGGATGTAGTTCAGCCTGCCCATGGATGCGCCGCCGCGCTGAAAAATATTGGTCACGAATCCCAGCGCCACCATCGGGAAAATCAGGCGAGTCATGAAGGTGTAAAACGCGATCAGTTCGCCGAGCGTGATCTGGCTCATGATGACCAGCCGTCCGCCCTGCCAGAGCACCAGAATAAACGTGAGCCCGATCAGCATCTGGAGCAGCGGCATGAACAGGCTCCAGAAGTAGATGAGCCGCAGGTTGCGGTTGATGTACTCGCGGTTGGGCGAGTCAAAACCGCGAATCTCCGCTTCCTCTTGCCCGTACGCGCGCACCACGCGCACGCCGGCCAGATTTTCCTGGGCCTTCGCGGAAAGCACGGCGAGGGACGCCTGAATTTTTCCGTAGAGCGCGTGAATTTGCCGCCCGAAGAGCCATACGCTGACGGCCACGACAGGGACAGGGAGCAACACATACACGCTGAGCGTCGCTGAAATCCAGAACATCAAAATCACAGCGAGGACCATGGTCGCGAACGTGTTGGCGCTGTACATGATCCCTGGACCGAGCACCATGCGCACGGAGTTCAGATCATTCGTGCAGCGCGACATCAGTTCGCCCGTGCGATTCCGCACGTAGAATTCCGGCTCCATCACCACCAGCTTGGCCAGCAGGTCGTTGCGCAGGTCGTATTCGATATCGCGCGACAGTCCGATCAGGATTTGCCGCGTCCAGTACGAAAAGACTCCTTGCAGGGCGCAAATCAGGATCAGCGCCGTGCAGAAAATTTCGAGTGTGCGAGCATCCCGCGGATGGTAGTAGGGAAGCAGGAAGCCCAGCGAAATCTGCGTGAGCCGTCCGAGTTGCGCCAGGGGAGCTTCCGCGCCCTTGATGCAATCCACGATCGCGCCGATAATCAGCGGCAGCATCGTCCCGGTAATCCCCATCCCGATTTGCGTGACCAGGCCGGTCAGCACTTCCGCTTTGTGGCGCGCCACGTACGGATACAATCGCGTGAGCTGCGCCCATCCGGAGACGCGCCTGTGCGCCGTTTTCGGGACCGCTCCTGACAGGGTATTTGCCGCTGCGCTCATCTGAGAGTGGACTGTGGAGTCTCCAACGACGGGACCTCGTTCAGATACCTTTCATGAGACTG
>Ga0209380_10001486_pt1 | contig 15673 bp, 9 predicted proteins | sample HubBroMetageWFT6_FD_188347 | JGI IMG/M metagenome (GOLD analysis project Ga0209380, IMG submission 188347) | Warmed and freeze-thawed soil microbial communities from the Hubbard Brook experimental Forest, New Hampshire - Hubbard Brook CCASE Soil... | ecosystem: Environmental > Terrestrial > Soil...
GCATCCCGCCCGTACTCCGCATCGTACATTGCGGTTTGAACTTTAAACTCCTGGATGGTATCGGGGTTAGGGATCGGCACTCCAAAACCCGACGCATCGTAGTCGTTGACGTCGACCCCGTCCATTCGGAAATTGATGTCGCTGGCCCGGGCGCCATTGATGTTTTCACCTTCCAACTCGTTCGTCGGAATCTCTCCTCCGCTGCCGCGACCGAGTTCATCGGCTCGCGTTACGCCCGCCACAACCCCGGCCGAGAGCGTCATGATCTGCGTGAAATTCCGATTCACCAGTGGAAGCGACTCGACCTGCGCCGTGGTCACCACATCGCCGAGAGCGTTCGTGCTCGTCTCCACGATCGGAGCTGCTTCCTTCACATCGACGGTCGTCGAAGCACTGCCGACTTTGAGCGGCACATTTACCACGGTCGTCTCCGTTACGGTGATGACCACGCCGGAGAGTGCAACGCGCGAAAATCCGCTGGCATCGACATCGACCTCGTACGATCCAGGCGGAAGCAGTGGCAGGACGTAAGCGCCATCGGAACCTGTTTCCACGGTTCGCTCTTCGTGCGTTCCCACGCTGGTTGCGCGCACCACCGCATTCGACACCAACCTGCCCGAGGGATCAGTCACCGTTCCTTTGAGAAGGCCAGTGGTAGAGGTTTGGGCCAAAGCCAGCGGGCTGAGGCAAAGAACAACCACCGCCATCCGCATCGTGTGCAAGAAATCTCCGCGCCAAAGCGAAAATCCACTGCTCGTCGACGACATCCGTTCCATGGCTACCTCCAAAGGCGGCCTCTTCGAATCGAGTTGACTTTTTGTAATCTTGTATCGACCTTCACTAAAAAGTAGTGATCACGCCAAAGTTGATTGCTAATGCCGTTAGAATCAGCCGACGCCCGGGATGGGAAGCGAGTCTATTCAACAAATAATCCAATGTCAAGACACTAAATTTCAAATATTATTTGACGTCCGAACTCGGATCGCAGTATGGTCCTAGCGTTAGGGCGGGGCCAAGCCAGGCAGGCGGGATAGGAGCAGCAGGTGTCTTTTCGAAGGTTCGAGAGCTCGGCAATGCGCGGGTTAGTTCCGGCGCTATGGTTGTTCCTCGCGTTTCCGGGCACCGGCGTTGCGGCTTCGGTGGAGAAGCTCTCGATCATCCAGGGCGAAACCACCGTAGGCTCAATTTCAGCAACCACCGACGGCGCCGCAGTCAGTGTGGATTATGCGGTAAGCGAAAACGGCCGCGGCCCGAAGCATCATGAAACCATCCGTCTCGGCCCCAACTTCATCCCGGTCGAGTGGACGGTCTCCGGCACTTCGTTGATGGGCGGCCCGGTCTCGGAGAAATATTCCTGGCATTCCGCCAGGGCAAGCTGGACAAGTCAAGCCGATCATGGCGACGTCGCAGCCCCGAATCCTCCTCTTTATGTCGTCAATGACGACAGCCCCTGGGCGCTTTTCGTCTACGCGCAGGCTCTTCTCAAAACCTCTGGTCATGTGCTGGATGTTTTGCCGAGCGGCAGCATGAAATTATCAGAGGTACGCGAGCTGACGGTGGACAGCGGAAAGGATGCGGTTGCCGTCACCATCTATCGCATCGACGGCGCTAAGTTGGAATCCGACTACGTCATGCTTGACCGTTCCGAGCGCCTGTTCGCCTCGTTTGGGGGAGGCGCCCTCAGCGTGCGCCAGGGCTATGAGAAAGATGCGGATCTCATCTCCAAGATTTCCCGTGATCTCGGTTTCGAATTGGCTCGTGATGAGCAGCGCAAACTGAGACATCAATTCGACGCACCGGTGCGGATTCGTAACGTTCGCATCTTCGATCCTAGGAGCGGCCAGTTGAGCGCCCCTTCAACCATCGTAGTCATGCGTGGCCGCATCGCGGAAATGCTGCCGCTTGCCGATGCCAGCACCGAACCATCGGACGAAGTGCTGGTAGACGGGGAGGGTGGAACTCTAATCCCTGGCCTTCATGACATGCATTCTCACTCGACGTTGCAATCAGGTTTGTTCTACCTCGCGGTCGGCGTCACTTCCACCCGCGACATGGGGAACGACAACACTTTTTTGCAGCGCCTCATCGAACACATCAACTCTGGCGAAATCGCCGGGCCGCGCATCACTCCGAACGGATTCCTCGAAGGGAAAAGTGCATACTCGGCTCGCACCGGCTTCGTCGCCGAGTCACTCCCCGACGCCTTGCGTGACGTTCACTGGTATGCCGATCGCGGCTACTTCCAGATAAAAATCTACAACTCGATGAATCCCGATTGGGTCAAGCCGATAGCCGACGAAGCGCACCATTTGGGCATGACGGTGACCGGCCACATCCCGGCTTTCGATACTCCCGATCGCGCGATTCACGATGGCTACGACGAAATCACTCACATCAATCAACTGATGCTCGGCTGGCTGCTCCAGCCGGGAGAAGATACGCGTACACCCTTGCGTCTGACCGCGATGGCCCGCGCAGCCACTCTTGACCTTTCCTCGCCGCCGGTGCAGAACACACTTTCTTTGATGAAAGCGCATCATATCGCTCACGATCCCACAGCTGTAATTCTTGAACGGCTGATGTTGAGCCGCGCCGGTACCGTACAGCCAGGCGACGTCGACTATCTCGATCACATGCCGATTGCCTACCAGCGCTATCGCAGGCGCACATTTGTTACGATCCATACCCCGGCGGAGGACGACGCCTATCGTGCAGCGTTCCGGAAGGTGATCGAGTGCCTGAGAATGCTGCACGAAAATGGCATCCGGTTGTTGCCAGGAACAGACGACACCACAGGCTTTACCCTGCAGCGGGAAATCGAACTTTACACGAAAGCGGGCATGACCCCAGCCGAGGCGTTGCGAGCCGGAACCTTGCTGCCCGAAGAATATTTTGGCCACGCCGATGAACTGGGCACCATCGAGCGCGGCAAGATTGCCGACTTCTTCCTCGTTGCTGGCGATCCCACGCAAGACATTCGGGCAATCAAATTGCCACGAATGGTGTGGAAGGGGGATTCGATGTATGTTCCGAGCGAAATCTATCAGGCACTGAGCATCAAGCCCTTTGCTTCGCCTCCCCCGATTCGGCCGGCTGCATCGAAGGATAAGGATGATCAGAATTAAGGACGACGCGGCCGAAGAGGGTCGATGATTAACAGATCAACAAAAAGTTAATAAGTAAGCGATTGTCTTACAAAAACATTTGACTCCGTGGCAGGCCTTGCGTATTGTTACGCAGGCTGAAGTTAGCGAACCACGGCCGCTCGGCACGCAGCGGGAGACGTTTCTATCATGTTCTATCAAAAGGAGAATCATAGGTGAGCCAACGATCGACGCCTATCGCACCTCCAGCTTCCGCTGACCATCACCAGGGCAACTCCGGCAAGAGCAGGTCGCCGAAACGCCAGCATATTCAACTTAGCGCGCAGGGCCCATTCAGCGATGGCGTGCTGGTCGGAAACACTCTTTATTTGGCGGGGCGCATTGGCGTGGATAATTCTGGCACCCGCGTGCCCGACGACATCGAAACGGAAGCGCGCAACGTGATGAATAGCGTTGAGAAGGTCTTGCAGAAGGCGGGCATGCGAATGGACGATCTGGTCTACGTCCAGGTTTTCTGTCCCGACGTCGCTCTATGGTCGCGCTTCAACAAAATATATTCCACATATTTCAAGAGTAAGCTACCCGCCCGCGCTTTTGTCGGCTCCGGCAAATTGCTCTTCGATGCTCACTTTGAAGTACAGGGGATAGCGGTCAAGGGCTAGGATCGTCGCGGTCGAGATGGAAGGTTAAAGCGAAAGGACCGCGTCGAATACAATGGTTGCTCTTATGATGGGAATGGGTGATGGGAACGCACCCTAGGACGCGGGAGTTCCGGGAGAATTACAGTGAAACCAAGCGAGAAAGAATACCTTCTTAATTTCGTCGCCAGGCTGTCGGGTGCCTTGGGTCAGACGTTCGGAAAATACTGCGAAATCGTTGTGCATGATTTCAACTCGCCTGAGAGCTCGATTATTTCCATAGAAAATGGCAGTCTTACCGGTCGAAAGATTGGCGACACATTGGATGCACTCGGATTCCAGTTGCTGAAGACCCACCCCGCGTCCGATCTCCTCAACTATCGTACGAAGACAAAAGAAGGCAAGGAATTGCGTTCTTCGAGCGTATTCCTCCGCGATGAAAAGGGACAAATCTTCGGGGCACTCTGTATCAACATTGATGTCTCTGGTCTGCTGAAGGCACAGGAATGGCTTCAGGAAGCTCTTGGCTCCGCCAGCACCACCATCGACGAGAGATTCGAACATTCTGTGGATGAGGTGTTGGAAAACCTGATCCAGAACGCCATCTCCAGCATCGACAAGAAAATGGCCGACATGACTCGCGAAGATAAGGTCGCGATCGTCGCTTACCTGGAGGCCAAGGGAGCATTTCTGATCCGCTACTCGGTCGAGCGCGTCGCCGAACTGCTCGGCATGACGAAATACACCATCTACAACTACCTCGATGAGATCCGGAAGAAACAGGAAGCCGCCGAACTCGAACCTTCCCGGACACCCTAGTCTGACCTGAATTAGTCTGACCTGAATTCTTCAGACGCCTATGGATTCGCTTCGATCAGCGCCTTGACATCACGGCTAAACTCGGCGCGAGTTGCCGCATCCTTGTACATCGCGTGTCCTCCGGTGTAGCACTTGAAGCGAATCGATTGCCGCAGATTCGGCGGCAACTGGCGCTCGATCTCACCGCCAGTGGCGCAGGGCAGGAAGGAATCATACAGGCCGGCAGCGACCAATACCTTCATGCGCGGATTGATCGTCAGCGCTTCCTCGGTCGCCGGCAAAGGCGGCCCGATACGCGGCGGCCCGTCGCCGCGCTGGCTCGCCGCTTCGATCGCCGTCTTCATTTCCTCGGGCGTAACCTTGGCAGTGGCATAGTTCCAGCGCGCATTCACCGGGTCAGGATAAGTGCCGGTCGGCGCAAAGCCCTGGTCAATTGGTTCCAATCCAAAGTAAGGCAAGCTCGTCGGATAGCCAAGTTCGCTGCGAAAATAATGTAGGATCACCGGCGCGTCGTTGTTTGCGGGCGGGCTCATGCGCCGCATGTCAAAGATATACGGCTCCTTCGCTTGGTCCTTCAGCAGGCCAGTCCGAAATTGCCGCGGGGTAATCGCCAGCGTTTTCGGATCGATCTGCTCCGATGACAGGCCGGTGAAGCGCGACAGCTGCACTATGATCGCGGTGCGCTCCGCCTCGGAAAGGTTTTCCCGTCGTCCGAGAGCAGGCGCGTATGCTTCCCGCGCCCAGGTCTCCGCCGCTTGCCGCACCGACTTCCCATCCTTGCCGAGGTCGGGTGCCGTTTTGCCGTAATACAAAGCGGTGCTCGCCATGTCTACGATCGGGAGCGCGGAGCGCAATTCGTCAGAACCGTAACTCTTGTTTAATCCCCATCCGCCGGAGATGAGCACCAGCCCGTTGACCGCAATGCCGCGTTTCGCCAAAGCATAGGCCACACTCGCCGCACGGCCCGCGCCCCAGCTTTCGCCGGCGAGAAAAATCTGTGCGTCGCCAGCGTCATGCAGCAAACGCCATGCGCGCACGAACTCGGTCACCGAAGCGACATCGCCAACCGTGCCATAGAATTCCGCGCCGTACTCCGCCTTCACCGGACGGCTGAATCCCGTCCCGATCGGATCCACCAGCACCAAGTCGGTTGCCGGAAGCCAACTGTCGGGATTGTCGACGAGGTGCCCGCTTTCGATCAGCTTCGGGCCCACAACAGAAAAGTGCAGCAATGAAGAATTGGCGCCCGGACCGCCATTCCACACGAAGGTTAACGGCCTATGCCCGCTCGCCGAAGCCATGCGATATGCGGTGTAGAACATGTACCCATGGGGCTCGCCAGTCTCGACGTCGCAGATTGCGATCCGCCCAACTTCCGCGGTGTAGTGCAGCAACGCGCCGCCAATCTGCGCTTGCTGTTTCGTCACGATCGGCCCTTCCTCGCCGATCGCGGCGACAGCTAGAGAGAGAAGAATGGAAATGATCGCGCCGGCCGGGCTGACCAGATTCCCGCTGCTATGTTTCCCGAGCTCCATCATCGTTATTTATCTCTCCTGCGAGTTCTGTCGAACCGGAGTCGTAGCCCACGCCTCTGGGGCTCGGGAAATTCGAAGCCTATTTTGCGCTCTGCACGAAATTACGGACGTCATTATCGAATTCCGCCCGATTCTCATCGCCGTCATAGACCTCATGCGGTCCGGGAAACAGGTCGACAGTGAGCCGGTCGGCGGGAACTCCGTTTGCGCTGAAGCCCGATCCGTCGGAACTGCCCAGGTCGTAAATGCCGCTCACCGCGAAAAGCTTAAGCCTGGCATCGGACTTCATGGCACGAGCCATGATGGCCGCCGTCCTATCCGGCTCCTCGCCGTTTGAGGTGGAGAACACCCACTGCGAATTGGCCGTAAAGTTAACTCCATAATAAGGGTCGGTTGAAGGAAACTTCAGCTGCTCGGAGATATAGCGGCCGACGGCCGGGCTGACCACAGGGCCGACCGACGCAGGTGTTGGCGCTGGTCCGCCTTTGGTCGACGTTGCCACTCCGAGAGAAGGATCGTCGATGCCACCGGACGCATTCGGCGTCAGCTCCGAGGTCACGCGCGTATCCAATCGGCCCGTGCGCAGGCCTTTGTCCTTCAGGAGATTGAACATGTAAGTGTTCTCGTCGATCTTGAGGTCTTTCGATTTGATCAGCTCGACGGGCAATCCGATATAAGCGGAGAGTTTGACGGCGACCCGATGAAGTTCCGTCACGGGCAACTTTCCACCTTGAGCGAGAGCGTCGGCATATTCGCTGCGCGCGAACTTCATTGCCTCCGTGTAGAACTGCTGCACGTTGAGGCCGCGTCGATCGACCCGCTCGTGATACCACGCGCCCGCGGCCATGGATCCTACCGAATCGATATTGCGCGCGTTCGGTCCGATCGAGCCGGAGCCGCCCGACACCAGCAGCACTCCATTAAATTTCAGCTCCGGCGCGTATTTCACGATCAGTCCAGCGCGCGTCGTGCCATAGCTTTCGCCGCACAAGAATAACGGTGACGCCTCGCGATGGTGAAGCTTGACCCAATCCTTAATCACGGTGGCAACTTCCAACGCATCGCTCTTGCCGTTGTACCACTGCTTCGGGTCCACGCCCGGTAGAACGCGGCTGAACCCAGTCGATACAGGGTCGATGAATACCAAGTCGGTTACGTCGAGCGGCGTGGTCGCATTCTCGCCGAACTGCATCGAGGTGCGGTCCTTCGGATTAAGCCGCAGAACCGGACCGAGCCCACTCATGTGTAATGGCGAGGACGAAGCTCCGGGGCCACCGTTGAAGACGAACATCACCGACCGATGGACGAGGTCGCTGACTCCGTCGCGCGTGTAGGCGATGGTGATAACCATTGCGCCAGGTTGGCCTTTATCATCCTTGATCATGTCGTCGGCAACCGTTGCGGTGTAGGCGATCGCCTGGCCGTTGACGTGGACGACGTGCTCGGTGATCGCCGCGCGCGGCGCCGGAACCGTCGAGCCTTCGGTCGATTGTGCATTGGTGTTCTGGGAAGCGAGAGCAGGTGCAAAAGCGGCGGCCAGCAATGCCAGACTCAGGATCGCGGCGTTCGTTCTCTTCATTGCAGTTTCCTTAGCCGACGCAGCTCGTCATCTCAAAACGATGTGCCTGACGATATCCAAGTCGCCTCTGCTTAGTCAACTATTTTTAGAATCGCTGGTTTTGTGTTAACTTTTTGTTGATTCGACCAACCCGCCCTCGGGATCTCTGGGAAAGAACATGCGCAGCGCCCTCCTTATTGCTAGCACCGGCATTACCAGCATCGGTCATCTCGTCATCTATTTCTCGCTTATCCTTCTTCCCCAGGCAGGATGGGCCGCCGACTCGGGCGTCTCCCCTCTGACGATTACGCTGCGGCCAGCAGCCGCAGATTCTCATCAGCTGGTGCTGTACGTAGACGTCACGCTGACGTATGCGACTCCGGTGGCTGCGGCGCAGTCGTTCCTGAAAATACCGATCGTGACTTCGAATGTGGAGACCGTCGCAAAGACCATCGAGGATCTCACGGTGGAAGATGCGACCGGCCAGGTCGCCGTGACGGTCAAGGACGACCCCGAGAGTGGCGGCGCCGTTCCCTATCGCCACTGGATTTCTTCGCGCGCAACCCAAGGCACAGTGAGCATTCACTACCGCGCGCCCATCTCCAATGTCGCAGCGCCGCGCGGCGCAGCGCCGCCGCTCGAGCTGCGCTCCGACAAGGGCGCCTTTTCGGGCGCGGGTGAAACCTTTCTGATTTTGCCAGAGACAGATTCAGCGCAACCTACATTCCAGCCCATTGAGATTCATTGGAATCTGAGCGACATGGCCGAGGGTGCCACCGGCGTATCCAGCTTCGGCAGGGGCGACGTCACCGTGCCCGTATCGGAGGGATCGCGGTGGTCGTCTTCGTCCTCGTCTTCGCCTCTGCACTCCTTGGAATCCAGTTTCTTTATGGCGGGGAAAGTGGAACTCTATCCCCAGACACCTCCTAAAACCGGATTCTTTTCTGCCTGGCATGGCGCCCCGCCGTTCGACCTGCGCCAATTAATGATTTCAGAAGAGAAGCTCTACGCTTTCTATGGCAATTTTTTCAGACAGGCGCCGACCGGCCCGTATGGCATTTTCCTCCGCGAGAATCCTGTCAATGCGGGGGGCGGTATGTCGCTCGACGGTTCGTTCGTCGCGACCTTTGGGCCGAAGACACAACTTGACCCCTTGAAGATCACGCTCGCTCACGAAATGTTGCACACCTTCGTCGGCGGAATCGACCAGCCTGCGGGACTGCAGAGTTCCTGGTTCTCGGAAGGGATGGCGGTCCACTACGCTCGCCTGCTGTTACTGCGCGCCGGCCAGATCACGCCCGCACAATTCCTGGAAGACCTGAACACGACCGCGGCACGATATTACACCGACGCATTCATAGGAACTCCGAATGCAGAGATCCCCGGGCGTTTCTGGGCGGACACACGAATTCGGGTTTTGCCTTACGATCGAGGTTCGATGTACTTCGCGGTGGTCGATGGAGAAGTCCGGGCCGCCTCCAGCGGGAAACGCACGCTCGACGATTTGCTCCTTGCCATGCTCGCGCGCCGCCAGCAGAAATTGCCCGTCGATCAAGACGCCTGGATTGATCTACTGACCACGGAATTGGGAGCGAAAGGAAAAACGGAATTTCAGGCCATGCTCTCGGGAGCCATCATGCTTCCCGAGCCCGCTGGCTTTGGCCCATGCTTCACCCGCACAGCCAAGATGCTGCGACGCTATCAGCTGGGCTTCGAACCGAGTGTACTGGTCGAGCCCAAGCGAATCGTCCGGGGCTTGATTGCAGGATCAGCAGCAGATCGCGCAGGCATCAGAGACGGCGATCAGATCACGCGTCCCGTTCCCCAAGACGTGCTCCAAGGGCAGCAAGATGCAGTCCTGACCCTCAATTTGCTGCGCGAGGGCAAGCCGCTAGAGATCAGTTACGTGCCACGCGGCGAAACTGTCGAAGCTTACCAATGGATAAGAGCAGGAAACCTTCCGGACAGCGCATGCTCGTTTTGAAAGAAGCATAGCCTTTGCGAGCCGGAACGGAAAAAGGGGAGGCGGCTGAGATTTCGCCTGAAACCATGCACTGTCGAGAACAGCCAATGGCGGACGAGACCAATTCTGCGTCTGGTGCTGGAAGTATTCTTCGGATGCGCTGTCGAGCTATAGCGCCGGTCCGCGCGAGGAGATGATGTTTGGTTCGGAGCGTTTCTGGATTATGCGCCATCAATTGCCTATTGCGTCGTTTCGGTAAAAACAGCCACTGGATGCCCCAACCCATAAGGCCCTTCTGCGGTCACATGCACGGTTCCCGCACTGGCGGGCAACGTCAACACCACGGCTGCGTTTCCTGACGAATCCGTGGTCACCAGTCGAGCGGAGAGCGTTCCTGAGTCGGTAGTGAACAGAATGTCAGCTCCCGCTCCCGAGGTACCGCCAGACTTCTTCGCAGCCAAAGTAACGGAAAGATTGAGATTCGTTCCGGGCGCGCCGGTTTGATTGTTGCCTTGCTGGCTGAGCGATGCCGGCGGATTGCCAACGACAATGTATCCTTCCTGTTGTTGGGCCACACCGGCGTTGTCTGTCGAAGGAACGCTGTAGCGATAGAAGCCGGGAGTCTTGCCCGCGGTCACCGTGATCGCTCCGTCCTGCCCGGGAGTTACGGTACCCTCGGTCACCGCCAGAGTAATTCCCGTGGTCGCTTGCGGAGTTCCCAGCGTGACCGTTCCCGTTCCCGAAACAATCTTTGGAGAAAGCGTCACCGTTCCTCCCGCCGCCACCATGACCGTATCAGGATTCAGATCCCACTCCGCGCTCGGGAGCGTGGAGGAACCTGTGATCACCAGCAACGTGGCGGTGTAGGGCGCAAGCGTCATGCTTGATGACCAAGCCTGCGGGGACGAAGCCACGATCTGCGTGGGATTTTTTGGTCCCAGTGTGTAGGTGGTAACTTGCGAGGGCGTAAATCCGTTGATCACAAACTGCGCGGCGAGCTGGGTTGCAGGAGCCTTGTTCAGCACCATCACGGTTAAGGTTGTGCCAGCGGTGTTCATCGCCGCGTAGCTACTGACTAGATTTGGACTCCCGCTGTTCGTCGCCGAAACTGAAGTTGTGGCGAAACCGTGATGCAGCCCGTCATAATTGGTATAAAGCTTCAGCCCGAGGTAATTAGGATTCCCCGGAACCGGCGCCACCCAACGGGATGCCAGGTAAGCGCGTTCCCGCCCCAGGATGCCATAAGCGTCGGCATCGGACAGTGCAGTGGAGTAATCGGACTCGCCTGCGATGGCGGCATTCCACTCCGTTATGCTTAAAGGAGTGCCGGGATAGATCATGTTGGCAATCGCTCGCATACGTGGAAGCCGGAACGGAATGGTCTTCTTTGGCTGAATAAATGTGGTCCATTTTTGGTCGATATCGCTGCCCACGCTGACGTAGGTTGGGTCCCAGTAGTCGCGGAATATCCGCAGAGCCAATGCCCGCTTCTGCGCTAAGGTGTAGCCGGAAGTGTCGGGCGTGTCAGGATACGCATGCAGATCGAACACATCGAGCGAGCGCGTTCGGGCGACCTGATCCTGCCAATAGACTTCATTCAGCCACCAGGGCAGAAAGTCGATTCCCGCATGAGCGGGTTTGTCGGCGCTGTTGGCGCCATTCCAGTAAAACCACCAGCAGCAGGTAATCGGTCCGAAGCGTATGGCCGCCGGATCCCAGCCTTTTAATGCGCTGCTCTCGGCGATAAATGTGTCGCGGAGTTCGTCGTAAGCTGAAGGCTGCGGATGCACATCGCGATGCGTGCTGCCCCAGATTTCGATCTCGTTGTCCATGTCGTAAAAATGCGGAGCGCTGCCGAAAGCAGCAGCCAAAGTCGCCGCCCACTGGTTGCGATAGACGCTGTTCGGTGGATCGTCGTTGCCGGGCCGATCGAGCAGCGGGAAATATGCGTCGTTTGGATTTGCCGTAATGTAGGTCGGGTTGCTGCATGTCCCGGAGACAATTCCGTCGCCGGCGTCCGTGTTGTACGGATCCACGCTGCATTGCGCGCCATACTGCGTGACGGAAAAGCTCCAGTGATAATTGTCCGTGCCGCCCTGCGAAACCGACGTCTCGGGGCTCTGCGCGACCCAGGGCAGCATCACCATCGTCATCAGCGGGTTGCTGCCAGCGGCTATCACGTCCTGGATGAACTGCGCGGCGTTCCCATCGCTGCCATTGCCGAAGCCTTCGGCGGCATAGTCTTCGAAGTAGTAATCGTTGGCAGCATTGTAAGTTTCTAGCTGCCAGTTGTAAGTTGAAGTTGCATCGCCTCCCCAGCGCACTTCGGTTAGTCCGCTATCGGCGATGGTCGCCGCGTCCTGAGGATAGGCGCCGCCATAAACATACGTGCTGATAGGGTGTCGGTTCGTCAATGCGTCAATAGTAATGGTGACGGCTTTGCCAGTGAGTGGCTTGGCGTGCGTAGCGCCGGACGCATTCCTTTGCCCGGCGGCGCGCAACTCCGCTGCCTGTGGTGAGCTAAGGTTGGAGCTTGCGGCAGCGACGCTGGATACGGCGCCGGCCCCCGGCTGATTGTTGGAAGCAGCCGCTATCGTTGATCCAGAGATCGTTGATCCGAAGATCGTTGATCCAGAGATCGTTGATCCGGAGATCGTTGGTCCAGATCCTGACAGGGCGTTGGTCACGAGTAACGCGAGAATGGTTGCTACGCTTCGGAAGCGAATGAAGTGATTCATGGGGGGAGGCCTCCTGCCAGGGAATCTTACCCTTGGTGCGCATGGCCTGCGGAACTCGTAAGTACAAGTCAAGGATTGGCCGTTTTCGCGCCGAGCGCAAAACAACTTTGATAGCGCAATTGCGCTTCCGGCCAGTTGGATGAGCCCGGCGCGCTCCGCTCCTCTTGGATCGAACGGCCGGCTCCGAGCGTCGCAGTTATGTAGTGAAAACAGCCTTGATATCTGCCAGTTCGATTACGTCACCTGCTTCGAGTTGTTTTTGGCCGCCATCAACCACGATGTCATTCACCCTGATTGTTACCTTGCTTTCGGAAGCAGCGATGAAGTAGCCATCCTCGGCTCGGTAGATCAAGGCTGCAACGCGGGGAGCGAACCAGCGCTTTAGCCGAATGCCGGCCATCCTCGATTTTCCGATCAGGGTCAGTTTGCTGGTCAAGACGTAGCGCTGCTGGTCAGTTCGGCCCTTGACGATTGTCAGCGTCCCAATGGTCTGATGTACGAGAGGAGTGACTGGCGACTGGCTTAGAGCACTGCCGACTTTCCGGACCACAACCGAGCCGGCGGACGATGCTGCCGCTGCGGCTGCTTGAGTGAGCATTTCTTTCGCTTTTGCCGTGTCCAAGACAACGGTGCGATCGAGCTGTGGCGGCTTGCGCGGTTGCCCGTCAACGGCGATATCGAAAGTTCCATACGGCGCGGCGACCGGACGGACCTCGTCGCGAAATTCGATCGTGTGCTTGCCGACGGTAACGTTGTCTCCGTCCTTCAGTATCACCTTGCTGATGCGTTGACCATTGACGTACGTGCCATTAAAGCTCTCAACGTCTTCGATCACATAGTGATCGCCTTCCGCGTGGACCTTGGCGTGATGTCCGGAGACGGCTGGATTGTCGATGCGAAAGACGTTGTCTGGCTGACGGCCAATCGTGACTGCACCGCCCGAAAGCAAGAGCTCTTGTAAGACCCGGTCTTCAAATTTGAGAAACAGCTCGGCCATGGCACGGCTCCAAAATGCATGATCTGCGAAAGGAATTGTGGTAGGGCAGAGGGAGCTTTCTTCGGGCACTACCACTCGATGATCGCCTTCTATTTTGCGCCCGAAAACACAGAAGGGAAGAGTACTAAGGTACTCGCCCGTGCTTTCCCTCTCAGTGAATACCATATCCCGCACCGCTCGAGCCTAACGGGACTCAATGCAGCGATTCGTGTACGTGCGGAGATCAGCGGGGGAAAAGCCGTTTTAAACGCTCGTTAAGCGTGCGCACGCCCTCGTTGAGTGCAGGAAGGCCGGGGGTGTCGAGGTCTACGTCGAGGCTCTCGAGGTCAACTGTGACGTCCTTGATCAGCTGAGTGGCCATTTCAACGCGCTGTTTTACTACCTGCTCCATCAGCTTGTAAGGATCGCCTCCTTCACCTTGTGCATCGAGCCATTGCTGTACGGCTGCGCTGGCCTGGCGAGCTCGTTCGGTTGCCGTCCGGAAATCCATCAGGACCTTCACATTGATCATTCCGGTCTTTACCGAGCTTTGCAGGTCCTTAAGCTCCTCGTTGGTCTTCCTCAGACGAGACGAAAGCTCCGGATCCTTCTTAAGATTGTTCACCATGGTTGTATGCTCGTTTCCACCAACAAAGCCAGGCCACCGATTCACTGATCACAGCTTAGTATCCGCCGACGCCGCTAAATTGAACTGATCGCGCAGAAACTTGACTGCCTCGTCTCGCCCTGGAGATGCGCCTTGAGGAGTTGCGTTCAAGTACAGCACATACAATTCCGCGGCCCCGTCCGCGTCGCCTTGTTGCGCCAGTGTTCTTGCTGCCTCTAGGACTGCCGCCGGCAGCTCCGCCAGTTTTTCTCGCACCGCTTTGACCAAGGCATTCCGGGAATCAATTTCGAGATCTGTCAGAAACTGTGCCCCGTCCGGTTCCACGCCCTGGTTGGTGATTCCTTCGGTGTCGTCGGCTTTGACATCTTGCAAAACGACGGTCGTGGCGTGTTTGTCCTTGCGCACATCGGCAGGCTGCCCGACAGCATTACCCGCCCGGTCGTGGAACTGGAATTCGATCTCCGCCGACGCTGTCAGATCGATGGTCTTCTTGGTGTAGTGATAAGACTCAACCACGGTCTCCACGCGGCTCTGCTCTGTCGCATCCAACTTATGTCGCAACTCGTCGACGCCCTTCTGTGCCTGCTGTACCGCGTCAGTGGCATCTGCAATCACTTGCTTCTTCTTGTGTTGCGCCTGGGCGTCAGCCAGCGCATGTTGCGCCGAGCTGAGCTGCTGTTGGGCGGTTTCATAGTCACTTTCAATTTGCACCCAAGCCGGATTTTTCGTATCGTGCGCTCCCGCCCGGTATTTCGATTCCGGAGCCTCCAGCCTCGGGTTCTTGACTACGCGATGTTCGAGAAGCTGTCCGACGAGCGTGAACATAGGCCGTTGCGCTTCCGCAACCTCCGAGGAATTGCGCATGACCGCAATCGGCACTCCGGAGGAATCGAGACCGCTCGTAATCGCGTCTCTAAGCTGGTCGGCGAAACCATGGCTGTCCCGACGTGAGGTCTGATCGCGAAAGACGATGCCGACCGAGAGTTGGGATTGCCGTTGATAAAGAGGTTCATAACGAGCCATCTCATCTTTCAAACTGTCGAGATTGGTAATCCCGTAACGCACTGCTTGTTTCAGGTAAAGCCATCCAACCCCGGCTCCGGATCCAGAAGGCTTCTGCAGATACCGATTGGCTTGGTCGAGGTAGTAGGCGCTGATCTTGGCAGAAAGAAAATCGCGTTTGACCGTGATCGCCGGGTCATCCCCCAGAGAACTGGCGCGATCGAGCAGCACATAGGCTTCCAACGCTGCATTCTGGTCGGCGGAGTTTTTGATGGGAAGGTGTGACTCCTGGATTTTCTGTGCGCGCCGCACGGCAGCGCCGATATAGTCGTGCGACAACGCGGCGAGCTGCGACGTTACCAGGGCGCGCTGTTTCTCAGGTAAGTCGGCGAGCACATTGTAAGCCTCGATAATCTGGCTGTTGCGCGTGTACTCATCACTTTCCTGAATAGCGGCGTTCGCAGCCTGCTGATCGCGTTGGGTCTGGAGTTGAGCTGCAGCGTTTTCGGCGGCTGCCTGGACATTCTTGCGATCGGGCCGGATGGCTGCCGCTTTGCCGAATTCCTGCACCGCTTTTTCCCAGTCCTGATGAGCCGCCAGTTTTTGCCCGTTCTCGTAGTGATGTTGGAAGGCTGCACTGATCACAGCATCTACGCGCGGCATTTCGGAGGCGAATGCGGCATAAGCACCCAGCGCGTTGACGGCGCGGTCG
>Ga0209380_10001489_pt1 | contig 15659 bp, 10 predicted proteins | sample HubBroMetageWFT6_FD_188347 | JGI IMG/M metagenome (GOLD analysis project Ga0209380, IMG submission 188347) | Warmed and freeze-thawed soil microbial communities from the Hubbard Brook experimental Forest, New Hampshire - Hubbard Brook CCASE Soil... | ecosystem: Environmental > Terrestrial >...
TCGGATTTCAGATCGTGGGTTTCATTCGGGACGCCCGTTCGCGTGACAACATGCGGCTGCCGATTCGGCCGACGGTGTACGTTCCGTTTCAAGAGATCGATCGGGCGGGTGCCTTGCAATCGAAGAATCGAGGAACTTTCGTTGTGCGAACGTCCACCGCCAACCCCCTAGCATTGGCGTCATTGCTGCGGCAGGAAGTGCCTCGGGCTCGGCCGGAATTTCGCGTAAACCGAATTCGAGCGCAAGTAGAAATCAATCTGGCTCACGCCGTGCGGGAACGGTTGCTGGCGACCCTGGCGTTGTTCTTCGCAATTGTGGCGCTATTGCTCGCGGGCGTGGGCTTGTATGGCGTGCTGCATTACTCGGTGCTGCAGCGACGGAGAGAAATTGGTATTCGCATGGCGGTCGGAGCGCAGGCAGGTAGCGTGGTGCGACTCGTGTCCCTGGAAGTTTTCACGATGGTCTTCCTTGGAGCGGTGGCGGGACTGGAGCTCGGAATGGTGTCGTTGCGTTACACCGAGGCACTGTTTTTCCAAGTCAAGGCAACGGACTGGACGATGTTGGCGTTTCCGTCGCTGGCGATTCTGGGCGTGGCGCTGCTGGCGGCGGTGCGGCCGGTGATGCACGCAGTGCGAATCGATCCGGCGTCGATGCTGCGTGCCGAGTAGGCGTTTTTTTTTTCAACTGTCGAACGGAGTTTCGAGGAGGCTTGCTATGTCGCTCTGGTCGCGAATCGGGAATGTGCTTCGCGGTGATCGTTTGAATCGCGAGATTGACGAGGAGCTCGAAGCGCACTTGGAAGAAGCGATGGCCGAAGGGCGCGATCCCCTCGAGGCGCGCAGGGCGTTTGGTTCGGCGGTGCGGCACCGAGAAAACAGCCGCGATGTTCGGCTCGTGGAGTGGCTTGAATCGTTGCGGAGGGACGCGGTATTTGGTTGGCGGCAGCTCAACAAAACGAAAATCACCTCCGCCGCTGCAATTCTTTCGCTGGCTTTAGCGATCGGCGCTTGCACGTCCGCGTTTCGGTTGATTGATGCGCTGCTGCTGCGGCCCTTGCCGGTCGAGAATCCCGAGCGCCTTTACGATCTGTCCCGGCAAGGCATTGGGCCGGAGGGCAAGCCCCAGACATTCGATGGTTGGGCATATCCGGATTTCCAATTGATGCGCGCCGCGGTAGCCGATCAAGCCGAGCTATTCGCGGTTTCCTACGCCGAGCCCGTGGATTTGACTTATAAGTCGGACGAGGAGATGGAGAAAGCGTACCTGCAATACGTTTCCGGTTGGATGTTTACGGCGCTGGGATTGCGGCCGGCATGGGGGCGGATGTTTACGGAAAACGACGACTTGAAGCCCGGCGGACATCCCTATGCCGTGCTCTCTCATGACTATTGGGCGCATCGCTTTGGGGAAAATCCGAAGGTGATCGGGCAGACATTTCGCATGGGCAACGAGATTTATGAGATCGCCGGCGTTGCCGAGGCGCCGTTTACCGGAACCGAGCCGGGCACGATGGTCGACATCTTTGTGCCCACGATGATGCATCCCAGGGTCACGCGCAAGGACTCGACCTGGCATAGGACTTTGGCCGTGGTGAAGCCGGGCGCAGCACTCGAACCGATGCGGCAGAAACTGGAGGCGACTTCACGAGCCTTCGAAGAGGAGCGCGCCAAAGGCTTCTATGGAATGCGCGAAGAAGACATCGACACTTTTTTGAACCAGAGACTCTTGCTCGAGCCGGCAGCCACAGGAGTTTCCGATCTGCAGTCTGAAACGCGCCGGCCGCTGGGCGTGCTGGGAGTGCTGGTCGGATTGGTCTTACTGATCGCTTGTGCAAACGTCGCGAACCTGATGACGGGGAAGGCTTCGGCGCGGACGCGGGAGATGGCGGTGCGCGTTTCGATCGGCGGGGGGCGCTGGCGTCTGATTCAGTTGGTGCTGGTAGAGAGCGCGTGGCTCGCGCTGCTGGCGGCAGCCATCGGAGGATTGTTCGCGTGGTGGTCGGGGCCGTTTGTTGTGAGCATGATCAATCCGGCTGGCAATCCGGCGCGGCTGGTGCTTCCCGCGGACTGGCGGGTTTTGGGTTTCGGTTTGGCGGTGGCGCTTGGCGTAACTTTGCTTTTTGGCCTGGCGCCTGCATTGCGCGCTTCGTCGGTCAATCCGGTTAGTGCGCTGAAGGGGGGAGAAGATCCGCATTCGAAGCGGCGCTTGATGCATGCGTTGATCGCCGCGCAGGTGGCGTTTTGTTTTCTAGTGCTTTTTGTGGCCGGGCTTTTTGCGACCACATTTCAGCGCTTATCGCACCAGTCCGTGGGCTTTTCGGCGGAGCGCGTTCTTGTTCTCGACACCGTGGCAAAAAGTCTTCAGCCGGTGGAATTTTGGGAGCAGGTTGCCGAACATTTGCGACGCGTCGAAGGAATAGAAACCGTCGCGCTGACGGATTCTCCCTTGCTCGGCGGCAGCGGTTGGAACAATTTTATTTCCGTGAACGGCGCGCCCCCCAACGGGGTCTTGTCTTACATGCGCGCTGTTTCGCCGGGCTGGCTGGAGGCGATGAAGATTCCGCTGATAGATGGGAGAGACTTCCGTCCAGCCGATACGCATCCCGGAGCAGCGCTGGTCAACCTGACTTTCGCGAAGACTTACTTCGACGGCGTGGATCCAGTCGGCAAGACCTTCGACCTCAATATGGATGAGGGCTTGCGACTGCGATATGAGATTGTTGGCTTGGTAGGGGATGTGCGGTACAGGAACCTGCGCGAGCCGATTCTGCCGCAGCTGTACGTGCCGTTTCGCTCCGTCGACCAAAACGGCCAGCAAGGGAAGACGGCGGCGGGGATCTTGCTTGTACGTACGTCCGGCTCGAACCCGCGCGCGCTTGCGGCTGTGCTGCGCCAGGAAGTGCCGCGAGCTAGGCCGGAATTCCGCGTTAGCCGTATTCGCACGCAACTGGAAATTAATCAGTCGCAGACGGTGCGTGAGCGGCTGCTGGCCACGCTGGCGCTGTTCTTTGCGATTGTGGCGCTCTTGCTGGCGGGTGTTGGGCTGTATGGCGTGCTTCACTACTCGGTGTTGCAGCGGCGGCGTGAGATTGGCATCCGCATTGCCGTGGGCGCACAAGCCGGTGGTGTCGCGCGATTGGTGACGATGGATGTGTTCGCCATGGTGCTCGTGGGAGCCGTTGTTGGCGTAGGGCTAGGAATGTTGTCGGTGCGATATGTCGAGTCGCTGTTCTATCAAGTGAAGGCTACGGAGGTCGAGATGCTAGCGATTCCGTCGCTGGCGATTTTATTGGGAGCATTCTTGGCGGCGCTACGGCCGGTGATGCAAGCGGTGCGAATCGATCCGGCGTCGATGCTGCGGGCCGAGTAGACGGGCCGAGTTGCAGTTCGTAGGGCGCAAAACTTGACCTTACACCTGGGTATAGGGTTCAGAATAAGAGCCCGCGAATCGGGGAGCTTTCGGCTAAGGCGGGAGTTACTGTCCAAACGATCCGGTTTCACGAACGGGATATCTATGGTTGACATCCCCCTTGCAGAAAGCAACTAGGCGCGAACCGGTTCACGGCACGGGATATTTGTGATGGTGCCCGAGAGAGGACTCGAACCTCCACGACCTTGCGATCACTAGCTCCTGAAGCTAGCGCGTCTGCCAGTTCCGCCACTCGGGCACGAGTGCTGTGGGTGAACCCCAGCCAAGCCGGGGTTACAGATCCAACGAGGCTTTTTCATTGTGCCCGCCACTCCCCGCTTTGTCAACGAAAGGACCGAGAGGCCCGAGAGGCTTAGCCCGAACTGCGAAGGGGAGCAGATGGAGAGACAAGGTGACTTGGGACTGGGCCATTCGTCGAAACCCAGCTAAACACAGGGTTTGGGTCCCCGAGCCGCCGCTTTTTCTCTCGACACAGGGTATGCGGAAGGCCCTCTTACGATCCATTTCCTTTATGGCAAGCAGTTGAAATTCAAATGGTTAGTGCTATACTCCCGGTAAGAACGCGGTCTCCTACCTTTCTGGTACTTCGAAAAGAGACCGCTACGGTTCCGGGGGGAGGCCACCATGGAAACCCTAACGACAGGACCCATCTTTTATGTTCTGATTGCCTGGGGGATTGTTACCGCTGTCTTCATGTTGTTGTTGATTCGGCGGAGCCTTCTAGCCAGCCATGAAGATGATCAAATCTTTCTCGACGCCGCACAGGAACACATGGCGCGAGAACAGAGGGAGATCGTCGCGAAGATCGATGCCCTGTCGCGGCCGCTTATGACCAGCGGCATCGCTTCAGGAGCGCTCCTTCTGGTTCTTGCCGGTTTGTGGCTGTACAACGGGCTAAGGAACATCTGACCCGTTCGAGCGAACCTGCCCGGCGCCCTGATTCTTTAGTACACCGATGGATTATTTGGCTGAGGCGGAGCGATTTGGGGTGTGTTCGCGGGCGGTATGGGTTGAGCGGTTGGCGGCAGCGAAGTGTGGTTGTGCACGATCACCCAGCGGTCATTTCTTTTTTCCACGATCAGAGTGGTTTGCCCGCGAGCCGCGGAAGGCTGTCCGTCCACCACGGCTGAAAAATCCCATTGATAGCAGGCCCACCCGAAATTGCCGCTCAGCTTGATATAGGTGTTGGACCTGTCCATGCGCACCTGTTGCATGCGGGCGTGCTGTTGCTGGAAGACGGCGAGATAGTTCGTCCAGGTGAAAACCGGCGGCGCCCAGATGCCGTTGACGATCGAGACGTCGTCGGCATAGGCCTTGTGCAGCCTTTCGATGTCGCCGAGCTGCCAGGCTCCCAGCATTTCCGAAATCATGTAGTCGATCTGCTGTTCATCGCTCATGGGAATGACAGGCTTGTTGTCCGTGGGCGCCGGATCGTTTTTCTTTTTCTTCTGCGCCCCAGCCGGGGCGCACGCGAGGAAAAGAACCGCTCCCAGAAAGAGCGAGACGGCCGTGCGTGCCGTCCGGACGGCAAACTGCGTGGAGAGATAATTCTTCATGCGTCTTCGACCCCTAGTAAAAGAGGATAGCACGGTGGTTTGCGCGGGGCGGCGGTGTGTCCAGTTGATTTGCTAGGGGCGGCATCCATCGAACACGCAAGGCGCTGCGGTTGCTCCAAGCTCAGTTTGGTTGTCGAGCGGCTATTAGATTTACGAATAGCCGGTATGCGCCGGAGACACCGTCGGGAATCTGGCGGAAGAAAGCGATGCCGGTGTAAATGTACAGACCCTTGCCATAGGGCGTGTAGACGATCGCGCCGTTGAGGTCAGGCTCGCCGGGATCGTGCATGGCCAGGACAGCTGTGTATTTTGGATCAAACTGCGTCCAGTAGTAGAGGCCGCGTTCTTGCACCCAGCCTTTGAAGTCGTCCAGCGTGATTTTGTTCGGACGGTTCAGTAGCGGGTCGTCAGGCTTGAGAAATTTGACCGGCGAATCCTCGTCGGTGATGCGTGGCAGCGGTCCACCTTGCGCCGTCACGATTTTCGCGGGATAGGGAGCATACTGCTCCTTGTTCCACGCGAAGTCCCTGTTGTATTGCACGACGAGCGTGCCGCCCTTCGAGACGTAGTCGAGCAGCCGCTGGTTGGCGCCGGGAAGCTCCGGGCGAAGCTCGTAGGCACGAACGCCGACCACAATGGCATTGAATTTTGAGAGATCGCCGAAGGCCAGCGCCTGGGCATCCAATGTTTCGACCTGGATGCCGAGCATTTCGAGCGCCTGCGGGATTGGTTCACGCTCCGCGGTGATGTAACCGACGCGCAGATTTTCCGGAATGGTGATGGCTAGGGCGTGTACCAGGCATTGCGCCGGCTCGCTCCAGAGTTGCGTCGGCAAAGTGGGCAGCGGCTCGAGTGAAGTTGAGAAGCTTTCGTCACTGCGTTTCGCGTAGGCAGTGATCGGGTAATTTCCGGGCGCCAAACTGTTTGGTGCGGTTACCGTCAGCTTCGTATAGCGGTCACCTGTGCCATCGAAAGAGATCTCCTCGGGAGCGCTGGCGGAGAAACCCCTCGGCAAGTCCAGTCCGACGGTAAGCTTGGCCGGTTGCGTCGCGTAGGAATGCACGCGCAGCAACACATCGAACGGCTTCTCGCCTTTTCCAAGGATGGCAATGGCCTGCCGGGGGTCCACCGCGAGTGTGTATGCCGGCACAATGCGCAGAGGAACGCGGTCCAGACGCGTGGAATTTGCCTCAATGTGCGTCACCGGAGCTTCGACTCTGAATTTGTAGCCGTCGATGGTCACTTCTTGCTCCGCGAATAGAAGCGGCGGCGGTTCGGGCAGAACCTTATCCCACGCGGTCAGGGGAGGCCCAGGCCGTGTCACAGCAACCGTGAATTGAAAACCTTTCTCGGCATCCCCTTCGCGCTTGGTCTCTTTGAATCCGTCGGTAAGGTTTAACTTCAACCCGCCGAGATCGCATCCGTCCTCTCGACGGCAATGCGCGTCCGCGCGCAGTCCAAAGGATTCCCCCACGACAAGCGTGCTGCGGTCTGCCTCGGCCTGGACTTCAAGTCCCGCGGCTAGCGCGAGGGCGCGTTCGAGACGCTCCTTTGTTTCCCTGAGATCAAGCACTTGGTCGCGTGTGTAACCCAAGCGCGAGTCCCGAACGTCGGCGGGAGTGATTCCGGTAAGAAGATTCCCGGCCTCGGCCAATTGCCGCATGGCATTTTTCCAGTCCAGAGAGAGCGCAGCCGTCCGTGCTGCGGCAATTTTCTTGTCCACATTGGCCAATGCCAGCACTTTGCAGTCGCCCTTCGGCGCCCCACCACACATGCCGCGAGCGACGCTGGCAGACCACAGCTCCAGATCGACGGCGAGGCTCCTAGCGTCAAACTTGCCCCCGGTTTCCGGAACGAGAACCAGCGGCCGCCGCAGAAAGGGCGAACCGAGAAAACCAGTAATGCCTTGTGAGCGGTGGTTGGCGAAAGCATCCAACCCGATTTCCCGCCAGCTCTTGCCCCAAAGCGGCGATAGTTCATCCACGGGAAGCGCAGCGCCGGTTGGACCGGCGGTTGCTCCGCCGCGTTCCGTATCGAGGAGCTCGACGGGGTTCGACGAGCCGCCCCACGGATCGAGGCCTTCGCGAATTAGCTCGGGAAATGCTTTGGGATCGGCGGCCAACTCCACGGCGCGCGGGGTCCACAACCCCGATGTCTGATGATGCCCGTGACCGCCATGCACGCCGCCCCAGCCGTTGACCACGATGTTGGGACGATAAGTGCGGATCACCCGCACCATTTCTCCCAGCACCGCGTCGCCCCACACTCTTTCCGTTTCCTCGGGGGTTTTCGAGAAGCCAAAATCCGGGGCGTTTCCAAAAAAGAGCTTAATGCCGTAGCCGCGCGTTGCGGCGAGAAGTTCTTGCGTGCGGATTAATCCAAGTTGCGGCGCTTGCTCCGGACCGAGGTCATTTTGTCCGCCTTCGCCGCGAGTGAGCGTGAGAAGCGCGACGTCTGCGTGCAAGCCGCGTGCGAGATAGGTGAGCAAAGTCGCGGATTCGTCGTCGGGATGCGCGGTGATGTAGAGGATCCGCGTGGTGACGCGCGCGCTGTCGATAGCCTCAATGGTTTCCGGGAGGCCGGGGCCTGTTCCCGGAGCGGGAGGAAATTGCGGGGCTGCCGGTTGCGAGGAAAGCGATGCCAGCGCGATACCAAAGATAAGGGATCCGACCGACCTCTGGAATAGACGATTCACGCAGCCTCCGGTTCATTCACTTTTCGAGAACAACCTCTTTGGCAAACGGCCATTGTCGCATTTTACGGGACCAGATAAGAAATGCGAGCGCACCCAGCGAGATCTCCGCCAATCCCCATTTTCTTGCCGTACCGGTTTGCCAGAACAGCCAAGCCCACCCAAATATCGTCAGCACCGCTGGCAACGGATAAAGCCACATCTTGAACGGCAATCGCGCCGATCCCCAGCGCCGCCGCAGCAATATCACTCCCACAGCCTGACCGATGAACTGAACGAGCAGGCGCATCGCCAGAATGCCGGCGATGGCCGTCTCCAGCCTTAAAGTTACACTGAAAAGGAAAGCGAGCCCGCCAAGTGCCAGCAGCGATACATACGGAAAGTGTTTACTGGGATGCAGGCGTCCGAAGATTGGGAAGAAATTCCCGTCCAGCGCAGCGGAATAGGGCACGCGCGAATATCCCAGCAAAACCGAAAACACCGAGGCGAGCGCGACCCACAGGACCATCCAGGTGGCCGCTTGCGCCGCGTGCGCACCGTACAACCGCTCGACGAACGTGCTCACAATAAATTTTGAGTTCTGCACTTCCCGCCAGGGCACCACTCCCAGAATGCTGATTTGCATCGCCAGGTACAGCGCCGTGATGCCGAGAATGGAGAGAAAAATTCCGCGTGGAATATTGCGTTCGGGATCGCGGATTTCTCCGCCCAGGTGGCAGATGTTGTAGTAACCCCAATAACTGTAAATCGTGTTCACCATGGCGGCACCCAGGCCCGCAAACCACACCCAGGAAAGTGAAAACGCTCCGGGAGGAAAATCGAACGCCATCTTGGGATTGAAATGGCTTGCCCCTCCCCATATCAGCCAGAGTAGGGTGCCGACCACGCCAGTCCACAGCAGAACGGAAATTTTCCCGATGGTAGTAATGCGCCGATAGAGCAGAACCACGAGGAAAAGAACCAATCCGCCCGAAACGGCCTTGGCTTCGAGCGTCGAGAGCGGATGCAGATATCCGGCATACCGAGCGAATCCTATCGAGGCGGATGCGATCGAGAGCGGCGCTTGAACGAATGTCTGCCACACAAACAAGAACGACATTAAACGACCCCAGCGTCCCGGCCCGTACGCCTCGCGCAGAAAAACGTAGGTTCCTCCGGCGCGCGGCATGGCCGCCCCAAGCTCAGACCATACGAACGCATCGAGCGTTGCCAGTACAGCTCCACCCACCCAAGCGATCAGAGCCTGCGGCCCGCCCATCGCTTTGATCACTAGCGACGTGACGACAAACGGACCGATGCCCACGATCTCGATCATGTTGAGCGCGACGGCCTCTTTCAGGCCCAGGCCGCGTTCCAACCCCGAGGATGGCTCCGGCGGAACGCCCTCGGTTTCGGCGGGAGCAGCGTTGTCAGGCATTGTCAGCACGCCGCCGAGAATAGCAAATGCGCCGCGCGACAGCTAACGCGCAATTTTCGAGACCGTTCCAGGTTTCATTGGGCCGATGCCATTTCGGTTTGCAACCATCGTCGAACGGCTTACACTCGTCGGCGCAGGGCCCGCCCGCACGTCTATGTCTTGTCGGGCTCTTAGAGACATTGATCGGGTGCTGGCATGAACCTTAACCGTACCTTTCGACGGCACGCGATACTTTTCTCGACCATGGTCTCGGCGATGGCCTTGCCCGCGTCCTTCTTCGGAGCCGAGGCGCACGCGGAAAAGCTGGCCTTGCCTCCCGGAACATCTGCTGCGCTCGAGAAAATCTATTCTTTCGACACGGATGGAGCGATCGCAGATGCCGAGCGCCTCGAGAAAGAACAACCGGACCACCCACTGGGCTACTTGCTCGAAGCGGAAGCCCTATGGTGGAAAATTTTTTGTACGTCGGCGGAATTCAAATACGGCCTGACCGATGCCCGCCACCGGCCCAAACTTGCCGCGGACCAGCACTACCTGGAGTTGGCCGCCAAGGCCACGTCGATTGCCCTAGCGCAGCCCAAGAGTCACGAAACCGCGGAAATGCAATTTTATGCAGGCATGGGGGATGCGTTTGCCGCACGGCTTTTCGGACTTCGCGGCGAGAATCGCGCTGGCGCCCGAGCCGGAGTCCGCGCGCGGGAGCATTTTCTGCGCGCTCTTAAATTGGACCCGGAACTCGCGGATGCCGAGTTTGGACTTGGCCTCTACAATTATTATGCGGATACGCTAAGTGCCCTCGCGAAGCTACTCAGCTTCTTTATGGGCATTCCCAGCGGCAACAAGCAAGAGGGCATCCGTCAGTTGGAACATGACATGGCCCAAGGCGTTCTCACCCCGGCCGCCGCACGGTTTTATCTGGCACTCAACCTGCACCGTTACGACCAGCTGTATGAAAAAGCGCTGGGCGTCATCGGTCCATTGGTTGAACAATACCCCTCCAATCCTTTGTTTCAGCTCGCCCGCGGTGATCTGTACGCCAAACTAGGCCGCAAGGAACGGGCCGTGGCCTGCTACCGGGCCGCTGCCGCCCTCCCAGTTCAGGACGTCGAGTGCCGCGCTCGCATCCAAGAGCTTGTGCGGGCCTCGCTGGCCGCCCAAGGACCGGTCAAGCAGTCCGCGAGCCACTGAAAATGGGAGGGTTGACCGGCTATCGCGCAACTGTGCAGGCGAGAATTGCCTTGCCCTCCCCCACTTTTGAATACCCCGCCAGAGCAAAATTATCTTGACGCGAGGGTTGCTTTCGTGTTTCATACAATCGAATGAAACAGAAGGACATCCTCGATTCCCGCGAGCGGCTCGTCAAGCAGCTTCCGGACGCCACTCAGATTGCACGTGGCACTTTGCTGCGGCGAACCATTCGCCATGCTCGAGGCTGTCCGAAGTGCCGGGCCGGAGGAGGACATCCGGTCTGGGTGCTCACGGTAACCTACCCAGGTGGAAGAACGCGGCAGTTCAGCATTCGTCCCGAGCAGCGCGTTCAGGTCCAGAAGTGGGTGCGCAACTACCAGCGTCTGAAAAAGGGATTGGAAGCGATCAGTGAATTGAACCACGAGCTGCTGCGGCCCAGCCGGTAGGCTTTTTTTTGAAGTTGTTCTGTTTCATTTATATAAATGAATCACGAAACAGACCTTTCTCCCGCTGTCCGGCAGCTCATCGATACGCACTTCTCCGGCCTCCGCCGCACCGTGCGCAAGAACATCTCCCGTCTGACTTGCGCCTTCCTCCAATTGGCCTGGAGCGTCCGCTTCGGCTACGGCGGACTGCACCTGACTTCGATCGCCCGCGTCCTACCCGAGGGCAAGAATTTTAAGAGTAGCTATAAATGGCTCTCGCGCTTCCTGAAGTGTAAGTACTTTGATGCTTCCAGCCTGGCCGAGTGCATGCTGGCAGTGATCTTGGGGAACAAGCCGCCACACTGGGTCATCGTGCTCGTCGACCAAACCACCGTGAATGGTGTCGAGGTCGTCAATGCGGCCATCCCGTTTCAAGGGCGAGCCGTGCCGGTGGCTTGGGTAGATTTTGAATATCCCTGGAAGACCATCCATCCCGCTTCGCAAAATACCATCGAGCGTTACCTGCTCGCCTGGCTGGGACTAGCCGTCCCGCCCGGCGTACGACTGATTTTGATTTTCGATCGCGGCTACGCGCGCGTGGAGTTAATCAAGGACTTAAACCAAGGTCAGCAGCCGTTTCTCATCCGCGCTCGCCGCAACGTGATCGTGCAGACCAAAGTGCAGGGCCGCCGGCGACGGCTGAGTTTGGGACGGCTTCCCCATCGCACGGGCTGTCCGATTCGCTATCGCCATGTTCTCTACCATAGTACAAAAGCCGAACCGGTGGACGTGATCGTGTATTGCGAAAAGGGATTTGCGGAGCCTTGGTTTTTAATCGTGCCGCCGGATTCCGAATCGTGGCTCCCCACAAAAGAAGTGGTCGGGCTTTATCGCCAACGCATGCAAATCGAGCAGTGTTTTCGCGATTGGAAAAGCCACCTGGGGCTGCGCGGCTTGCACCTGCAGGTCCAGAAATCGGAGCGCCTGCTGCGGGTCCTGATGGGATTCACGCTCGCTTATTTGATCGTTCTGCTGTTGGGGACCGATCCGCTCGCCGAACGGCTCCGCCCCTACTTTGAACAGGAGCGGCGTGAGCCTCGCCACGGAACCCGCAAAGTCCTCAGCGTGCTATCCATCGCTCTGCATGTGCTCTCCGATTCGCGTTGGCAGCAACAAGCACGAAAGCGGTTAATGCAAATTCTCGCGCGACTGGCACAGGGCTGTGGAGTGGGACTGCTGCCGGCCTTCTCGCCCTAAGAAGCTGAGCTCGCTTTCTTTTCTCGCGGACCGCGATCCTCTTCTCCTGCCTGCGTGGGAGAAACTGTCTGCTGTGCTCCGAATTCCAAATACCGAGTCGCTCTTGCCGAGAGGAACCACTCCGCCTGTCTGATTTGCGAGAATGCGCCAACGCTCCGTCCCTGTGTGAGAGTTCATCGCGCTCGCATAAATTTCGCCAGGGACGACCAGAGCCGCATTGAAACTGGTAGTCGCATGATTGCTCCGCGAGAGCGCCCAAATACTGGGGGAGGGCAAGGAGAATTGCGCATTGACCTTTCTTCCAGGAAAATGGTAATGATGTAGGGTTGACCGGCTTCGGATCCACAGGGCATGCGGCCCTAGAAGAGCGCCGCACGAGCCGGACAAGGATTGCGTAACCCTGGCCAGGCTGGGGTCAACGCGCCGCGCGAATTGCGCATCTCACCCGAAAAGCACACTGGCACCGGGGGTTCCCCGCCGTTTGACCAGTCAGGTTGAACCCGACCGAGTCGGGGTAACCAGTGACGATGAAGGAGTCTCGATGATGCGGTCTTGGACAGCTCTAGCTGTCGCGTTTGCGGCGATTTTCGCCGCAACAGGTTGCAACGATTACGGCAACACCTTTCAAGGCAACACTGGCGTATTTTTGCAGTTTATTTCGCCTTCCAACGTAACCGCCGGCGGACCGGATCTGACCATCACGTTGACAGCTGGGAGCAATGGGGTTAGCAGCGGCTTTGTGGTGCAAACCACTGTGACTTGGGACCAGAAGAATCTCAAAACATGCGTCGTGACGACTACTGCGGCGGGCGTATGCGCCCCTTCGAATGATACGGGAACCGTTGTTTCCGTGACCGCGGTGGTCCCTGCCGCGCTGACTGCCAAGGCCGGCACGCACTTCATCCAGACCGTGCAACCTCATTCGGGCGCTGGTACCAACGGCCTTTCGAATCCTGTGGCTTTTGAGATTTTTCCTCCTCCCAATCCCGTCCCCACCGTCTCCAGCGTCAGTCCTAACACGGCCACGGCAGGCAGTGCGGCCGAGACCTTGACCATCACGGGCACAAATTTTCTCCTAACCTCGGACCCTTCGGGCGGCTCCCAGGTACGGTGGAACACGACGACGCAAACGAGTCTATCGGTAACAAACATCACTGCGACGCAAATCCAGGCGACAGTGCCCGCAGCACAGCTCGCCACCCCGGGCACCGCGACCGTAACCGTTTACAATCCCCCAGTTCCACCGCTTCCTGCGCCTTGCGCGGTCAACTGCAGCGGTTTTGGAGGCGGCGGCACAAGCAACGGATCATCCTTCACGATCACTGCCGCGGGAGGGACGGCTGCCAGTGCAAACAACGCGATGGTTGAGGAAGACACGCCTGCCGTCAGCTCGGATGGCCGTTATGTGGCGTACACCGCTTCACAGAACGGTCACTCACAGGTTTTCGCCCGCGATACCTGCCAAGGCGCGGACCCAGCCTGCCAGCCGCGCACCCTTCTGGTTTCCTCCGCGCTGGATAGCAGCGCCGCGAGTGACGACAGCCACGCGCCTTCTATGAGTTCCGATGGCCGCTACGTGGCGTTTAGCTCGGCGGCGACAAATCTGGTCACAGAGTCGACTACAGGCCGCCAAGTGTATGTTCGCGATACATGTTTTGGAGTAAGCGCCGCATGCTCTGTTTCGACGCAACTTATCTCCACTGACCCCAACGGGGGACTGGTTGGAACGGAAGCCGTCTTGCCATCCGTCAGCGCCTCAGGCCGGTTCGTCGCTTTCCTGGCTGTCACGCCGACGCATTCTTCCGCCGCGTCGGTGGACAAGTCCGGGGCGAGCGCTTCGAGCAGTGGCTCCCGCCAGGTTTTCGTTCGGGATACCTGTCTGGGCACGGCGAATTGCGTGCCCAGGACGACGCTTATCTCCGTTGAACCCGGCGACGGCTCAGGAACCGGGACAAGCAAGCCGGCGGGTCCAGCGATCAGTGGCAGCGCCAATCACGTTGCTCTTGCCGGTGGAAGCACGGCAACTCTCTTCACGCACTCCGTGGCGGTTGACGACGGCGTCTTTCTGGCCCTCACAAAGAACCAGCAATAAGGCCTGAACGCCTCAAAGCAAAAAGAAACGGGAGGCCGCCGACTGTGCTTCGAGCGCAGGCGTTACCGCTATGGCGTGACGGTCGGTGGTGAAGAAGCAGGCTATGGCGCAGCAGGCGATTCTGTCGAAGTGGGCGAGGACTTACTAAATTTAATGAGAGAAATTCTTGTGCCGCCGGATTCGGCCGAAAGCGCCGCGATACGAACCATCTGCCCGCGCTCGGCTACAAAGGCGATATCGTTGTCGGAAACCGGCACTTCGCTGAGAATCGCCGGCACGGCCTTCCCGCCCGCGTCTCGGCGCGTAAACTCCGGACTCAAATGTTTGCTGTACCACTCATCCACAAAATCTCGCGTATCGTTCGTGTGATAGGTTGAAGTCTCGATCCCGCTTTGCGCTTGTTTGACGGCGGCGCCCGCCGCCGCGTCGTCCGGAACGATCAGCGAAGACCGCGGATAGACCGGCAAGCCCGGACCAACTTCCGTTTCTTTTTCCAGCCGGAAACTCCCCCCCGGAGTGTGCACCGTATCTTTGGCGCGAGCTGCCGAAAGCCCCATCGAGCCGACCACCCGGCTCGCGACGAATAAGCCACTGGCCAGCAGGATAGCAAGGCCCGTAAACAGACCAATCATCATCCACATGAGCGACTTGGACGAAGACGAATTGCCGGATGAAGATTCTTCTGCCATGACCAGTTTCTCCCACGTGGGCACCAAGCGCCCAACTTCAAGTCTGGCAGATGTGCCGCCCCTTCGAGCAGGAATGCCGCCCACATGTGCTCTAAGCGTTCCTGTTCCCAGGTTCAGGCTACATTCTTGGCGGGAAAGAAGTTAGGAACGGGGCTTCCCCGCCCTGCGGTGCTGTGGTTGGGCCCGCCGGCCGGGGCTAGTTGAACCGCACCTTGATATCCGGCCGTTTATCAAGGTGCACGGAATCCACAAACCGCACCTGCCGGTCATCCAAAGTAAGAATCATCGAAGAAGTTCGCACGCCTTCCCCAAAAAATCGCACACCCTTTAAAAGGTTCCCGTCCGTCACACCGGTACATGCAAAAATCATTTTCTTCCCTGGCGCCAAATCTTCCGTGTCGTAAATCCTCCTGGGATCTTTCACACCCATTTTTTCAAGCCGTATCTGATCTTCCGGTTTGCCAATCACCAGACGGGCCAGGATCTGCCCGTTCAAGCACCGCAGCGCGGCGGCCGTCAGCACCCCTTCCGGCGCGCCGCCGATGCCCATCACCGCGTGCACTCCCGTCCCGACCACCGCCGCCGAGATTCCCGCTGACAAATCGCCGTCCCCGATTAGTCGTATCCGCGCCCCGGCTCTGCGAATCTCTTCAATCAGCTTTTCGTGCCGGGGCCGGTCGAGCACGATAACCACAAGGTCCTCCACATCGCGGTCCAGCCGCTTGGCAATGGATTTCAAGTTATCCGTAACGGGAGCATCCAGATCGACCGCGCCCTTGCACGACGGTCCGACAACAATCTTTTCCATATACAGATCCGGGGCGTGCAGCAACCCGCCCCGCTCGCTCGCGGCTAACACGGCGATCGAATTACCGGCGCCCGTCGCGCAGAGGTTCGTCCCTTCCAGCGGATCG
>Ga0209380_10001494_pt1 | contig 15646 bp, 12 predicted proteins | sample HubBroMetageWFT6_FD_188347 | JGI IMG/M metagenome (GOLD analysis project Ga0209380, IMG submission 188347) | Warmed and freeze-thawed soil microbial communities from the Hubbard Brook experimental Forest, New Hampshire - Hubbard Brook CCASE Soil... | ecosystem: Environmental > Terrestrial >...
TAGTTGCGGAAGGTATCCCGATTGATAAGTACGAGCATCCGGACTGGGACGACGAGCCCGAGGTAAATGGATACGTGCACGCGCTGGTGACTTCCTCAGGGGTGGGAATTGCAACGTTGAAGTTCGGGCGCTACGCGGCGGCTTTAGGGCAAGCGGACGTAGCCTGGACGCAAGGCAAGATGCAGGATTTGTTGCGCCCGGGAGATATCTGCTACGTGAAGATCTTATCGCTGAACGCCAACGGGTCGGCGCGGGTGAGCCTGGAGCAGGATTCTGGAGCGCAAGGTGCGCTGCTGGCGATCGACAATGCAACGGGAGGAATCAAAGCGATGGTCGGCGGGCGCGATTTCAGCGAATCGAAATTCGATCGCGCGACCCAAGCCTTGCGGCAGGTAGGCTCGTCGTTCAAACCATATGTGTACACAACCGTGATTGACCAGGGTGCAAGCCCGAACGACACGATCCTGGACGAACCGGTCACTTTTGAAACTGGCTCGGGTCCTTATTCGCCGCATAACTATGACGAAAAGTTTGAAGGCATCATAACGCTGCGCCGCGCTCTGGCACAATCGCGCAACATTCCGGCGCTGAAGCTGGCCAACAAAGTTGGAATAAAGACCGTAATCGATTACGCGGAACGTTTCGGAATCACCGCGAGACTGCCGCCATATCTGCCCGTGGCGCTGGGCGCGGCGGAAATCACCTTGATAGAGCAGACCTCGGCGTACAGCGTGTTTCCGAATGACGGGGTGCGCGTCACGCCTCGTTACATCGTCAAAGTGACCGACTATGAGGGCCGCGTGCTGGAAGAAGATTATCCCGATGTAAAGGATGTAGTCAGCGCGCGCACAGCGCGAATCATGACCGCGATGCTGCGCGAAGTGGTGCTGCACGGAACCGGAATCGCCGCGGCGAAATTGCCCTTCCCGGTTGCCGGAAAAACCGGCACGACCAATGACTTTACAGACGCCTGGTTCGTGGGCTTCTCGCCTGCGATGACGTGCGGCGTGTGGATTGGATTCGATGAGAAAAAGTCCCTGGGCGCCAAGGAAACCGGAGCGCACGCGGCGCTTCCGATCTGGATCAACTTCATGACCGCGGCGATGGCGGGGAAAGATCCGGGGCAGTTCCAGCCGTCGCCGGAGATGGCGATGCCTGTGGCGCAGAAAGTAGATACGCCGGATGCGTCGCCGGGCGAGGATGAAACGCACTGACCATTTGTGCCCAAGTCCAGGTCCTACGGCTTCGAATGGAGGGTCTGCAAGAACGTCCAGAACTCTTTGTTCTCACGGTAAGGCAGGAACGAGTCGTCTGTCATTGGATCGGGCATGCTTTCGCCTGGTATGACATTTGCCTTTCGGTCGAACGCCTTTTCCAGATTGCTGCGCGCGCCCGCCAAGTTTTTCTCTTGAGCGTCAGCGCATGCCAGGTTGTAGTAATACATCGGGTAATCGGGATCCTCTGCGGCCGCTTTCTCGAAGATGGCGCGAGCTTTTGCTGTGTCTCCCGACATCCCATACGACATTCCGGCCTGGTCCGTCACGACTCGCCTCATAGTTTTCACGCGGGGACCAGGATTTTCGTCCACCTTGGCTAGCGCCATCTCAAACACGGGGGCCGCGGCCCCATACATACGCCCGTTATAGAGCATCTGCGCGTAGAGCAACACATCATCGAACTTTGGAATGTAGTTCTCATCGAGCCGATAAGTAGCCAGAATCTTCTTCACATCCGCGTCTTCAGGGCCGATGGCGGCGTTGCTATAAAACTCGAGATCGCCACAGATGTCTCCGGTTGCCACGAAGGCCCGTACGGCGTAGAGCGTCTTGCCGCTGCCATCCTGCGCTGTGTAGGTGACAACGGAAACAGGCAAAGACCCGGACCGGGCATTTTCTGAGGTTCCGACAATCTTCAGTGTAGGATTGCCCTTCTTCTCTAGCTCTAAAGCGCCATCACGACATTTTGCACTGGTCAGAGGAGGTTGGTCGGGAACGAGGAACAAGAAGCCCAGAAAGGTAAGACGACTGGTCTCGTCCCTGCCCCGAATTCCAATCTCCCTCCCGTTCGGTTTGGCGGAAGATTGAATAACCTCAAATCCCTCCGAGGACCATCGCAGCTGCCGTCGGTGATCAGGCAGTACGAGTTTAAAGTCGCTATCAGCACTGGTCCGGGGGACCGAGAAACCGGCGAGGGCTAAGATCGTGACGAACATTCCGAACCTGATCATGCCGGAAGTTTAACGCGCGGAGGAGGAATCCGGAAGGCTGTCTTTTCACAAGGACCGCGCTTAATTACACTATGGCCTAGTTGCAGCTTGCATTTAGCCATGAAGCCTCTATTCCGTTTTGCCATGATGGCGCTTACGCTTGTGTTTGTGGCGTTGGTATCGGCGCTAACGGCGATGCGATTCGCCATTCACGGGCAGGTGGTCGAGGTGCCCGCGGTGGTCGGCCTCATGCCTTACGAGGCGGAACGCACGGTTGCGGGCCTCGGACTGCAGCTCGACGTAGAGCGCCAGTATTACAGTCCGCAGATTCCCGAAGGCAGGATCATGACTCAGCTTCCGCTGCCTGGGGCCAAGGTGCGCAGGGGATGGCAAGTGCGAGTGGCGGAGAGCCTGGGGCCGCAGCGCGTGGCAATTCCAGATGTGACCAAAGAGAGCGAGCGCGCGGCTGAATGGAACATCCAGCGCCGCGGAATCGAGCTGGCTTCGACAGCGGAGATGCAGTTGCCGGGAACGCCCGCCGATCAGGTGCTGGCGCAGAGTCCACCGGCAAATGCCAGTCAGGTTTCAGCACCAAGGACCAGCCTGCTCGTCACGGAAGCGGCCGTTCCGCCACCGTATGTGATGCCGAGCTTTGTGGGTCAACCGCTGGGCAGCGCGAGCCGCACCCTGCAGGATGCAGGTTTTAAGCTGGGGAACGTCAGCATGGTTCCGCCGCCAGAGAACGTGGTGTCGCCTAGTGTTGTTCCGTCCGCGCCGGCCGTTCCGCCGCAGCCCTCGCCCGCCAGCATCATTGTCGTGCAGACTCCGCCCGCCGGGCAGAAGGTTCTGGCCGGCGCGGTTGTGACTTTCGAAGTGCGATAGGTTTACTGATCTTCAGATTCTAGATCTTCAGATTCTTTCCAGGATTGCAGCGAAAAAACCATCACACGGATGCACGCCCGGCAGCGTACGCAGGTAGGGGCCGCGAGTCAGCGATGATGGGCCTGCATAAATCAGCTCGCCTTCCCGCTGAAGCCGTTCCAGCTCGGCGGCACAATCGATTACCCGGAACGCGCCGTCTTCCGGCAGCGCTCGCTCGATAACCTCTTCGTTCTCCTGCGGCTCCAAAGAACAAGTGGAATAAATCAACCGGCCTCCGGCGGCAACTTGTGTCATGGCCGCGCGGAGAATCGAAATTTGTCGTGCTTGCAGGTCGCCCAAATCTTCAGGCGTGAGCCGCCACTTGATTTCCGGGTTGCGAGCGAGAGTCCCTGTGCCGGAGCAAGGCACGTCGGCGAGAACGCGTTCGAATTTTGCGGCAAAAGGAAGGCTGCGCGCGTCAGCCGCGACTACGCGGATGTTGCGGGTTTGGTGCTCACTCGGATGTGACGCGTCCAGAAGTTTTTGCATCAGACGGGCGCGGTGAGGATGAAGGTCGATTGCTGTAATGTTGGCGTTAGGATTCAGATCGGAGACTGCGAGCGTCTTTCCGCCGGGAGCGGCGCAGCAATCGAGAACATTCGCGCCATGACCCACAAGCGCTGCCACCAGTTGCGAGGCTTCGTCCTGAATAACACAGAGGCCTGCACGAAAAGCCGTACTTCCCGCAATGTCTCCATGCCGAATTCTTCGTGCAGAATTCAGAAGCGCACCGGCAGTAAGTTCGATTCCTTCGGCTTTGAGCTGATCTTCCGCTGCTGGGTAGCGAAGGCGGATTGCGGTTACAGGAGCCGATTGATCCTGCTGGCAAATACGAATAGCCGAGTCGAGTCCGTAGGTCTGGGCCCAGCGCTCGACCAGCCAGAGCGGATGTGCGGCACTGGCAGCGAGAGCCTGAACTGAACTTTTATCGACCGGTCGTTGCGCGATAGCTCCGCCCTGCGAAACGCTGGCCGAGAGCTTTCGCAGAACCGCGTTAACGAATGGAGCCGCCGAACGTTTGCGAGCGCGCTTGACGAGTTCAACGCTTTCGTTGATCGCGGCACGAGCCGGAACGCGCGTGAGCCAGCCGAGTTGATAAACCGCGAGCCGGAGCGCGGTGAGAACTTCGAGATCGAGTTTCGAAAGCGGCTGAGCTGAGCTCTCAGCAATTTTCGAATCAATCAGGGATCGCCAACGCAGAACACCCATTACCAGTTCGGTCGCCAGGGCGTGATCAACTGTAGTGAGCCGCTGATAAGTCTGGGAGTGGAGAAGTTCCGATGCATAGGAAGATTCGCGCTCGACGCGCAGCAGGATGTCGAAAGCGGCGGCGCGGGCCGCAGAAACCGCCGGACGAGAGTCTCGGGACTTTGCTTTCACTGCGGCCAGTATGAAGGAACCAACTCGACGCGAAGTAGAAATTCGTGCTTACTCGCCGAGTTTCTCGCCGGACAGGGGACGATAGCCGCGAATAAAATCGGCGGCGGCGCTGCGTTTCTTGCCTTCCAATTGCACTTCAAGAAGCTCGATTGCCTCACGCCGGCCGCAGCCTACAAAAAGACGATCGCCTTCCGCCTTCAATTCCGCCGGTGGCAGCGTTAGATCAGTCGCAGCCACCCGCCATACCTGCAGATTCTTGCCGCGAAATTTCGTATATGCGCCGGGCCAGGGCTGAAATCCGCGCATGCGGTTCATGATCTCGCTTGCCGGCCGGGAAAAATCGATGAGCCCGTCTTTCTTCGTTAAGATCGGCGCGAGCGTAGCTTGTGCGTGATCTTGCGGACGCGGACGAACTGTACCGGTCTGCAACTCGCGCAGAGTTTCGACAATCAGATTCGCTCCCAAAGCAGCCAGCTTCGGTCCAAGTGCTTCCGCTGTGTCGGTGGGAGCAATCGGAATTTCCCGCTGCAGCAGAATGTCGCCGGTGTCGAGGCCGGCATCAAGCCTCATTGTGGTGACGCCGGTAATGGTCTCGCCCTTTGCAATGGCCCATTGAATCGGGGCGGCGCCACGATACTTCGGCAAAAGTGACGCGTGCAGGTTGATGTTGCCGAGAGGAGGAAGATCGAGCATCCATTGTGGAATGATGCGGCCGTAGCCCACAACGATGATCGCGTCCGGTTTGAGGTCTGTGAGTTGAGCGCGAAAATCGGCGTTGTTCTTGATGCGCTCCGGCTGCGTGATCGGCAATCCCAACTCTACAGCCCTTTGCTTCACTGGAGAAGGCACAAGCCCGAGGCCGCGTCCCTTGGGCCGATCCGGCTGCGTGACCACGAGCTGGATGTGGAATCCAGCTTCCACCAACTGTTCGAGGGTAGGCACGGCGAACGCAGGCGTGCCGCAAAAAACGAGATTAGGGGACGAGGACATTGAGTAATTCAGTAATCGAGCAATTGAGTAATTCGAACGGAGCCGCGATTTGATCATGGCGGCAAGGTTCTCAATTACTGAATTACCCAATTGCTCAATTCTTCTACCATTCTCCCGCTTTGACCAGTTTGCGAATTTTGCGTTTGATCAGGTCGCGTTTTAGCGCGCTGATGTGGCTGATGTAGAGCTTGCCGTTCAGGTGATCGGTTTCGTGTTGAAAAGCGCGGGCCAGCAGGTCGTCGGCGGTCTTCTCGAAAACCTTTCCTTCCAAATCCTGAGCGCGAATCGTAACCACTTTGGCGCGATTCACATTTTCGCGGAAGTCGGGAATGCTGAGGCACCCTTCGCTCTGGGAGTGACGGCCCTCCTTATGAATAACCTCCGGGTTGATGAGGACAAGCTTGGCGTCTGGATCCTCTTTAAAAGTAACGTCGACGACCGCGATGCGGCGCGAGATGCCGATCTGCGGCGCTGCCAGCCCTACGCCGCGCGCAGCGTACATCGACTCAAACATCTCCTCGACCAGCTTCTTCAGCTCTTCGTCGAAGACCGTGACTTTCTCGGCCGGCTTCTCGAGGACGGGATTTCCGAATTTCACGATGGGATGGATCATCACTAGTTCAGAGCGCCAAGTTACATCAGTAGTTTTTCAGCTGCACGCAGTATCCCTGAAAGTTGCGCAGGGTTTCACCCATGGAATCGCCGCCAAACTTCTCGAGAGCGCACCGGGCCAGAGTAAGTGCGACCATGGCCTCAGCTGCGACTCCCGCGGCCGGAACAACGCAAACATCGGATCGCTCATACGCGGCGCTTACCGGTTGGCGTGTAGCAAAGTCAACCGACTTTAACGGACGGCGCAACGTCGAGATGGGCTTCAAGTAGCCGCGCACCCGGATCTCTTCGCCGTTGGAAACGCCGCCCTCAATTCCGCCGGCGTTGTTGCGAGTACGCGTGAATCCGCTTGCGCTTCCCTCACCTCCGTACCCGATTTCATCGTGCACAGCCGAGCCTGGCGAAGCAGCGGCGGTGACGCCCGAGCCGATCTCCACCGCCTTGACCGCCTGCAGCGACATGACGGCGGCGGCCAGCAACGCGTCGAGCCGCTCATCCCACTGCGCGTAAGTGCCAAGGCCGGGCGGAACATTGTAAGCCACCACCTCAAACACTCCGCCCACAGAGTCGCCAGACTTGAGAACCTTGTCGACCTCGCCTTTCATCTGCTGCTCGACTTCCGCGTCGGCGCAATTCAGCAGAATTTCTTCGTGGGCGTGCAGAGCCTGAATTTTTTCCCAGGGAACTTCCAGCTGGATGGCAACCGCGCCGACAGCTACCACGTGGCTGAGAACTTCGATGCCGAGCTCGCGTAGAAAACTCTTGGCGAGAGCGCCAATGGCCACACGCGCCGCCGATTCGCGCGCCGAGGCACGCTCCAGAACATAACGGGCCTCGGGAAAGTTATATTTCAGCGCACCCGCCAGATCGGCGTGTCCCGGCCGGGGCGAAGCCACACGCTTGTGGCGGGCAGGATCGCCTTCGCCGACGGGCAAAGACTCCTGCCAGTTTTTCCAATCCCGGTTTTCGAGTTGAACGGAAATCGGCGAGCCAATCGTCATGCCGTGACGAACTCCAGAGAGAATGTGCGCCGTGTCCCGCTCAATCTTCATGCGTCCGCCGCGCCCGTAACCCTGCTGCCGGCGCCACAGTTCGCGGTCCAGAAAAGCTTGATCCACTTTGAGCCCCGCAGGCAGGCCCGAAAGAAATGCGACCAGAGCTTCGCCGTGAGATTCTCCGGCTGTGAAGTAGCGCAGCATAAGTGCTCGATTTTACCTGATACAGCCTCTCTTCTGGAGGCTCGACCAACAGTTTGTGCTGCTGGGATGCGTAAGAATCGCAGGGAAACATGACGTTGGACGATTTTTTCTCTGCGCGAATGCGCGAATGATTGCTACAATGACGGGGCATTCGAATTACCAATTAGATCGACCCAGCCGTCGCGCGTCATTTTGCAAGCTCTCTGGCCAAGTTAAGGAGAAACTGTGTGCCCCCACGCACAGATTTAAGGGAAATAATTTTCCCCGGCAAAAAAATCCGCTGTGTACTCGCGCACGACCATGTCCTGCTGCGGCAGGGTCTGCGGCGTCTACTGGAGGATGAGGCCGATATCGGGGTGGTTGGCGAAGCCGCCAACGCCGCGGAATGTCTGCGAAAAGTTTATGAGTTAAGGCCCGATGTCGTCGTGGCGGATGCTGCAACCTTCGGTCTCCCTGCTCCCGAAGTAGAGCGTCTGGTGGCGCGTGAATCGCCCCAGACCAAAATTGTTTTCGTGAGCGCGCAGGAACAAACCGGCTCCCAACCCGGTTCGGAGAGCGCGGCGGCCGGCTGCGCTGTGCGGCAAACCTCGGCTGAAGAACTGGTGGAGATCGTCCGAAACTCCTGCCGCTCCAGTGAGACCGGCAACAATGAAACCAACCATGCCCCATCGTTGACCTCGCGACGCGACCACCACCTTCGCGCTGAAGCCCCGTTTCCTCAGGAACGCATTCTCACAGCCCGTGAGCAGGAAGTATTGAAACTGCTGGCGGAAGGAAAGACGGTGCGTGCGGCGGCGATGGTCCTGGGGTTAAGCAGCAAAACCGTCGACGCGCATAAGTTCAATCTGATGCGCAAGCTGGGCATTCACAACAAGGCGGAACTCGTCATGTGGGCGATTCAGAAGCGGGTTGTGAAGCTTCCGGCCAACTTCTAAACAGGCTTCCTCATAGCCTGTCATCCCGAGCGTAGCGAGGCACGCAAGAACCAAGTTCCCTCGCTCTGCTCGGGATGACATTAGGAGTGGGCCGACAATCACTATAATCTGCACGCAGCGGCCAGTTCTGCCAGGTTTGAAACGCTCAAGTCCGGATGACCTTCCACCGATTTCACGGCGCCTACTCCGCTTCGCGCCGACGGCCGGTTAACCCAAACTGTAGCCAGGCCCAGCGACTGTGCCGGACGCACGTCATGGTACAGACTCTGGCCAACGTGCAGAACACGGTGGGCTGGAGCGCCGATGCGGTTTAATGCCAGCTCGAAAATCTTCAGCGACGGCTTGTACGCCCTTGCCTGTTGCGCCGTGATGATCTGGTCGAATTCCACTCCAAGCTGAGGCCGCGTGGCGGCGAACAGATCATCATCTACGTTGGAGACAATGGCCAACCGGAAACGGCTGCGGAGTTGGCGGAGCGCGTCCACCGTATCAGGCCACGGCTTCCATTCCTTTAACGACTCCGGTAGTGAGTCAGCTTCCCGGTCCGAGGGAGCGAATCGAAAATGCTCGCCGAAACGCCGCACGACATTCTGAAGAACTTCGCGATAGCTGCGATACTCCCCCTCCTCAGCAGCGGCTTCAAAGTCCCCGTAGAGTTGGAGGATCGTGGCATCGTTCGCGTCCTTGCCGTGAGTCTCAAGAATGCGGTGCAGGCAACGCAGAATCCCCTCTTCCCAATTGATGAGGGTGCCGTAGCAATCGAAGGTGAGGATTTCGAATCGGCTGAAGTCAAGCATGGAAATAGACTGTTGCGGAACGAAAGCTAACGTTTAAAGCCGGGAAGCGTGGGAGCTGCCTCGCCCAACTCTGCGCCGCTGTCTGTCTCAGTTTCAGCGGTGGTCGCGGAACTCTCAGGAGCGGCGGGAGCCTTGGGCGCAAGAAACTTGGCGCTGTTCAGCAGCGGGCGCCCGAGCGATGCGTTGTAGCTCGTCCAGGGACTCTCCATGTCGGCCTCGCGCTCGAAGTGAGCACGCATCGCCTCCATCTTCGAGTCCAGATCATCCATGTAATGGAGCAGCAGCGCCTCCGGAAACATGGGCAATTTCGGAGAGCCGAATTCATACTGGCCATGGTGGCTGATGATGAGGTGCTCGACCAGGGTCTTGAGTTCATCGGGAAATCCCGGCACCAGCGCGAGCTTGGCCTGGAGCATTTCAAGCTCAATGATCATGTGCCCGAGAAGCTGCCCCCGCGTGGTATAGGAGAACGACCGGTTGTAGGCAAGCTCGTGGATCTTGCCGATATCGTGTAGAAACGCGCCGGTGAGCAGCAAGTCGCGGTTCACCTGGGGATAGTTTCTGCAGACCAGATCGCAGGAACGACAAAGCGAGACCACATGGTCGAGCAAGCCTCCGATATAGGCGTGATGCAGCGTCTTGGCAGCGGGAGCGTTGCGGTACGCCGCTGCAATTTCCGGATCAGACATGAAGGCCTGCACCAGCGCCTTGAGATGCGGATTCTGAAACGACGCGACAAAAGCCGCGAGCGTCTGCCAAAGCTCATCAACATTCTTGGTGGTCTTGGGAAGGTAATCGGAGAATTCGATCTCCGATTCGCCCAGCTTGCGCAGCTTGTGGATCGTGAGTTGGAACCGGTTCTTGTACTTGTTGACCAGGCCTTTGATCTTTAAGAAGTCGTCCTGCTCGAAGGCATTGAGCACTTCGTCGACGTTGTCCCACATCTTGGCTTCGAGTTGCCCGCTGCGGTCGCCGAGGGTGAGCGAGAGATAAGGCTCGCCGGTTTTTTTGGGTTTGATCTGTTTGCTGACCACCACAAAGCTGGCAGTGATGATCTTGTTCTCGTGGCGGGTGCACTCGGAGATATAAAAATCCTTCATTCTCTCCTTCAGTGTAAATCAGAAAGCATCGGGATACGGGGCATGAAAGGAGAAGAGTCTCACGCAAAACTGTGAGCCGCGACACGGAAGGCACCGCTCAGGGTGCGTTTTCTAGAGGATGCCGAGTTTCTTTTTCTTCTTTCCCTTTTTGCTCTCGCCGGATTTCACGCTGGTCTCAATCGGCTTGGTCTCGTTCGGGCTCTCGCCGGAATCGATAAAGCCCGCCTTGATGTCAATATAGGCATCCTCGCGCAGCTTGGTCAGATACGCGCGCAGCGCAGGCTGTAGCTTGTCGTACATCAGAGCGTCATTGATTCGAGGCTCAACGTCTTTCAGCGCCGGAATGCCCGCCATCTGATGGTTGGTCACTTTCAAGATAACGTAGCCCTGCTTGGTGCGGATCACGTCCGTGACTTCGCCCGACTTCATGGCGAATGTCCTGTCTTCGAGCTCCTTGGCCAGAGTGCCGCGCTTGAAGACTCCAAGATCGCCGCCCTGAGCGGCCGTGGGGCCGTCCGAATTCTTTTTGGCAACATCCTCAAAACTGGCTCCTGCTTTAATTTGCTTGAGCACATCGTCGGCCTTGGCCTCTGCTGCTGCAAGCGCCGCGGCATCCGGAGCCTGTTTCGCGGCGTCGTTGGCTGCATCCTGCCCCTTCGTTTCGGCAGCAGCGGCCTTCGGAGCGATCAGTATTTCGCTGAGTTTTATCGACTCCGGTTGTTCCAGTTCGCTCCTATGGTCGTCGTAGAATTTCTGCTCTTCGTCTTTGGTGACCGAGAGGTGCGCGCCGACTTCTTCTCCAATCACCTTTTGCGTGATGATCTGATTGCGCATGTTCTGCTTGAAGTCTTCGTAAGAGATGCCCTGCGCCGTGGCCGCCTTTTCCAGCTCTTCCATGGTGTCGAGCTTCATATCCTTGCGCATCTGGTCGAGGCGCTTGATGAGTTCTGTATCGCCGGTAATGCCAAGGTCTTTGCCCTTTTCGAGCAGCAACTGCTGGTCGATCAGACCGCGCAGAACGTCCTTTTCGCGCTCGCCATAGAGCTTGTCCGCGTCGGCCGCGTTCTGCTGTTTCACGTCATCCCGAAGCTGGTCTTTCTCGCGCTGGAACTCCGATAGCGTAATGATCTGGTTGTTCACGCGCGCAATGATTTCTTCGACCACCTGACCCGCGGCCAGCGCAGGCAGGCAAGCTAGAGCAATGAGTATCAGGACTTGTCGTTTCATAGAATTCGGGGTGGGCCACCACGCAGCCCGGTCGAGCGATGGTCTGCGGGTGAAAACCTGAGAAATATTCTACTACGCCGTCCGCAGCAGCACGAGCGCCGTCATGTCGTCGGGGACCAGCGGTTCACGCGTAAACTCGCCGGCAGCATTCAAAATAGACGCGCTCTGAGCCTGGGCGCTTCCGGAGGGATCGGTCCGCAGCCGCTCCTTCACCCGCTCCAGGCCGAATTCCAGGTCTTCGGCTGTGTCATCTTTGGACCGGCCTTCAACCACTCCCCGCGAAACCAGCAGGAGGACCGCGCCTTTCTCCATACCCACGGTCGGAGAATCGCAGGTAGCGTGGGAAAACAGGCCCAGAGGCAACCCGGTCGACGGAAGTTCGACAATGCCGCTGCTGTCGCGCAACAGTCCCGGCGTATGTCCCGCGTTGGTGTAGCAGAGCGTGCCAAATCTCTCGTTGTAGCAGCCGATGAACGCCGGGCAGGAGTGAACGCCCGCAGCGGCTTCCATCAATCCCCGGTTGAGCTGAAGACAGAGAGCGGTCATGGCCTCGGATTCATTGATGTCGGCTTGCGCAAAAATCTCGCTTCCAACCGCGCGAAAAATATTCTGCGCGGTCGAGAGAATAAGCTGATTGCTCTCCCGCCGTCCGGCGACATCGAGCAGGCCAAACAGAATTCGTTCCTTGCCCACCCGCAGCGAGTCGTAGAAGTCCCCGGCAATTCGCTTGCCGTAGGTGGTTGCGGCAATCTCGCCGCCGTCAATCCTGGGAAAATCGCTCGCGACGGGCTCCGCGGTGGCCATGGGCTCGGTGTCGCGAGGCTGGAAGAGAGAACACATTCAAACGCGGAGGCTAAGAGGAGAAACTAGCACAAGCCCCGGCCCCGGGCAAATCAGCTAATCGCCGTACTTGTCGCTCAGATACTTGCCCAGTTCGGATTCCAGCTGACCGTAGTCGGAGTGGATGGTCGCGCGCAGCGCCGCTTCCGTGGAACTGCCGTCCTTGAGCCGTTGGAGGATGCTCTGAATGTCGCCCATGCCGTAGGCATCATTGATGTAGGAAACTGCGGCCAGCGATTCGGCGTAGGCCAGGTAGGCCTGGCTGCCGGAAAAATTCATGAAACTGCCTTCGAGCACGTTCAGGGGAATGTTCTGTTGTGCCTTGAACAACAACGCCAACTGGTGGCCATCGCCACCCAGGGACTTGGGCTCCAAGAACTGCGCAATGCCCTCATGCAGCCAGATCGGGCAACGGCCGGCGGAGAGCTGGTTGATGAATGAGTGCGCCAGCTCATGCCGCAAAACCCGCGCCAGCTCGGGCGTCATGGAATTCAGACCGCTGATGGGGATGCGCAGCCTGCCATCGTTGAGGGCTCCGGACCACGAGGGCGCGCGGGTAACGTCAAAGAAAGCCTGCTCGGTGTAAAGCGTAACCAGAATGTTGTCGTGAGGCGGAGTGCCCAGATCGCGCACCAGATCGTCGTAATCCGATTCCAGCGCAGCCAGAATCTGCCCCCGGAACGCCTCAGAGGTCTGCTTGCCTTCGTAGTGCATGACAAAATGGCTGCTCTCGCGCTGCGCGAAATCCGTTTCAACGTTTTGCTCGCGCTGTGCCTTGTCCAGATATTGCTGAACCGCCGGATCGGGGCGCAATTCGAGAGAATGTTTCCAGGAGGCGACCGCTTCTTTCGTATGGTCGCAGGCCTGCTGCGCGTAGCCCAGCACGGTATAAGCGTCGGGCGATTGCGGCGCTGCGCTCACGGCGCGCTGCGCATAGGTCAGCGCCTGTGAAGCATTCCCGGTGCGCACCAGCAGAGCGGCATAATAAATGAGGACAGTTGCGTTCTCTGGCTGGAAGCGCAGAGCGCTGTCAAAATAGCGCCGCGCCTGCTCCACATTGCCATGTTCGAATTCGAATTTGCCGGCAATGAAGTCCGCTGTAGCGCTTAATTCGGCGTTTCCTTTGCTTTCAAGTTTCGCCAGCGCATCGGGATCGACCTTGCCATCCTTGACGATTGTCTTGGGCAGATCCCCCTCGTTCGCCAGACTGTCGGTCGGAACGAAGGCGGCCAGTTCGCTCGCGCCCTTGCCACCGCTGGACGATCTTGGGGCAGGCATCCCGCCGGCTTCGATGCGGTCTACTGAACTCTTGGGAATGGCGTAGCTGTCGTCGCCAATCTCGTATTCATAGCGATTGCCATTTTCACGAACGTGGTCGACCAGGATGGTGCGTCCATTTTTCAAATGAATCGTGTCGGCCGATGCCGCCCCGGAGGCGAGCACAAGCATCATAGCTGGCAGAGAAGTGACACGAAGCCGCATTGAAGCGCATTCTAGCAACAGTGAGGGCATCCACCCACGTCACCAAAGTACTGCGAACTCCATGCAGACCGCGCATGGTGCTCATGGTGTGCCTGACGGTTCTGCAGTTCGCGGGTCAATCGAACGCGCAGTCACCACCGGCGCATTCTTCTCCAGCCCAGCCTCCTCCGACCCAGGAGTCTCGGCAGGGACCGGCGCTCTCCCTCTACCTTCAACTCAGCAGGGTCGGCTTGGATCCTGCCCGGGTATTCAAGGTGCGAGGCGCGTCGCTCGATCGCTCTTCCATCCATATCACTCTCGAAGATGGCACCATCGCCTTTACGAAAGACGTGCTGGGCAAAATTACCGGCGCATTTTTTGAAGGCGACGGTGAACTGCTGCTCGCCCCGCCCACCGATCAGGAACGAAGATCGATGAGCCTGTTCACCGGGATGGCGATTCTCGAAGAGCAATTCTCCACCGCCTACTTCCGCTTCAACGACAACACCGCCGCTGAATTGCAACCGGGTCTTCGAGCACCCGAGGACGCGCAGGACTTCGTGAGCCACTGGGATGAAACCGCCCGCAACCTGGCGCACGAGGACGCCATGCGCCTGCTGGCCACCTTCAGCGATATGCTGCCGGTTGAGGGAGGTGCAAACTTAAATGGCCTTCCGGCTGTGAAAAGCTCCGATCCCGAAGACCACATATTGCATGCCCGTCTGCAGGGCAACCGGCTCGGCGTCTTCGATCTTTTCTTCGACTCAACCGCGGGAGAGCAAATCGAGGCAGGCCAAAACAGGGCGGCAGAAAACGGCACCCTCTATTACGACGTCTGGACCTCATTCTCGATCGAAGCCGCGGGGCGCAACCGGGTGGCTCAAAAAGAAATACCCCAGACCCTGCCGGCAGAAACCGGGCCTCGCGACGATCCGTTTCTGGTGCGCAGTTATGTGATTGACGCTCACGTGAAGCCGCCCAAGCAGCTCGACGCCACGGTGGAATTGCAGGTCGATGTGGTGCGCGGCGGGTCGCGCTGCATGGTCTTCGAACTATCGCGCTTCCTGCAGGTTCAACGAGTCGAAGCGGATGGAAGCGCGGTGGAGTTTATCCAAAATCCGGCGGTCGAAGGATCGCGGTTGCAACGCAGTGGCAACGACCTGGTCGCTGTGATTCTCCGCGACCCACCCCGCAAAGGGCAAAAGATCAAGCTGCGCTTCGTCTACGGCGGAGAGGTGCTGGCGGAGGCTGGCAAGGGCCTGCTCTACGTGGGCGCGCGCGGAACCTGGTATCCCAATCGCGGCATGGAGATGGCCGACTTCGATCTCACTTTTCACTATCCTCCGGGCTGGACGCTTCTGGCTACTGGCAAACCAGTGCCGCTTCACCAGACCTCCGGCTCAACCGGCGATCCCCAAAATTCCGACGGCGAACCCGTCACGCATTGGGTCTCGGAACGCCCCATTCCCGTAGCCGGATTTAATTTAGGCAAATATATTCGGGCTGCGGCAGAAGCCGGAAGCGTCACGGTCGCAACCTACGCCACCGCAGGTGTGGAGCGCGATTTTCCAACGCCGCCGCCCTCAGAAGTACACGTCGATTCGAAGCCGTCTTTGCGGCAGTTCCCTGCGCCATCGTTGGCGGCTCCCATGGATCCCTCACCGGCTCGGAATGCAGCCGCCGTCGCAGAGGCGACGGCTCGAGCCATTCGTTACTATGCCGAGCGCTTCGGTCCGTTCCCCTACAGCCAGTTGGAGTTGACTCAGATGCCGGGGCCGGACAGTCAGGGTTGGCCGGGCCTGATTTTTCTTTCTTCTTACGCGTTCCTCAACGGCCGGGAGCGTGAAGATCTTCACATGAGTGCTCCCGGCTCCTTGCTCGATCAAATGATTCCCGCCCACGAAGCCGCACATCAATGGTGGGGAGACCTGATCACGTGGGCCACGTATCGCGATCAATGGTTCTCTGAGGGACTCGC
>Ga0209380_10001497_pt1 | contig 15628 bp, 16 predicted proteins | sample HubBroMetageWFT6_FD_188347 | JGI IMG/M metagenome (GOLD analysis project Ga0209380, IMG submission 188347) | Warmed and freeze-thawed soil microbial communities from the Hubbard Brook experimental Forest, New Hampshire - Hubbard Brook CCASE Soil... | ecosystem: Environmental > Terrestrial >...
GCCATCAGACGGACGAATGAAGCCGTACCCCTTGGTCTCGTCGAACCACTTGACAGTACCGGAAGCCATGCAGCGGTATCCCTGTCGACCCAAGCCCTTCAAAATTTCCCCTCGGCGCCGCGCCGAAGGAAAGCATGTAGGGTCTATCCCCTACGGCGTCATGTTAGACAATGGTAAAGCCGTGGTGTTCGAGCCCGAGGCACGTGTGGTGCGCGAGATCTTCCGGCTTGCCGAGCAACGCTGGGGCTACACGCGATTGGCGCGGTGGGCCCGTGAGAACGCGCCGCCTAAGCGCACCCACGACGGCACTGACAAGCCATGTGCGTGGACGGCATCCACGATACGCAGTATCCTCGTTTCCAAGACGATTCGGCGCCTCGTCGTTTCCGAAGAGCAATGGCTGCGCACGCAGGCCGCTCGTCAAAGCGACTTTCGGGTTCGCGCTCCCCAACGCTGGAGCTGGCCACTCCAAGGAGCCATACGTTGCACCTGCGGCAAGCTCTTATCGGGCCACTGTTCGGGCGCAGAACCGTATCGCACACGCTACTACGTCTGCCGGCACCACACGCTAGCACCTGGACAGAAAGCCCATCCAGCCCACCGCGCGGACAATCTTGAAGCCGAGTTCGTACGATTACTCGGTTCGTTACGTGCCGATCCGACGCTGGTCGTTCCATGTGAGGACGAGCAGTCCGCGGATTGGGAAACCGTCGAAAGCGAAGCCCTGCGGCGCATCGCTGACGCCGAGAAACGGACGCAGCGTGCCTGGAAACTGGCCGAGGAGGCGCAGATCGACCCAAGCCAGCTGCGTGGCCGTCTTGCTGAGCTCGATGCTCAACGCCAAAGCGCCGAAGCGGCGCTCACATCGGCGAAAGCCTCTCGCGCTCAAAACGCTAACGCGAAGCAAGACCGCTGCTCCTTTGCTGAACTCGTGGAAGAGCTCCCCGAATTATGGGCGCAGGCGTCGGTCGAGCGACAACAAGAGCTCGCCGTAGCCTTGGGCGCGGTGGTTGCCGAAAGCCCGGAGTTTGGCGGCCTTTATGCGGACCCGTCTTGCCGCGGCAAACTTGCGTTTCGTCCTGTCGCAAACATGCGCAAAACCGAGGACGAGATCACGAAGAAGTGGATTGCGCTGATTTGAGCGCCGGCGCCCTTGCAGGCACGAGCCAAAACGGCCTCGTATAAAGCTTCCCGCGTTTCGGGCCGTTAGCTCAGCTGGTTAGAGCGCATGCTTGATAAGCATGAGGTCCCTGGTTCGATCCCAGGACGGCCCACCAGCGGAAGCCCTTTATTTGACGGGCTTTCCTACCTGCCGCTGCGATTGCCCCAGGCTGACGACAACACCAAATGATTCGCGTCCTGGTTCACGGATCGTCTTTGTTGCGGACCCGCCGCTTGGGAATTCGTAAAAATCGACCCGGTGGCTCAGCGTCGTCAAGATTGCGGTCTGTCCTTCGACGAAAAAGTTGTACATCGCTCCGTTCGCACGCGTCGTCGCGATTCGCTTTCCGCTGGAACCCTTGATGACGAAGTCGAAGATCCTTGCACAGCAACGGTGCGCGTCAGTGTTCCCGCTTCCAACGGCGAGGTGGTTGCCGATCCATTGAAGACCGGCCGCCTCCCCGTTATTCTGCCCGCGATACCCGATTGTCGCAAATGCTTTGCTGCCTTTGGCAAGCTCGGCAATCCTGATCGCGAAGGAGCGCGTGTTCGTTACAAATAGATCGCCAGAATCGTCGTATGCGGCGAAGTCGGGGATGAATACGGTCGAATATATCTCAGGGCGTCCGGCCGCATTCGTATAGATGCTAACGCTCCCGCTCTGGTTTGCCACCGCAAGGCTTCCGGTAGTCGGGTCGACGGAACACGCAATCGGGTAATATCGGTCGCGCAACGAGTTAATCCGTTTCGTACCGCCGTGCGCGTACTCGGCGATACCCACCCGGCCATCTGGGTCAGTGATGAAGACGTTGCCGGATCGATCGGAACACAAGCTCTGCGGCAGTGCGAAGCCAGTCAAGGTCCCGACATGGCGTCCCGCGGGATATGAAAAGACGTAGACCTCGCCGGAAGACGCGTCGGAAACATAGAGCAAGTCGCCTTTGACGGAGTCAGGGGATATCCACGAGCGCGGGGCTGGGTTAGTTGCCGCTGTCTGCCTCGGCGTCACTGCTATTGAACCGGGTACCGGCAAAGCTCCACAGGCGGCCAGCAACGCACCGGTCGCGGCCGAGCAGATTCCTCGAAGAATCGACCGCATCGAATGGCATCTTCAAGGCGCGACTACGTTATCCCGCGGGTTGCCGCCCTTAGGCGGCCGGCTCCGCGATTAACTCTCGCCCGTTGTCTTTGGTCGAACGAGGAACCATGCCACGCCCGCGATCGTGATGATGATCGCCTCTCGCATTAAAGCGGAATCGAGCACCTCGGCGTTGGCATGGCTCGTAAACATCACGGTGTTGTAGGGACTGATGGTAGCGATCGCGCGGGCATACTCAAAAAAGTTCGCGACGCTCGCACCGAACAAAAATATGAGAACGGCGATATGAAACGGGTGCACGGCTAGGCGCCGGCGGGCGGGGTCATTCGTAAGCACGGCACCATTGTAGCAGACGACGCGGGCCAGCTTACCCTGCGGCCCTGGTTCTATCCCCGGGCGCCCGCCCGCGGCGCGCTATTTCAGACTAGTGCTGGTGCTCGTGCTCGTACTCGTGCTGGCGCTCCCGGTCTGGGGAGCGACCTCGCAAGAATCGCTCCAATGCGTCAGCTCGCACGCGCGTTGCAGAAACGCGCTCACCGTTTGACTTGGATTTCCCAGGAGTATGATGACCGTCGCTAGGACGATCACGAGAAGAGTAGCCGCACCTTTCATGCCCCCGCGATTCGAGCATTCCGTTACGTTTCCGTCGCACATATGGACGAAGACGCATCAAACTTTTGTCAAATCCGCGGAAACCCGAGCCGAGCGTTAAGATTTCTTTACCGTCGTTAAACTCCGAGAAACCGGTCGAACCACGCCAGCGTCTGGGACAATATGTCGATCTGATTGACGATCTTCCGCGGTCCGTGCCCTTCATCGGCATAGACGATCAGCTTCGTCGGTACGCCCAGCGTCACCATCGCGTGCCAGAACTCGAAGGCCTGGGGCGCCGGAACCTCTTCGTCACGCTCACCCTGAAGAATGAGCACCGGGGTCTTCGACTGCGTGATGAACGTGATCGGGGAGCTTCGCGCGTACACCGCCGGATCTTGATAGACCGAAGCTCCGAAGTACGGGACCATCCATTGGTCGATCTTATTCTGTCCGTAGTACGACTGCCAGTTGACGATCCCGGCGCCCGCGACGATCGCTTTGAAGCGTGCCGTCTGCGTCTCGGCCCACATTCCCATATAGCCGCCGTAGCTCCAGCCCATCAGGCCGAGCCGGTTCGGATCGATAGGTGCGGCTTTGAGCGCCGTGTCGACGCCGGCTAAATCGTCCCGCCAATCGCCGTAGCCAAAGTCCTTAATATTGGCGCGCGTAAATGCCTCGCCGCGTCCGTAGCTCCCGCGCGGATTGGGCATGAAGACGAAGTAGCCTTGCGATGCGAGCCCGCTGAGGTTACGACTGCCGAACGATGGTACCGTCTCCGAGGAGGGTCCACCGTGAATGATCGTGACCATCGGGTACCGCGCGGCCGGGTTAAAGTTCAACGGATAGATAAGCCAGCCTTGAACGGTCAGACCGTCGCTTTGCCACTGCAGCGAGACCGCTTTGCCGTAGAGGCGCGTCGCGCCCGCGTTGCTCGACGAGATTCGCCGTAACGAAGCGACTCGACCGGCCCAAACCTCAGGCGGATCGCTGAATGTCGCGCGCACTAACGCGACGATGGAGCCGCCTACGGCGCTCGACCAGCTCCACAGCGACTCCTCGCGATCGGTCAACGACGTGAGGGCGGCGGTACCGCCGGCAACGTCGAGGCGCATGAGGCGCATCGCTCCGGAGACGTGCGCGACAAGATTGAGACTCGACGCGTCGTTCCAACGAATCGACTCCACCGAGACCTGAGCGCCGTCGGTCACGTCGCGCGACTCGCCGCTGCGCGCGTCGACGAGATAGACGTCGCCGCCGGTCGGGCCGAAGTCGCTCATGATCCCGCCGATCACGGCGATGCGGCTTCCGTCGGGCGACCATTGCGGATCGTCGAGCTGATAGGCGGGCGCGAGCAGATCGTGCATCGCACCGCTCGCAACGTCGATACGGGCGAGGCGTGCAATCCACCAGTTGTTGTCGCCGTTTCCCTTCGCGTAGGTCGCGGCAATCTCGCGGCCGTCGGGCGACCAGCCGTATTCATAAACGTAGACGTTTGCGGGCGTTACGAACCGCACTGCGCCGCCGGCCGGATCGACCGTTGCCAGCCGCTGTTCGTCGACCGTGCTGCCGATCACGCCGACGTCGCGCGCGCCGGGTGCCAGCGCACCGGCCAAACGATGTGCGGCCGCAATGTACAGTACCGCGAGCGCGTTGCCGTTTGGCGCCCACGTCAGCCGCTGGACGTCGCCGGTAAATCGCGTGACCTCCCGTACGTTTTCTCCGCCGGCATCGGCGATGAAGAGCTGTAGCTGCCCCTTCGACCGCGCGTCGGAGAGAAAGGCGATCCGGCGTCCGTCGGGAGACCAGACCGGATTCTCTTCTTTATAGTAGCCGTCATAGTAGCCGTCGCGCGCACCCGCGGTTACGCGCTCCGCGGGCGCCGTGCCGCCGACGCCCCGGATGTAGACCGAGCTGTAAACCGGCGACTCCAAGAGGCGCACCGGATCGTGAAAGTCTTCCTCCCACGCGACCGCGCGGCCGGCGGGACTCAGCTCCACGGCTTTGAGCTCGCGCACGCGGTAGGTCGCCGTGAGCACGTCTCGCATCGAGGGCGCGCCCATCGCCTTTGTTACTCCGCAGATCGAAAGCGCGAACGCAATGAGCGGCACCGCGAGATACAACCGGCGCTTCACCTGCGGTTCAACCTCCGGCCATCGCGCCGACAACCAGGAACGGCTCGGCGCCGTCGGCGACGGCATGCGGCAGCGGCGCGTCGGGGCGTTCGTGCGACAAGTCTTGCTCGCAGGCGAAGAACCGCACGTAGGCGCGGCGTTTCTTCGTAACGTGATCGCGAACGGTGCCTTTGAGCACTGGATACCGCGATTCCAGCGCGTCGAGTAACGAGCCCTGGGTCGGCGCGCCTTCGACCTCGAGATTCACTTCACCGTCGACGCGCGCGAGCGTGCGCAAGTGCGCCGGCAGAATCACGCGAATCATGCGAACGTCTGCACTTCGACCGAGAGAACTGCCGGCAGATCGTGAACGATCGCATTCCACGTCTCACCCGAATCGGGGGAGACGTAGACCTGGCCGCCGGTCGTCCCAAAGTAGACGCCGCACGAGTCGAGCGCGTCGACCGCCATCGCGTCGCGCAGAACGTTGACGTAGCAGTTTTGCTGCGGAAGTCCGTTCGTCAACGCTTCCCATTCGTTGCCGCCGGTTCGGCTACGATAGACCCGCAGTCGTCCGTCGATGGGGAAATGCTCCGAATCACTCTTGATGGGCACCACGTAGATCGTCTCGGGTTCGTGCGCGTGGACGTCGATCGGAAAGCCAAAATCGGTCGGCAGATTTCCGCTGACCTCTCTCCACGAATCGCCGGCGTCGTCGCTGCGCATGACGTCCCAATGCTTCTGCATGAAGAGTACGTCGCGATTCGATGGGTGCATCGCGATGCGGTGGACGCAATGACCGACCTCGGCCTCCTGCTGCGGAATGCCGTTCGACTTCAGGCCTCGGTTGATCGGCCGCCAACTCGCGCCGGCATCGTCGCTGCGAAAGGCCCCGGCCGCCGAGATCGCGGTTATTATGCGATTAGGATCCTTCGGATGGAGAATGATGGTATGAAGGCACATACCGCCCGCACCGGGTTGCCACGAACCGGCCGACGGATGCGTCCGCAACGCCGAGAGTTCTTCCCAGTTCTGACCACCGTCGGTCGAGCGAAAGAGCGCGGCGTCTTCGACGCCCGCATACACCAGATCGGGATCGTTCGGCGACGGCTCGAAGTGCCAGACACGCGCAAACTCCCACGGATGCGGCGTACCGTCGTACCACAAATGCGTACCAGGCGTTCCTTCGTAGCCGAAACGGTTGCCGACCGGCGTCCACGTCCGGCCGCCGTCATCGGAACGCTGGACGATCTGTCCAAACCAGCCCGACGATTGCGAAGCATAGATTCGGTTCGGATTCGCGGGTGAACCCTTGACGTGGTAGATCTCCCAGCCCGCAAAGTACGGCCCCATAACTTTCCACGCTTCGCGCTTTCCGTCCGAGTCGAGGACGAAGGCGCCCTTGCGCGTGCCGACCAGAACCCGTACGGAGCTCATGCTGACGTCAGCGGTGAGGGATGACGGGGCTCGTAGAGTCCGATGCGTTCGCCTCCCGGCAGAATGAGCGTGGTGAGCAAGCCCCATCCGCGGTCGGCAATCGGTCCATCGGTCTCGATGCCTCGTTCGGCGAGTTTAGTAACGGTCGCTCCCACGTCGTCGCACATGAAGTAGACTTCGTGCTCGGCGCGCTCGTCGGCCGGATGCACGGCAATCTCGGCCGGCGGCGCGGCAAAGATCGGCCACCCCCCGCCGGCATCGATTGAAGGCAACTCGAGCACGTCGCCGAGAAATTTGCGCACCTCCTCGGCGTGGCGGCTGAAGAGTATCACGTGCATACCGGTGATCATTGATTTGCGTCCCTCGCGCAAGAAGTACGCGGCGCTCCGTTACCGGCCCTTCGCGGAGGCAGGTATCGCACGGGCCTCCACGCAGTACCTTGCATGAACCGATTGCCTTCTTGGACTCGCAGTTGCGCCCTCTACGCGCTTTCCGCGCTCGTTGCCGGCTGCGGCGGCACGGCATCGCAGCCGGCCCTCCCGACCGTCGCCACGGGATCTTCGCCATCTCAAGCGCGCGCGGCGCACGGCGCGCTGTTGTACGTGTCCGATACCGCAACGAGCGAAGTCTACGTCTTCTCCTATCCGAAGGGGAAGTTGCTCGATAGCTTCACCGGCTTCCAAGACCCTGCAGGCGAATGCGTCGACGCGAGCGGAAACGTATTCATCACGAACACGGGCGGCAGCAACATCATCGAGTACGGCCACGGCGGTAGCGCTCCGATCGCCACGCTCAAGGATGCGGGTTGGTTCCCGATCGGCTGTTCGGTCGATCCCGTCTCCGGGAATCTCGCCGTCTCGAACTTCTCCAGCAGCGGCAGCGGCCCAGGCGACGTGGTCATTTACAAGCACGCCAAGGGGCGGCCGACCGGCCACTACACGAACGCCAAAATGATCAACATGCTCCTTTGCGGCTACGACGCCACCGGCAATCTCTTTCTCGACGGCTTGGGCCAAGGAAGTGCGTTCGTTCTCGCCGAGCTTCCCCACGGAGGCGCATCGCTGGAGAACATTTCCGTCGATCGCAGTATCGGGAACGCCGGCGGCGTGATGTGGGACGGCAAATACGTCGCGGTCGGCGATCAGTCCACGAACCTGATCTATCAGTTCAACGTCAAGGGCAAGAAGGCAACGACAGCCGGCTCGACGACGCTCGGCGGAGCTTCGGAGGTCTTTCAGTTCTGGATCGACGGCTCGAAGGTGATCGGCGCCGATGCCGTGGGTGGCGATGCCGGCATCTGGAGTTATCCAACCGGCGGTGCGCCGGTCAAGACGATCGGCGGTCTCTACGCACCGCTCGGCGTAGTCGTCAGCGCCGGTAACTAACTATACGCCGGGCTGGGCGGCGTAGCGAAATTGCCCCGACTGCCAAGCACAGATGCTTCCGTCATTCATAGCAAAGGATTCAAATCCATCGACATCGGGGTTGAAGTCTTCGTTGAGCTGCTTAGTTGCAGGCCAATTGACGGCGGGATCTTGGCGCGCAGCACCACGCGCCTTCGAATTTGAAAACTGCCGCTCTTTCACGAGCGTGTTGAGCGCAACAGCCAACCTTTTAGCTTCCTCCACTGTGAGACTCTCCTTTCCACTCTTTGAACCCTGAGTCTGCCGCTGACTGGAAGTCACTGCTCCCGCAAAGCGATCAGCGGTGATCGCCTGCGATCACGCTAAATCTGGCCGGTCTACAAAGGGAGCGGCGGCTGGCACGTGCTGCCAACGCGCTTGCAAGTGGCCACACCGCTGTGGGCAACGGCCCGTGCAAAGGGCGATCCCTTGACTAGCGTCAGCGCGCCGCTGGTTTGGTCTATACGGTAGGCGAAAACATTTCCTGGGCTAAAGTAGCCGGTACCGTAGTTGGCCACGTAGACAAAGCTGCCCGTCGAATCCACGGCGATGCTTTCGGGATTAATGCCCGTCGCGAACGGCGATCCCTTCACGGGTTTGAGGGCGCCGCTGACGGCATCGATCGTGTAGGCGGAGACGTTGAACGAACCCAGGTTGGCCTCAAACAGAAACTTGCCGATCGGATCGACGATCGTAGAATAGGGATTTGCGCCCGCCTTGAATGGCGATTTCTTCACCGGCTTGAGCGCGCCGGTCTTTGCGTCGATGGCGTAGGCGGAAATGTCGTTGGAACTATAGTTGGTTACGTAGACGAACTTGTCGTTGGGATCAACCGTCATCCAATTCGGCGCTGTGCCTGCCACGAAGGGCGACCCCGCTACTGGCGTCAGTGCGCCGTTGGTACCTATTCTAAAGGCCGCAACCTCACCGGGACCGCTGGCGTTGTAATATGGGACATAGGCGAACTTGCCTTTGGGATCGATTCCGACCCAAAGGGCGTTGCCGCTTACGGTAAACGGCGAGCCCGCCACCGCCGTCAGCGCGCCACTACTCGCATTTATGGCAAAAGCGGAGACATTGTCCGAACCATAGTTCGCAACGTACACGAATTTGCCCTTAGGATCGGTCGTCGCGCCGTCGGGTGCTGACCCGGCCGCAAACGGCGACCCCGCGACCGGCGTTAGTGCGCCGCTGGCCGCGTCGATGGTATAGGCGTAGACGTTATTCGAGCCATAGTTAGCTACGTACGCGAACTTGCCGGTAGGATCCATTGTTACTGGTTGGGTTCCTTCGCCCGACGTCGTTACAGTCAATCCTAGCGATTTTAACGCCCCGCTCTTCGTATCGACGGTATAGGCGTCAACGTTGCCGGTGAGCCAGTCCGAGACGTAGGCGTATTGCTGGTCGGCGGTGTGCCGTTCATCTTTCATCAGCCACAGCTGTGAAACAGGCGTTGCGCCTAACGGCGCTATCCCACTTGAGGAGGCCGAACACGCGGCGAGAAGCACCGCATCTCCGAGTACCAAGAGGATCGGGATGACAAAACGAGTGCGCTCCATGGAAAACCTGTCGACTCTTGAGCCCGCGCGAAGTATCTTTTTTGCCCCGGTGGTGATGGTAGCCGACCAGCCGCACGTCGAACGTGCGCGAGCCCAAGATCAGTTCGACTGGCGTTTGCCGGCTGGGCGAGCCTCTAGACCGAGGTACAGAGCTGTGCGGGACTCGTAAACGAACCGCTCATCGAGTAGACGCCGTCTGCTCCATAATCGGCGTATTTCGTCTGTTGCGTGAACCAGTTGAAGTAGACGAGTTCTTGCGGATGATACGTGAAGCCCTTGAACTTAATGCCAGCGCCGCCATCGTAGACCGTGCCGGTGAGTGGGTCCCCCACCTCGAGGTTGCCTTGGCAGTTCGGCTGCTGGCCGATGTGACCCCACGCGGGAACGACGTTGTCGCCAAACGGATCGTTGATAGCTTCCCCGAATTCGTGCGTCGGGATGTTGATGTCCTGAAGCCCGGCCGCGGTGAAAAGGCCCGCATTGCTGATGGTCATGACCCCGGCGACCCCGTTCTGGCCGCCATTATTCTCGTAGTACGAGTGGTAGCCGCCGACGCAGCACCCGCTGGTTGTCTGGACGACGTCCCAGAGCAGCACGACGGAGAATTGTTTGACCGACCACTTCGCCGTGCTGATTTGACTCGCGAGCCAGGTAAGGTCGACCGTGCCGAAGTCGCCTCTGCAGAAGCCGGTGACCTTTTTCGTCGTTCCCTCGTTGGAGGGCACCGACAGGCTGATGACGACCGGTTTCCCAGTATCTTTAAGGTTGACGGCATAGCTCTTGGCGCCCTTGACGAACTTGTACCATTCGCCGACGGACTGCGCATCCTCATATTGGATCGTGCCCAGGCTAACTTTACCGTTGACAATCGGCACGGCGTTGTACAAAGGCGAGTCGACAAGGCGAGTGTAGGGCGAAACCGAGTCGCATTTCTTGTCGATCGCCGTCGGATCGAAGGCCTCGCCGTTGGAGAATTTCAGCTTATACGCGTACACTTGCGTCGTCAGGGTGGTACTCGGCGCGGTTTTCTTCGGAGTGGCCCCGATCATTTGGTAACAGTATGTGGATGTGCCGTCTTTAAACGAGGCGATCCAGTTCGGCAGCGATAGCTGCGGCGAAGAACACGTGCCGTCGCTATTGAGATGACTGTAGCCCCTCGGGTTTGACACATATCCGAAACGCAGAGTCCATTCGGGATGGCCGGTGACTGTAATCGGCCGGTATGTCTGCTCTTGTACGACGGGATTATGCGGTAGGCGCAATAAGGACCCGGGTCTGACGTTCGAAGGCACTACTCCCCCCGAGGAGCCAGCACCGGAGCACGCGGCGAGAAGCACCGCCAATCCGAGCGCCAAGAGGATCGGGGCGGCGAAACGGGTCTGCTTCACGGAAACCTCGTCGACTCTTGGGCCTGCGTCGGACATTACTTCACTACACTTTGGCGGCTGGTCGAGTAGATCGGCGTCGAACATGCGCGAGCCCAAAAACACGTTCAACCGGCATGCGGCCGCTGTTTAAGCATTTGGACGGCTGCTTGCCGCAGTCCTACGAGTCAACGCGAAGACGGTTCCGCAGCCATTGTTCTGCTTGCACGCCGAAGTCGAGCCACCGTACGCGGTCGTCCCGTACAGCCTGCCGTTCACGTCGATCAATTCGCCTGACGGGTTGGCCCCATCGGAGGCGCCGCCGAAGCGCAAAACCGGTTCGCCGCCGCTCAGGCTTAAGCTAAAGACAACTCCCCAACCATTCGAGCCGCCTTTAATCGTGGTGCCGTACAACGTGCCATTCATTTCGAGCAAACCTGCCGTCGGACTTGTTTCGTTTCCGCTTCCGAACGCATACAGCACCTGCTCTTTGCCGGTCGTACTGATGGCTGTAAGCAGTTCCGCAGCCAGCATATGTTGGATTGCAGCCGACGTGATAACCGCCGCCCCGAAGCGTCGTGCCGTGGAGCTATAGTTCGGCGGCACCTTCAAACCGTTCTAGCGCACAGGAAACGGCATCTGTGGGGCGTCTTGCGTTATAGCTTCGGCGCTTACGATCTATCGTAAAAGATTCGCAACGAGAACAACAATCCAAGACATAGGACAACCAACAAGTAAAGGCCCCACGGAATCTCTAGGGTTCTATTCGCCACAACCCTGGCACTATATAACAGAGCGAAAATGGTAAAGAACAGGATAAGGCCCAGCCACATTAGCAGAGCTTTCTTTCTGCGAACGCTAGCGAGGTTTCGGGCTAGTCTCTTCCAGAGTTGATCGTCAGGTTTCATCGTAACGGCTTATTGTCGGGTTTCCCTCGTAATCGTCGACGAGTATGAAAAAGGGACTGTTGACTAGACAACTTACTTATGGATTTCAGAACCTGTCCGATCACATAAGGTCATAACTAGTTAGGCATAAGGAATTCGTAGATAGTTACTAATCGGGTCGATGAAGCGCATACAACCGATGGATTCCGTGTTTTCCCGAACCTCGTAAAGCTTGCCTTGATGAAGCCCGTCATATCGAGCACCACCGTCCTGGCTGGGGTGTACGGCCCCACTATATTCGAAGCCGCGTTCGAGACAAGGGCGGCAAACCGAAAATTATCCTGGTCTTGTAGCTTACGTGCCCATGTACTGAACCATCGGGAGGGGTCTACGATCTCAATTTTTATGGTGGAGATGAGGGGGCTCGAACCCCTGACCCCCTGCTTGCAAAACAGGTTACGGTCATCGCATACCATAGCAAGAATAAACAGAAATGGCGTTGCTATATGGGGTTCTCGCAAGCGGAAAGTCCGCTAGCGTTCGTCAAAATCCGCCTATATTCGTCCCTTTGGTGGTCAGATGGTGGTCAACATTTTGGCAACCGCACCACCAAGGTATTTACCTCGTCGAAGAGTGGACGCCCGCTGTCCCTACCTCACTATCAAACCTACCGCAGACCCTATATCACTAAGCGCCTTGCCTCGCTTGGAGCCATCGCTACCGATAGTCCACATCGTGTATCCTTCTTTATGTACCAGCTCAGGTTGCGCGCCGGCGATTTTCCACGTCCCTTTCGAGAACAGCCAAACCCGAAGCTCCCGTGTTGCGCCTCTGGGAGACCTTATATTTAGCAACTTACGAGTTGCGGCTTCTACAATTAAATGACCTCCCTTAGGATCGACTAGATGGACTGCATCGTCCGTCCAAATTATGAAATCCGGGAAAAACTGCGCTGTAAATCCACGACTAACGAGCGGTATGCGGTAACCGGTCTGCGATGGATTCCTCGTCCACACGACGCCCCTAAGATCGACGTGCCGAGCAAATTCCAGCTCGTCTGCATTGAGGTTAGAATAGCCCTCATGTATCGAATTCTCAAAAACGTTTAGTTCACTGCGCCTAGCAAGGACCGCTCCCACAATGTACGGATCCGAGGACTTTTGAACGATCCGCACGGCATCAAGATAGCTGTTAACGATCTTTTCTGCAACCTCGGTAAAATAACTCTCCGCTGGGCTACCTACGCCAATTCTAGCATCGAATCGCCTGTCGGAAGTATCCACGACGCCGAGCGCACCCGGATACCTCTTCCTAATCTCGCGTTCAAATATCCATCGCGCGCGAACCCTGTTAGCCTCTTCCAGGCGCTCCCAGCGAGCCTCATCAGTCTGTCCGATCCCGACTTGCAGAGTAACGACACTCCTGCCGCCTGTTCCACGTGTATTGACCGTATCACCTCGATAATCGTTTAGTTGGTCGATTATCTGAGCGACCTCGGAAGCTGCGTCCGTTGTATCCAGCGCTACCGCTGGAATGCCTATCTCCAGTTTTGGAGCGACTTCAATGAAAGGCTCCTTCCCTGCAGTGTACTGAATAACTCTGATTCCAGGGAATTCCGCCTGCAGTTTCTTGTCCACCGCTTTGATTGCCTCAGCAAATACGCTGTCCTTATCTACCCTCACGTAAAAGCTCGCGGTATTCAAAAGTTCCGTGGGATAGTATTTAGCACTCGGTTGGCGCAGTACGCGGCCAATGACTTGCTCAACCTGAACGGGTGACCGCATACTCTTGTCAATGTATGCCAGGTAACACTCAGGATCATCCCAACCTTCCTGCAGACTCAGGTTGAAGATTATATGCCGATAGTTACCGCGTGTGAAAGCGCCGTAATCACTGTCGCCGCCCTTGAAAAGCTTGAAGTCTCTCGGTGGAGGATACGATTGGTGAAAAATAAGGGAACAGTAGACTGCGATTTCCGAAGGGTCGACGCCCTGTTCGACGAGGTATCGCCATATAAGTATCGGCGGAGCCTCTCGTTGATTAAACGGCCGCTTCGCATCGTCGCGTCTTCGGTCATCGCCTTCGACAATGTTGGTGTTACACACATAGATAGCTTTTGGTCTTAGATGTGACGCATACCTGACCGCGTCTGCCTCAATCAACCGGAAATCGGCTAACAGGCCGCTAACGGCCTCTTCCATCCGCGTGCGGTATCCCTTCATGAGTACGGTACTTTTAACAAGTTCCGACTTAACAACATCAGAAGGAACAACAGTCGTCGTTAAATCTGCATCACTCCGCCCACCCTGTTTCAGAAGGCCAATCTCCTGAGCAAGACGTGACGGCAATCGCATCGTCGCCGACGCTACGAGAAACGCCAGAGGTTGCAAGTCGACGAGAAGGTCAGTTTGTTGATCGCTAAGATTATGCGCTTCATCGTACACGATCACCAGAGGCCGCTGCACGTCCTCACGATAAGGCCTCTGCTTGAGGGCGTCCCAGACCGATACCTCAGTGGTATCGACCTCGGAGCGATATATAAGCAACGATCCGCGTTCCTTATCTTTCTGGTTAAAGGTGCCGACCGTCGCAAAGAAGACGAAAGCTCTCGGGTTCTCCGCCAGCTCGTTAGCGTCTAGTTCGGCCAAGGCTCTTATTTCGAAGTCCTTGAGGAAGTGATTGTATTTTCCACCAGGCAAGAGATTATCGTACGTTTGTTCTACGACGACCTTGCCCTTCGACAGCCAGAGAACAACTGGTTTAACGGGCCACGCTTCCGCGATGCTGGACACCGCATCGGCGAGAATAATAGTTTTTCCAGATGCGGTAATGGACGAAAGGGCTTGGAAAAAGGGAACCACCCGCTGTTCCGACCTTGGCCCCCACATCATGGGATTTGCGAAATAGTCTATGACGCGACCCGCTATTTGATTGGCGGCGCGTTCTTGAAATGGCTTAGGGACTATTGTTCCGTTGGAAATCGTTCCTACTCCGCAAAAGGTTCGCTGCGAGAATCCAAGCCAAAGTCCGCCAATATCCGATCTGGTATTTGATAATATCGGACGTTTTCTGTCTGATAAAGGTAGAGGCGGGCATAGACGTGGTACACGCGGCCTAGCCCTTCCGATTTTGCCTCTTGAGCACACGCTTCATAGGTGTCTTCAGTGAAGTGGGATTCCCGCCGTGGACCTTCCCAAACCAGAAAGAAGCCTTCATTGTCGGCATTTTTGCCGATGAGGTAGCGTACCTTGGAGTTCGAGATCGCAACCAGGCCTGTGCTCCTTCGACGGCCCGACTCAAAGTGCGTCGCCAGGATCGCATCACAAAGCTCTTCGCGCTCCATTCTTAACAGCGTGTCGCCATCGACCTTCTGCTCGAGCTTTGCAAATCGGAACCCACCTTGAAGCGCAGGCATTCTCGCTGTCATCCAGTATCCGCTGATAACGCGACGAAGGCGCTCTGCCAGAAGCGTCCTCGCATATGAATCGCCACGCTCAGGACGACCTTGCTCAATAAGGATGAAGCGTCGAGTAGCGGACGCAAGGTCATTCAACCGTAACGTCGCATGACCGGTCGTGCCCGAGCCAGCAAAAGGATCGAGAACTAGTCCGTCGGACGGGCACCACAGCTGAACGATCTTCTCAAATAGTTTCAACGGCTTTACGGTCTCGAAGCCATGCGAGTCGCCAATGATGGCGTTCAGTTCTCTCGCGCCAGCCTCGCTGGTACCAGATTGCGTATTTCCCCAACTGACCGACTCCAGCTCGATGGGATATTCGTAACTTTCCGATGCCCAATACGTCGTTGGTACAAGACCCTGCTTTACGTCTTTCAGGTACAGTTTCTTACGCGGCTGGCCAAAGCCTGACTTAGTGAAAAACAAAATGGGAAGAACGCCGCCAAGCTTGCGCTCCGCAGAGGCACGCGCTTTCTGCACTACTGGATCTTTTTCGGGATTAGTCTTTCGAGGGTTCTTCGCACCCTTAAGGATCAACGCAGAGCGGAGTCATCGC
>Ga0209380_10001498_pt1 | contig 15622 bp, 9 predicted proteins | sample HubBroMetageWFT6_FD_188347 | JGI IMG/M metagenome (GOLD analysis project Ga0209380, IMG submission 188347) | Warmed and freeze-thawed soil microbial communities from the Hubbard Brook experimental Forest, New Hampshire - Hubbard Brook CCASE Soil... | ecosystem: Environmental > Terrestrial > Soil...
CCCTGCGTTTTGCTTCTCTGTATCGTGTGTGTACTGATTCCCAGTATCTCGTATGCGCAGGCCACCAGTGATAACCCCAGCGTCACTGCACAGTTGAACGATGCAAAAACGATCGTAGCAAAGATTAAGAAAGACGCTATGCAGATGGAGACTTACACACGAACTGGCGGGCCGAGTTGGAAAACTCATGCTTCAGCCCTTGAGAAAATCAAGGCGGACGTAAATGAATTGCAGCAGAACATGCGAGGTTTGCAATCGCACCGAACCGTTGCCAGCCCCTGGCAGCAGGATGCCATCGATCGCATAACCGCTCTCGCGAATGACTTAGCTACAAACATGAACGCGGCCATCGATCGCCTGAATAAAAGCAAAAACCCCACTACGCCGCCTTACCCTGAGTATCTGAAGGCCAATACGCGAATTGCCACCGATCTCGCGGATGAGATCGATGCTACGATCGATTACGCGCAAAATAAAGCGAAGCTGGACAGCCTAGGTCAACAGTTAGATTCTTCAGCAAAATAACGCAGGAAAAAATTCCTGGGTGAGATCGCCGCGATCGCGCGTGCCGTGTTAGCGAGCACGGTTTAGGGCTCTGTTCTAAATGATCCAGATGCGGGCTCGAAATCGAACCACTCCATTCACGCCATGTGCGTATGCCGTTTTCGGAATCATAGCAATATGTTTCGCATCGGCATGTGCGGGTTACTCCGTTCTTACGCATGAAGCTATTATCGACGCCGCGTGGAAGGACGGCATCGAGCCCGCGCTGTTAAAGCGCTTCCCAAACGCGACCCCCGACGAACTGCTCCAGGCTCATGCGTACGTCTATGGCGGCGCAATTATTCAGGACATGGGTTACTACCCTTTCGGCAACAAATTCTTCAGCGACCTGACGCACTACGTCCGCAGTGGTGATTTCGTACTCGCCTTAATCGAAGAATCCAGAGATCTGAATGAATACGCCTTCGCGCTGGGCGCATTGGCGCACTATGCTGCTGACTCCTCGGGTCATCCGCTTGCGACCAATCGCGCGGTTGCAATCATGTACCCCGAACTAGAGAAGAAATACGGACCGGTCGTTACGTACGAGGATAAGCCTTCGGCCCACATGAAAGTTGAGTTTGGTTTTGACGTGGACCAAGTAGCCAAGGGACATTACGCGCCCAAGGCCTATCATGACTTCATCGGCTTCGAGGTCTCCAAGCCGGTGTTGGAAAGAGCATTCGCAAAAACATATTCAGTCGATATGTCCAGCGTATTTTTTTCCGTGGATCTGGCAATCGGCAGCTATCGCCACGCTGTTTCCACCGTAATTCCACGCACCACCAAAGTAGCGTGGCATCTGAAAAGACGCGAGATTCAGCACAGCGACCCGAGCGAGACCAAGACGAAATTCGTTTACAATATTTCAAATTCCGGATATCGCAAGGATTGGGGCGACATATACGAGAAGCCAGACTTCTTCGCGCGCCTCAAGGCGTTCTTCGTACGCCTGGTGCCCAAAATCGGTCCATTCAAAGCGCTCGCGTTCCATCCGCCCCCGCCAACTATAGAACAGATGTATATGCACAGTTTCAACGAAACACTAGACCATTATCGAGCGATGCTGCTTGCTCAACGGGAAGGCAGATTGCAATTGCCAAATGACAACCTCGATACGGGTGGAATAACGGGACCAGCGGACTACAGACTCACGGATGTAACCTACGCGAGGCTGCTGGACAAGACAACCGGAAAACCTGTTTCGGACGCTCTGCGGCTGGACATTCTCGCCTATTACGCTGATCCGGATAAGGCCTTCGTCACAAAGCAGAACCCGGAAGCCTGGCAGAAAGTACTCGATCAACTGAATAGTTTGAAATCGAGTCCGACCTCCGGCGTACCCACCCGCTGATTTCTTCTTTAACACAAGGGTTGAAGGAAATCTTGCAGGTGGGGCGCGGTAAGGTATAGGTTCATAAACAGATTGGAGATGCAGTGACCTCGATTGCATCCAGAACTTGGGACATGCTGCGGCTCATCCGCCGCGGGGGTCCTGCACTCTGCAATATTGCCGTTACGAATTCCTGCAACGCCTCCTGCGATTTCTGCAACTTTGCCCGCGGAAAGGTCGCGTCCCGCGATTTGCGTTGGATTGACGCTGATCGGTTCGGTAGCGCTTTGGACATCCTGTACAAGCGTGACGTTCGCTATGTCAGTTTTTTTGGCGGTGAAACTCTACTCCACCCGCGGCTTGCCGAAATGATCGAGGTGTCTATCAAAAGAGGCATGGGTCCTGCGGTGATCACAAACGGTTGGCTGCTCCCGATGCAGCTCAACCAGCTCGCGGCGGCAGGCCTCAAGACGGTGTACATATCAATCGACGCCGCCGCGATGGCGGACCACGAAGAAAATCGCGGGCTGAAGGGTCTCGGCGAGCGCATCCGCTTGGCCACGGCGCGGATGCCCAGCTTGGGTATGACCGCGCTCGCTCAAGTGACCATGAGTAAATTGATCGGCGACTACCGCGCGCTGGTCCCCTTGCTGCGAGATCTCGGATTTTCCGCCGTCGCATTCTCTTACCCTCAGCAGGCGCGTCTGGGATCTTCTTCCCTCGCCTGGTCGTCTGACTCGCGTCTGGTCAACTTCGAATCCACCGAATTGATCGAAGCCTTCGACGCGGTTGATGATTTGCGCGACTTGTTTCCCGTCAATAATCCGCGAGCTTCGGTCGCCGACATGAAGCAGCATCTGCGTGGTAAGCCGGAGCGCTTCGTTTGTTATGGCGGATACAAAAGTTTCTACATGGATTGGAACTTCGATATGTGGCGCTGCGATGCGTGGGACAAACCCATCTGTTCGGTATGGGAGTTTGGGGAGGCGCCGCCGATTCGCGATGGCTGCACTGCGTGCATAGCCGATTGCTATCGCGATTCCAGCGTCATGCTGCATTTCGCGGTCTCCCTAGGCGATGCCATCGATCGCCTGGGAGAGGGACGCGTGCTCGCCGCATTGCGGACATTGGTTACGGGGAGCAATGTCACATCCCTAAAGGCCGTCATCGAAAACGCAGGCGTCCTCGCCGGACTTGCCAAACGGGGTTGACATTCTCTTTCTATCTGTTGCATATCTTCGAACGGTTAACCCGACCGCCAGGATAAGTCCCCGTTAGTTTTTTTAGTGGATTCCATATCCACTCACGATATTGCATTTTTGCTGTTGGATATTACTGGCTTACAACAACATCTCTACTCGACGACGAATCCGTTCGTGCAGTACAGATTGGCCCACCGATAGCTACATCGCCTATTGCGGTAACGTTCTGTGCGAACGACAACACCAAGGCGGATTTCGATTCTGAGCCGAAATAAGAGTAGATAGGGTCGGCGTCGGGCACAGCGGCACAGCCGGCGAAGCGATTGCCATCGATACGGTCGTTTACAGTTCCGGCCAAGAAAACGCCGGCGCCGCTTACGCTTTGGATGGTGTTGCCCGAAATCTCGATATCTTGAAACAGCGGGTAGATTCCCGTGACCTCGTTGGAAACGCCGTCGTAGTTCGACGTTATGTCGGGGAGCATCGAAATGGAGGCCTCCCGGGATGGGTAGTAGTTGGTGCCATCGACACTGCTTTGAAAGAGCTTCGGCACGTAATTGGTTCCAAGAATCGAGTTGTTGCGAATGGCGACGTCCGACACGCCCACGCTTTCACCGAAATAGCTTGAAATGATGGAGGCGATCGCAGTGTTGGTCAGATTTTGAAACGTCGAGTCTTGGATCAGCATGTGGAATCCGCCGAGGAGCATACCCCGTCCGACTTTGTCGTGAATGCTGACACTCGATACGTAGACGCGCGAAGGCGCGTGATTGATGTTGATGGCATGCATGCCGGGAGCCAGCCAATTGAGCGGCGTATTGAGTTGCACGGTAATCGGCTGCCCTCCCCACGGGGGCAAGTTAGGCGGGCTGATCGCCTGCACGGTGGACGAACCGAGATATCCGAAAGCCGCATCGAAGAAGGCCAGAGTATCCCCTGTGTTGGGGATTGCATCCCCGCCGCTCATCATGAAGGAATTCGGGGAGTTCACGGCCGTCAAACTGTCCCAGACCACCGTGATATTCATCACGTCGTCGCCTTCATATTGAAAATCCCCGCCTTCGACCACAATGTCTCCGCCAACGCCCGTAAAGTGCGACCCATCGGCGACCGTGGAAATCGGCCGGCCCTGGCTCGGCTTCTCAATTACATTCTCTAAAGAGAGGCCTCGTCCACGCTGGCCCGCGGTGATTCCCATATAAGGCGAACTGAGAACGGTAGTATTGATGATGCGGATGTCGCTCGAACCGTAGTCATCCTGTATGACCATTCCCCAAAATTCCTGAAAGCGAACCAGAACGGTCCGGTTGGGGTATGGCACGAGTTGTGAGGCTACCCACAGACCGGCTGGGTTGGCTTTCGGATAGAGACTACCCTTCTCGAAAAGCATCGACTGCTGGCTGGGATCTTGCTGGCCGTGGCTTTGTATGCAGGCATAGTCGCAGCCCTGATCGTTCGGCCCGGTATTGAGATAGTCGTCCGCAGCGACCTCATTCTTCTCGCGGTCCCACAGGTTAAAAGCATAAATGTAGGGCGAGAAACCTGGAGGAACGGGCGTATCGGCATCGAGAACAATATGGGCGGAAGCCGTTCCGTCCGGAACGATCGTACCGATAGCAGCGAAAAGAGGTCCGCGCCAAAGGGCGTTCGAATCGACGGGGTTTCCCCAGTCGAGCGTCAGATTCTCAATCACAACCCGCTGACTGTTGTTAATATCGATCCCCGTCACCGGCCCGGTGAAATAAAGAGTGGAACCGTTCCCATCGAAAACGAAATCCTGGACGTTGTTGATCTGCAGCGAGGGCCAGTGATTGAGGACATAATTGAGCGACGGCGGTTGATTCGACGGCAGAACGAGATGGTACGAGCTGTTCGGCGCGAGCCGAACCACATCGCACCCCGCCTGAACTCCGGCAGGAGTTAAGAACGTCGTTAGCGTCTTCCAATCATTGTTGCCGTCGGGAGGCGGCACGTCACAAACGTGAACGCTCGAAGGGAATGGCTCGGAAGGTGAAGTGAACCATTTCGGGGACTTCACGATAACCGTTGTCGGCTTGCCGTTGGCAGCGATGAAGTTCCGGACGACATCATTGGGGGCGGCGGTGACAACGGATGCCTGGGTAGTGGCGACGAGCGCGTTCCACTCTGACGGATCGACCCAAAGAGCTCTGCCGAGCCTGCGCTGGGCTTGTCCCTCGGCGACGTATCGAAAAAGGGTGCGATCGGGAGAAAGCCCGGCCACGTCAGGATAGCGCTCGCGATATTCCTTGATGTTGAAAAATGCCGAGGCTCCGCGGAGTTCGGCGATGCCGTGTTGCAGCCACTGAATCTGCACATCCACCTGGTCCCAAGTGCCGTCACTATAAAGCTGGTTAAGGTCGGGATTGTTGCCGACATCAACGTAGTAGTTGAAATCGAAAACGATGGGGTAACTTTCGAAAGCGCCGATACGGCCCTGGTTGAAACCGAAGGTCACAAATTGTCGAATGGCGGAATTGCAGGTCCCGGGAGTTGCGGGTGACAAGCCTAGGTCAGAATAGCGATTCAGATAGTCGGTCGCGTAAAAATTGAACGACCCCCTCAGACAGTGATTTGCTCCGGGACTTGTCCATTGCTGGACCGCATCAGCATCCGTAGAAAGGTTTAGGTCGGGATTAAATTTCCGATAGAACTCGGGATTAAATATACGGGCATCGAGCAGAGGGTTCTTCGATGGCGTCGGTAGCACCGCGTCGCTCAAAACGAGCGGCTCCTGTTTATCCTCGGTTTGTGCCAGGACGGGCGCCACAGGAAAGCGCAAAACGCATGCGAGAAGAAAGGCGAGATAGAAGAGTTTCTTCATAACCGGAACCTAGCACCCCTGTTCGAAATCGGAGCTCCTGGCTATTTTAGTTTGAAATGATTGGGAGAAGCGCCGTGGGCGGTATGTCCCAATAATTACCAACGTAAACCATGCTGCCGGTACCATGGAGGTCCACGCTTTTGCCGGAGCTGTTGGTATTGAACGACGTATTGCCGGTCACCACGACTCTGTTATTGGTAGTACCAACGATCGAGTCGTCGAGGAAGTCGAATACGCAGTTCTGAATAATCGTGCTCCCCATCGTGTTGATTCCAATGTTGATTCCGTGCACGTGGCTATTCGACGGCGAGCCTCTGAGTTGGCTGTTTCGCACCACCAGCGAATTGGTCGCTGCCCTGAAGTCGACCACGTAATAGTTGCGTCCGTCGTTTGCGCGGCCGATAGTGGCGATATCGACGTTATTTATTTCCACAGTGTTGTTGCCAGCGCCCAGCAGCCAGCTTCCTAAGCTGCCATCCGTGCGAAAGTCGTAGATGAAAAGGCCGCTGCCGACACCGAGATTAAAGCAGGGCGTGGGCTCGGTCGGGGTACCGCCGTATACCACGACACTGCATTCCGACATCGATCCCGTGAAGTTGTTCTGGAACGCGTACAGCCCGCCTGAGCTTGAGTCAATCAGCGTTCCCATGCCGTCCCAAGCGACATCAAAGATCGATGCACCCAGAAGCGCACCGGAGTCGATGAGAATGCCGTAACGCCAGGAGAAAGTTTCCGTGCTATGCACAACCAGCGTCACGGTTCCTCCCGCCGTTATGTGGAAAAGAGCATTGACGTGGTTGGCCTCGTTGATAGCTGCCTCGCACGCTGCCGAGAAACTGCAAATATTCAAGAGTGGCCCAGGAGTGAAACGGTTATTGCTGAGCGCCCAGCTGTCCCCGGTATTCGTCAGATTGAAGAGATGATGGTACGCCCACATGGTCGAGTTGGAAATTTTCACATCCCCCGAGCCGCCTCCGGGCGTTGTTGTCATGCCATCGTAGGCGTTGACGATCACGATGTTATTAATCACGCCGTGGTTAAATCCCTTGCCCTTGCCACCGTCGCTGAACAACGGTGGATACGGCCTCGCGCCGCTCGTCTGATTCGGCCAATAAAAGTTGATGCCGGAAATCTGCCATCCGGTTTCCAGTTGAAAAGGAGGCACCGCTTCGCTGGTCAGGAGAATGGTAGTGCCGTAGTCTCCGGTATCGTCCCCTGCTGGAGCTCCCACGCCCATCATGGCGCAGTGGTTGAGCACGACGGTCGCGGCGCCGGTCAAAAGAATTTTTCCCGCGGGAAGCACGAGCCTCGTTCCGGCCGCGTCACATGCTGCGGCTGCTTTGGCAAGGGCGACATCGTCGGAGGTAACGCCGTCGGCGGCGAGGCTCGGGTGAATGTACTTATCGCTATCGAGGGAACTCGAGGCGCTGGCGATATGAGCTGAAATGACAACCAAAGACACAGCGGCTACAGTGATCAGAGCAAAGTGCCTGACAGCCATCTTGCTCACAGTTTTTCTCCCACAGTAGACAGCAGGTCGGTCGTCAGCGGCGAAAAACCGCATCGCCAATGATGCTACCCCTAGTCTAGATTGTTGACGGATAGCGCTCAAGCACTCACTGCTCATCCAGGGCAGAAACTGCCCTGCGGCTAGAACCCCGAGTTCATGGGAGAGTTGCGCGGGTCAAGTCAGTCGTCCGCAGTCTCTTAAGATTCTCCTCCCTCGGAATAGCCGTACATCTTGAGGTTGGAGGATCCCGTTTCATCCCCAAAACACATGAACCCAGATCCTAATTGACCAATCTCCTCAATCTCCAACACTCCTGAGGAGTCAATTCTCTAATGCGTTCCTTGCATATTCGAACGATTGGCGGAGTATCCAGTCGACAGTTTTGGAGGCGAGGCGATCAAGTGCAGTGACGGAGAGTTCGAGGTGATCTTCGCGAGTGTCCTCAATCTTGTTGTGGCTAATGCCGCGGAGAGATTGTACGAACATCATGGCCGTGGGAATACCGGCGCGTGAAACTTCGGCAGCGTCGTGCAGTGGGCCGGAAGGCAATCGGTGGAAAGAGCCAGACACTTCGCGAACGGCCTGCTCACAGAGAGCAAGAAGCTCGGTGTGGAACGGGACCGGCTCGATGCTCCAGAGACGCGACCACTCGACAGTGCATTTCTCTTCTTCGGCGAAGCGGTGGCTCGCTTCTTGAGCCTCGCGGTACATCCGGGCCAGGATGCGTGGATCGAGATCGCGCTGGTCGAGCGTGGCTTCACAACGGCCGACGACAGCCGTAGCGATGCCGGGAAAGGTTTTGAGACTACCCACGGTGCAGACCGCGTCTGGATGCCTGCGGGCGATGTCGCGAATCTCGAGCGCGAGCTTTGCCGCGGCTGCAAGAGCGTCGCGGCGGGCGCTCATGGGGGTTGAGCCAGAATGTGCTTCCTGTCCATGAAACGTAATGATGTGGCGCTCGACGCCCTTGGTGCCGAGGACAACGCCGAGAGGAAGATCAAGCCGCTCAAGCACAGGACCTTGTTCGATGTGCAGTTCGATATAGGCGGCGGCGTCCTTGCGTTCCTGTTCGGCTTCCGCGAAGCGATCTATTTCAACGCCGCAGTGGCGGAGAGCGTCCTCCAGCTTGATGCCACTGCGGTCTGTGCGAGCACGATCGGAGGAAATGGAGTGTGTGCCGGCGAACGCCGAGGAACCAAGCAAGCTGCGGCCAAACCGCGCCCCTTCTTCGTCGGCCCAGTCGACGATGCGGATGGTGACGGGCGGCCGGCCGTTGAACTCAGAGGCGAAACGACGAAGGACTTCGAGGGCTGCGAGAATATTCAGCGAACCGTCCAGCCAGCCGCCGTTCGGAACCGAATCCAGATGCCCACCAATGAGAAGGCTTTTTTTCGATGCGCCTCGCAAGGTTGCCCAGTTATTTCCCGCTGAATCGTAGTGGTGTTCGACCGGAAGCTCGGCAAGTTTTTTTGCGAACCATTCGCGCGCGCGCAACCAAGTGTCTGTCCAGGCGAGACGTTGGGCGCCGCTGTCATCAGAAGTGAGCTCGCGGAGCTCTTTGAGTTCGTCGACGGCACGTTGGGGACTTAACGGCATCCGTAATCTCGCTTAGAAATGCTTGGGCTCGCGCTTCAAAAAGCGGCCGCGGCCCCGTTCACCCACAAACTTTCCGTCTCGCGCCTGTACCTTGCCGCGTACGGTCACTAGGGACGGTCGCCCTTCTATGGTCATGCCTTCGAAGCCGTTATAGTCGTTGTTGACGTGTTGGGTCTTGACGCTGACCGTGCCGCGATAGTTGGTGTCGAAGACAACGAGATCGGCATCACTGCCGACGGCGATGGTGCCCTTGCGCGGAAAGAGGCCGAAAAGTTTTGCGGCGCGGGTGCTGGCGAAATCTACGAAACGATCGAGACCGATGCGTTTTCGTTTCCCGATGGTGTAGAGCAGATTGACGCGATCCTCGATGCCGGGAATGCCGTTGGGAATGTTTACGAATGAATCTTTGCCGAGGAGCTTCTGGTCGGTGTCGAAAGGGCAGTGATCAGTGCCAACAGTGTCAACGAAACCGAGCGCGAGCGCACTCCAGAGAGTTTCATTATTATATTTGGCACGAAGGGGGGGTGACATGACGTACTTCATGCCTTCAATGCCGGGACGTTCGGCAAACGACTTGTCGAGCAAGAGATGGGGAAGCACGACTTCGACGCTGAGGCGCACACCGCGCTGTTTGGCTGCCAGAGCGGCATTCAGGGCCTTTTCGCAAGAAAGATGAACGACATAGCCAGCGGCACCAGTATTTTCTAGAAAGGTGGCGAAACGGCCGGTACCTTCAGCTTCGACCGATTCGGGGCGGCTAGGCTCATGCCACTCGGGTTCGGTCTTGCCTTCGGCGACGAGTTGCTCCTGGAGGCGGGCCACGAGTTCGGCGTTTTCGCAGTGCGCCGTTACGATCACACCGAGGCGCCCTGCGAGCGCGAGAGTCTGGTACATTTCGCCGTCATCGACGCCGAAGAAATTCTTGTAGGCGAGAAAAATCTTGAAGGAGGAGGTGCCGTCGGCAACAATCTCGCGAAGTTGGGATTCGGTTTCCCGGACGAACTTGGTGACTGACATGTGAAACGCGTAATCACAGGCACTGTTTCCGCTGGCCTTGGATTTCCATAGCTGATAACCGGCGAGTGCGTCGTCATTGCGATTGGGACAACACATTTCGATGTAAGTGGTGGTGCCCCCGATGAGTGCCGCGATGCTGGCGGTCTCGTGAGTATCTTTGGCGTAGGTGGCCATGAAGGGAAGATAGATGTGGACGTGCGGATCGATGAACCCCGGGAAGATGAGCTTGCCAGTTGCGTCGACGATTTCGGTGCCGGGCGGGACGACGAGATTTTTCCCGATCGTCGTGACCGTTTCGTTTTCGGCGTAGACGTCGGCCTGAACGCGCGAGCCGACTGTTACGATCTCTCCATTTCGGATCAGCAAAGCCATCAATTGCTCCTACTCAAGATCAATGGATTTGGATACCCATTTTTTTACGGTATCGCTCCATCTGTTTCCAGTCTTCGGCCACTTCGGGCTGCTTCTGGGTTAGTTCCTCCCAGGTGACCGAGGGCCGCCCCGAAGGGACTTGCAGCATATGAATGCAATTCTCGACCGGACAAACGTTAAAACAGAGCCGGCAGCCGACGCAATCCTCTTCCCGGACAACGACTGTAGGGCGAGTGGAGATTGCTTCAAGCTTCCCGTTGGAGCTTTGATCGTAAGCGGTCGGGGGACTAGCAATACCGTGTTTGTCGAATAGGTCGATGCACTGGTGGGCTGAGTCGTTGCAGGCGACATAGCAAAGCTCGCAGCGAATGCACTTGTCTTGGTCGATCCGCGCGATGGCCTTGAAGGACAGATCGAAATCTTTGAAGTCGGTGACATGATGAAGGCTTCGACCGACGACCTGGGTGATAGTGGCGAAGCCCTTTTCGTCCATCCAGTTAGAAAGGCCGTCGCATAGATCTTCGACAACGCGGAATCCGTAGTGCATGACGGCAGTGCAGACCTGAAGGCTGCTTGCGCCAAGAAGAAGGAATTCAGCGGCATCGCGCCAGGTGGAGATGCCGCCCATACCGGAGATCGGAAGTCCCGATCCGCGCACAATGGAATCTCGGCCGAGAGCAGCCAGCATGTTAAGCGCGATGGGCTTGACGGCGGGACCGGCGTATCCGCCGTGGCCGCCGCGTCCGCCGATGCTCGGCGTAATTTCGAGCGTCTCCAGGTCGACCCCGATTATGGAGTTAACCGTGTTGATCAAAGAGAGAGCGTTAGCACCCGCAGCGACCGCTGCGCGGGCGGGCATGACAATGTCGGAAATGTTGGGTGTGAGCTTGACGATGACCGGAATCTTGGCAACGTCCATGACCCAGCGAGTGATCTGCTCGCAATATTCAGGGACCTGCCCAACGGCGCTGCCCATACCGCGCTCGCTCATGCCATGAGGACAGCCATAGTTCAGCTCGATTCCATCGGCGCCGGTGTCTTGAATGCGACGGATGACGTCGTGCCACGCGACAGGCTTGGATTCGACCATGGCGGAGACGACGACAGCTCGATCAGGCCATGCGCGTTTCACGTCGGAGATTTCGCGGAGGTTGACCTCAATAGGGCGGTCGGAGATTAACTCGACGTTGTTAATGGCGAGCATTTTCTCGTTGCCATAGCGCCAAGCACCATAGCGGTTGGAGACATTCAGGACAGGAGCACCGATAGTCTTCCAGACCGCACCACCCCAGCCGTTTTCAAAAGCGCGATGGATCTGCGCGCCTGAGTTCGTAGGAGGTGCAGAAGCAAGCCAAAAAGGATTGGGCGAGCGGATTCCCGAGAAATTGACACTGAGATCAGCCATGGTTCACCAACCTTTGGTGGATGGAACGAGCGGCAAGTTTGCCATCTTGGACGGCCATAACTGTAGAGGCGGAGCCGCGCGCTCGAATGCAATCGCCTCCTGCAAAAATTCCGGGTGAGCTCGTTTCGAAATCGGAATTTATGTGGATAAAGCCGCCTTCAGTTTTTAGATTGAGAGTAGAAACTAGCGAGGTCTTGTTCTGGCCGATGGCTTTGACGATCTGGTCAGCCCGTAACAGCATGGTGGCCCCAGGAACGGGTTTGGGAAAGGGCCGCCCTGAACTGTCGGGATCACCAAGGGTCATGCGAACGCATTCGAGGGCCTTCACGCCACCGTTTTCGTGATGAACTTTGGTGGGCTGCACAAGGAACCGAAAAGTGACGCCTTCGCGCTTCACGAAATCATACTCGTGCGGGTAGGCGGTCATTTCTTTTTCGGTGCGGCGATAGATCATCGTGACACGTTCAGCGCCGAGGCGACGCGCGAGGGTGGCACAGTCAATGGCGGTGTTGCCGGCGCCAATAACTATCACGTTGCGCCCAACGCGGAGTTGTGAGGGCTCAAGTTTGCTTCGTTCGATGTACTCGAGGCCGTCGAGTACGTATTCTTCCCCGGGAATTTCAAGGGCGCGAGTGTGGCCGAGGCCGATAGCGATGAAGACAGCGTGAAAGTTCTCTTGGAGGTCAGCTACGGTGGGGTCGATGCCAATTTCCTTGCCGATTTCTATGCGCACACCGAGACGCTGGATCATGGCGACTTCGGTAAGGGCGACTTCGATGGGCTCGCGCAGAACAATGATGCCATAGGTGGAAAGTCCGCCGCCAAGTTCGCGCTTTTCGTAGAGCGTGACGGAATGACCGAGCTTCGCGAGCTCCCCTGCGCAGGATAGTCCCGCGGGGCCGGCGCCGACAACTGCCACTTTCTTGCCCGTGGAATTTGCGGGATGGAAGATGTCGATTTTATTGCCCTTGAGGTTGTCCATGGCGTGTCGCTGGAGACGACCGATGGCAATCGGTTTGTGTTCCGAACCGAGAACGCAGGCGCCTTCGCACAATTCTTGGACCGGACAGACGCGCGCACAGGTGGCGCCGAGCAAATTGGACTCGAGAATAGTACGGGCGGACCCCAGTAGATTTCCCGTCGAGATTTTTTTAATGAATTTTGGTATGTCGATATGCGTGGGGCAAGCATGGGTGCAAGGGGCATCGAAACACATAATACAGCGCGCCGATTCTGTTATCGCTTCGTTGACAGTCAGGGGAGGCAGGAGTTCTTGCAGTGCGTGCGGCGAAGGCTTATTGATCAACGAAGGCTCCAGTGGACATTCATACCATAACCAGGGTTGGGTTGGCAGCCAATGAAGACTAGCGGAACTTAGAATCAAGCGACGACCAGTTTCCGTCTCAACCAAACGATTGATCCAACTAGTCGGCAGTGGTCCCGGAGTGCCGCATCAGGAACCAATACAGAGAAGCGGAAACGAGAAAGCCGATAAACCATGCGTAGTCGTAGAGCCAACGGAATAACGGCACGACCAGACCTATAAGCGCTATTAAAATTCCAGCAGCAAGAGCGAGAAGCGCTTTGAAGTTGAAGCCCCGAAAATATTCGTAGCGGCCTCCACGTCGATAGAGTTCGGACAGGTCAAGGGAGCGGTGACGAATAATGTAGTAATCGCAAATCATGATGCCCGTGATAGGACCGAGAAAAGCCGAGCAACCGACCAGCCAGCCGAAAATATAGGAGCTGTAGCTGGTCATGAGTTTCCACGGCATCATGAGGATCCCGACAAAACCAGTTAGGAGGCCGCCGGTGCGGAAGGAGATGAGACTCGGGCGGAGATTTGAGAAATCGTTAGACGGAGAAACTACGTTGGCGGCAACGTTGGTGTTGAGCGTAGCAAGTAGCAGAGCGATCAGGGCGATAAAAGCAACCAGCGGTTGATGGAAGCGGCCGAGCAGAGCGACAGGATCCCAGATGGGCTCGCCAAACAGAATGACTGAAGCAGAGGTGACCGCTACGCCGATGAAGGAATAGAGCGTCATGGCGGTAGGAAGCCCCAAGACTTGACCAACCATTTGTGCGCGCTGGGATTTGGCGTAGCGTGTGAAGTCCGGAATGTTGAGGGCAACCGTAGCCCAAAAGCCAACCATGCCAGTGAGAGAGGGAAAAAACAACCGAAAGAACTCGGCTGCGGAATGGAATTTGCTGGGTGCATGAAGAACCGGACCCATGCCGCCCGCTTTACGCGTAACCCAAAGAAGAAGGACAAACCCGATGATAAGCATAAACGGAGCGCCGAAACCTTCGAGGAACTTGATAGTTTCAATGCCGCGCCAGATGACGAACATGTTGGCACACCAAAAAAAGAAGAAGCAGAAAGAAGAGCAGCCCGGAAGAGTTGCCGCGCCAGGCCAAGTAATGCGCAGCATCGAGTAGATGGCTTGGCCGCCGATCCAGGTTTGGATGCCAAACCAGCCGCAGGCCACAAGGGCGCGTAGGACGGCGGGTACATTGGCCCCGCGAACGCCGAACGAGGCACGTACAAAAACCGGGAAAGGGATGCCGTATTTTGCGCCGGCATGCGCGTTAAGAAGCATCGGAATCAGAACGATCAGATTGCCGAGAAGTATGGTGACAATGGCCTGCACCCAGTTCATGCCTACAGCTATGAGGCCTGAGGCCAGCATATACGTCGGAATGCAAACGCTCATGGCCACCCAGAGGGAAGCGTAATTGTAGATACCCCAGGACCGTTTCTCCTGTGGGATGGGAGCGAGATCAGGGTTGTATAAAGACGGATCGGTTTGTGTAAGGGACATTTACTCGCCGAGGCTCGCGTTAGGTGAAGGTAGAGAAGGTAGCGGAAGTGAGCGGAGATTTCCAGCATTCGGAGCTGCCTATGCCAATCTGATCTCTCCTGGCCCGGGCGAACACTTAAACGAGTACTGGGTTTGACTAGGAGCTCGTCGAGTTCGCGAACTCACGTAATCCTGATAAGGCCAAAAAATCCACGATGTTCGAAGCGTCGATCGTCGAGTAGCCGAGCACGCGAGTGCGAGGGTTTTGCCAGGGGGTGGCTCAGTAGAAACTGACTGGACTAGCTCGCCAGCAGAACCGTGCCCATGGTCCCAACCTCCAAGTAAAAGTCATTCTTGGGACCTGCTTCCGCCGCCGATCGGAAAACGAAGTTGATTGCCGGTGCCGGGTGACTGGTGGCAGCTGGAGGGATGGTCGGAAATCGGGCGAATCTTCAATCAGGTCTTTGAACTAGCACTTCCGTCAATCGGGAGCTAGGCAGCCCGAAGATTTCATGCGAAGTCGCTCTGGGGTTGTAATCCAGGTCCCACCATTAAAATAGAAGAGGCCTGCCGAGCCATTTCGAGCCGCCGCCTGCCGGCCTTGGTTCTATTCGTTACCCCAGAATGTATCGGCATCCTGTCAGCCTTGAGATTTCTCTGTTCTTTGTCATCCGGGCAGAAACAGGGAATTTGCGGCCCAATTTTCTCCGGGTTGTATGCGCTATATTGGAAGAGCAATGCGAGAGGGGTGATCGCCGGCTTGCCACGTTCTTTCTACTGGATAGAGTAAGTCGCGTTCATCCCCGAAAGAGAACGATTTCGCCTAGTAGGACCAGCAATTACGATCTGGGAAGAAGGCGGCTGAAGATTTTCCAACATGAAGTGGGCGCGACGCGTTCGAGGAATGCCAGGAATTTTGCGTCGCTCCCCACCAGGACACGCGGCGAGCGGCGTTCGATGCCCTTCACGATAATTTCGCCGGCGGCTTCGGGCGGCATCCG
>Ga0209380_10001500_pt1 | contig 15618 bp, 19 predicted proteins | sample HubBroMetageWFT6_FD_188347 | JGI IMG/M metagenome (GOLD analysis project Ga0209380, IMG submission 188347) | Warmed and freeze-thawed soil microbial communities from the Hubbard Brook experimental Forest, New Hampshire - Hubbard Brook CCASE Soil... | ecosystem: Environmental > Terrestrial >...
CACGTCGTAAAAGCGGCTGCACCGCAGAGGGCGGTTGTGACCTTGGTCGACCCGGGCGACCTGCCGGCCTTGAAGCCGTCGAAGACGCAGGTCGGTGGTGGCGGCGGCGGCGGCGACCGGGACGTGCTACAGGCGACCCGCGGCAAGCTTCCAAAGTTCTCCATGACGCAGATTACGCCCCCCGTCGTGGTTCTGCGCAACGAGCATCCCAAGCTGGCGGTCGAGCCTACGATCGTGATTCCGCCCCAAGTGCAACTGGCTTCGAACAACATGCCCAACCTGGGTGATCCCATGTCGCATGCGGTGCTTCCGTCAAACGGCACGGGCTCCGGTAGCGGCATCGGTTCGGGCAGTGGCGGCGGTGTGGGATCCGGTAAGGGACCAGGGTTTGGTCCGGGCGAGGGCGGCGGCACTGGCGGCGGCATCTTCCACGTTGGCGGTGGCGTCTCTCCACCGCGCCAGATTTATGCCCCCGAGCCGGAGTTTTCAGAAGAGGCCCGGAAGGCGAAATACCAGGGTGTCTGCACCCTGGGACTGATCGTTGGAACCGATGGCCGGCCCAGCAACATCCGCGTGTTGAGCAGCCTTGGCATGGGCCTCGACGAAAAGGCCATGGAAGCGGTGAAGAACTGGAAGTTCGAACCTGCCATGAAGGATGGTCATCCGGTGCGGGTGGAGATTGCGGTGGAAGTGGACTTCCATCTCTACTGAGAACTGCTGCTTCGCAGCAATCCAAGCTAGAAGCAAGGTTGTTGCTTCTTATCCCGCAGCATTGGCGTTTCGGACAGAAACGTCACGAGCAGCATCTCTACAAATTGTGTTTTAGCCTTCGCAGGACTGCGTAATGCGGCACGGTTCTTGTGCGGAATCCCAATCGTTGATATAGCGCGACGGCGCGCGCATTGTCGCGCCTCACATGCAGGAACGGTATTTCTCCCCGGTCAGCGATTCCACGCATGATTTCCGTGATCAGCACGCGGGCGTAGCCTTTGCCGAGGTGCTCAGGGTGGGTGCAAACGGCGCTGACTTCCGTGTAACCCGGCACCTTGAGTCGCTCACCCGCCATGGCGACCAACTTTCCGTCGTGTCGAATGCCCATGTACGTACCGAGCTCGTGGGTTCGGACACTGAAGGGGCCGGGCTTGGTCAGCGTAGCAAGCTCCACCATTTCGGGCGAATCTGTTGGATCTAGGCGGATAACTTCAGGATCCGGAGCGGAGAGTTGCTCGTGGCCGGTGCCGTTTTCGCAGACCATCTCCAGCAACGGCGCGCCTGCTATCAGTTCCCATCCCGTGCGCGGTTGGTATTCGCCGTCGAGAAATAGGGCGGCCGTACCTCCGTCGCCCACGAGTCCAGCCAGTGCGGCGTAGCCTTGGGGACTCTCTTCTTCAAATGCAGTCAGCGACGTGACCTCGCGAACAAACCGGCGAGCCTGTCCAAAGCACTCGGAAAACTGTGCTTGCCGTGTGGTGAGCGCTTGCCAGATGACGTTGTCGAGGACGTGCATAAAAGTCTGGGTGACCACCCTGCCATCAATTCGATTCGAGTAGCGGTTCAAAGACAGATTAAATTCTGAAGACACGCAATGACTATCCGAAGCTTGCGGGCAAACGATTCTCTCCCGGTCGTCGGGCAATCGAGTGCCGGAAAATTGGCTACGGAGGGAGTCTGGTGAGCAGCGAGGTACGGCTACTTTCTCGAGTCCATTCGCTGAGATGTACATCACGGATGCCGCCCGCAGAGGGTTTCGAAGCAAGGTCTCTACGAACCCTGCTCTAAGGCTCGCAACGCCAAAGGGCGGAGCCGTTCCTCATTGCATTTACAGCTTGTTCAAGAAGTCGGTGATCTCTGGCTCGGTCCAATCCACCGCTCCGATGAACTTGCGACGCATCACTCCGTTTCGGTCGATGATGAAGGTTTCGGGCCAGCCGTGAGTCCCGTAAAGGGTTGGAGTCTTTTGTGCTGGATCGCGCACGGTCAGAAGGTCTACGCCATGCTGCTTCAGAAATTGCCGGTAAGCATTCTCGTCCACATCGATGCTCACCGCCACGACCGCAACGCCCTTCGCTTTCATGCGGTGTTGCATCTCCACTAGCGAAGGCATCTCTTCGACGCAGGGCGGACACCACGTCGCCCAGAAATTCAGCACCACAATTTTTCCGCGAAACTGGGTGAGGGCGACGGTGCGGTCTGAATCCTGCACCGAGAAATCTGGAGCGCTCGACCCAATGCGCGGTGGGCGCGTGCCGGTGTAGCAGGCTGAAAGGGCGAACGTCAGCAGGCCCGCGATCACAACTGTTGAGAGCTGAGAATTGAACAGGCGTGAGTTGGATTGGGATGCACGGGGCACACAGCTATAATAATAGATTCGACGGATGGCAGCGATGGAAACAGTCGCGCAGCACCCCACAGTGTCGGTGATCGTTCCCGCGCGCAACGAAGAGGCGTGCCTGGGGGATTGCCTGCAGTCGCTGGTGGCGCAGTCGGGGGTCGCATTCGAAATCATCGTGGTCGACGACCACTCCAGCGACCGCACCCGTGAGATTGCCCTGTCGTGCCCAGGGGTGCGAGTTATCGAAGCCAGCCCTCTGCCTGAAAGCTGGACGGGCAAAAATGCTGCTGTGACAACTGGCGCACGCCAGGCCCGTGGCGAATGGCTGCTGTTCACCGACGCTGACACCGTGCACCTTCGCGGATCGCTGGCTCGTGCCTTGGCGGAAGCGCAAGACAACAAAGCTGCGATGCTTTCCTACTCTCCCGAGCAGCTTGCCGTCACTTTCTGGGAGATGGCGACCTTGCCTGTGGTGTTCGCAGAACTGGCGCGGCACTATCCTCCGTCGGTTGTCAGCGATCCCGCCTCGCCGGTCGCGGCCGCTAACGGCCAGTTCATTCTGGTGCGCCGCGACGCTTACCAAGCGGTGGGTGGGCATGCGGCGGTTGCGGCAGACATCCTCGAAGACGTGGCTCTTGCCCGCACGGTGAAAAGATCCGGCCAGAAGATTCGTTTTCGATATGCGCCCGATGCGGTGCGCACCCGCATGTACCGCAGCTATCGGCAGCTGCGAGATGGCTGGACGAAAAACCTGGCGCTGCTGTTTCCAAAACCAGGATGGCTCGCGGCCCGGTTGCTGGGTCTATGGGTAACTCCGTGGGTCGCATTGTCCCTGGCGCACTCAGGTCGCTGGTGGTGGAGCGCGATTTACCTCCTCAGCTTTTTGTACCTCGCGACACGCCTGAAGCGAGCGAACTTCACCTGGGATAAGCAAGTTCTCGGGGCTATATTCGGCATGCCAATGTTCGCGTACTTGTTGCTGCGATCGAAGAGAGCGCGGGCCAACGGAAGCGTCCAATGGAAGGGCCGCACGTACTCTGACAAAAGCAGCGCATTGGCAACTGAAAACTGACGACTGGCACCTGGTTTCCTATGGTCTACTTAACCCGCAAAGCCGAATTCTCCGCCTCGCACTTCTACCATAATCCCGACTTCACGCCCGAAGAGAACCAGCGCATCTTCGGCAAATGTAATAACCCCAACGGCCACGGACACAACTACACGCTCGAAGTCACGGTGAAGGGCGAGGTTGATCCTCGCTCCGGGTTCGTTGTGGATCTGAAGCAACTGAAGGAAGTCATGAACCACGAAGTTCTCGACGCGATGGATCACCGCTTCCTTAACAAGGAGGTTCCGGAGTTTTTCAAGTGTATTCCGACGACCGAAAATCTCGCGATCGCCGTCTGGCAGCGCCTCGAAAGCAAGCTTCAAAAAGCTCGTCTGCATCGGGTGCGCGTCTACGAAACCCCGGACTTGTTTGTCGATTTCTACGGAGAAAACGATCCCCTAGAAGCTACGAGCTAAGAGGTGACTCATGAAAGCGCATCTCACTCGCCGTTATCGATTCTCCGCCTCGCACCGGCTGCACAGTACGGAGATGTCCGCCGACGAAAATCGCGTGACTTATGGCAAGTGCAACAATCCTCACGGACACGGGCACAACTATGCACTCGAAGTCACCGTGAGTGGCCAGGTGGACCAGAGCACTGGCATGGTCTGCAATCTGGTCGATCTCGACGGTTTTGTCGAAAGGGAAGTGCTCTCCCGCTATCATCTGGAGAATTTGAATACCCTGCAAGAATTCGCTCAACAAGTGCCCACCACGGAAAATCTTTCGGTGGAGATCTTCGAAATATTGCAGCGTGGCTTTTACCACGCGCATCTGGAACGAGTGAGACTCGAAGAGACCATGATGAATTCATTCGAGTACGCAGGCACAGCAGAACCGAAGCACTAGAAATTGATGACAAGCGCGCACGCCAATTCAACAGGACCCAATACCCATGAACCCCACTCCGCTTGAACGAACCGAACAAGCCTCGCTGACCAGCGCACGTTTTGAAGATCTCGTCCAGGAGATGCTCGTGCGTCTCGGAGAAGATCCGAACCGAGAAGGGCTCGCCGCCACGCCCGAACGCGTACACAAGGCGATGAAGTTTCTGACCAAGGGCTACCAGGAAGATCCCGAGGCGCTGCTCAAGGGCGCGCTCTTTACGGTGAATTACGACGAGATGGTCATCGTCAAAGACATCGAAGTCTTCAGCCTGTGCGAGCATCACCTTCTGCCCTTCTTCGGCAAGGTGCACGTAGCCTATATTCCCAATGGCCGGGTGATCGGACTCAGCAAAATCCCACGCCTGATCGAACTGTTCTCGCGCCGCCTGCAAATTCAAGAGCGTCTTACGACCCAGATCGCGGAGACCATCCAGAAGGTCATCGCGCCCCAAGGCGTCGGCGTCGTCATCGAAGCCCGGCACCTCTGCATGATGATGCGGGGAGTCGAGAAGCAGCACTCGGCCGCGGTCACGTCGTCGATGCTCGGCTGCTTCCGCAACGAGGAAGAAACGCGCTCGGAATTCCTGTCGCTGATTCGCCAGCGCCCCAACGGAATTTAATGGAGGAAATTGCGCCGGCGTTTGGGTTGTTGGCGACGGCAAGGAATCAACAATGACGGTCTCTGTGTTTATCGGCACCAGCGTTGACGGCTTCATCGCGAGGCCGAACGGCGAGTTCGACTTTCTGCCGGCGGACGGCGGCGAACCCCACGGCTACGACGAGTTCATGGCCAACATTGATGCGCTTGTGATTGGCCGCAAGACTTTCGAGATCGTTCTCGCTCTCCCAGCCTGGCCCTACGGGAACAAGCGCGTCGTAGTACTCAGCAGCCACCCCGTCGATTTCTCCGGGGTTCGCGGAGGGACCGTGGAGCAGATGTCCGGTCCTCCGTCGGAAATTGTTTCGAAACTTGCGGCCACCGGGGCCCATCGTCTTTACATCGATGGTGGCGTTACCATCCAAAGTTTTCTTCGCGCAGGGCTGATTCAACGGCTGATTATCACTCGAGTGCCGGTTCTCATCGGAGACGGAATTCCCCTGTTCGGCACGCTGTTGCGCGATGTGCGCCTCCGCCACGTTCGGACGCAGTCCTACGCGAGCGGATTGGTGAAGACCGAGTACCAAGTCCTCGCCTGACCGATCGAGGTTGAAGACGGAATCAAAATCTCACATTCTCAAGGAATCGGAGGGATGTGGGACCCCAAGGCGGGGTGCGGTCGGTGAGGTAAGATAGCTCGACATCGCCTTCTACCTTCTTGACTGCATCCACTTCCAACCGGACTGCAAAATCCGGCCGCCTGCGCGGACGCGTGGCCCTCGTCACCGGCGCCACTCGGGGTATCGGACTCGCCATCGCTCACGCCTTGGGCGACGAAGGCTGCAATCTGATTCTGACCGCTCGCAACCAATCCGCGCTCGTCCGCCTCAGCAGGGAATTGGCGTCCTCACAGATTCAGGTCCTCGCTCAGCCTGGCGACGTCCGCGATCCTCATTCCGTCGATGCCCTCTTCGGTTCCGCGCGCCGCCAGTTCAAGCGCCTCGATGTCCTCATCAACAACGCCGGTATCGGGCACCCGAACCTTTCGGTTGCGAAGCTTCCGTTTCCCATTTGGAAAGATGTTCTTGAAACCAACCTGGACGGCATGTTTCTCATCACGCAAGCCGCCCTGGCCATGATGAAGCGTGGCGGCACCATCGTGAACAATCTCTCCATTGCCGCTAATCGGGTCTTCGCCGGCTCCTCCGCGTACAACGCTTCGAAGCACGGCGCGCTCGGCCTCACCAACACGCTGCGGGAAGAACTTCGTCCGCGCGGAATCCGTGTGATTGCCCTGCTGCCGGGCGCAACCGACACCGATATCTGGTCTACGCTGTGGCCCGAGGCTCCGCGCCGCAAAATGATGTCGCCGGAAACGGTGGCGCGGGCCGTCATCCAATCCATTCTGCTACCCGCGGACGCGACGATTGAGACCCTGGAGATCCTTCCCACCGCCGGCACGCTCTGAGATTTCGGCTTTAGAAGTATTTCCGTGCTCCGGATCGCGCCTTGTTCGACACGCGTCCAAAGAGTGAATCGAAGAACTCGGCTGAATTCGCTGGCGCCCGTCCCGGGCTCAGGGTTTCCCACCGCTACCCACGGCTCACGCCGTGGGCTACATTCTTTCGCCGCTTCGCGGCTTAAGCTGACTACTGCGCTCGCCTTTCCTACTTTGACCAGTCGAAGTACAATGGCGCCGCCAACTCATCCTGAGGAGAAACGCTCAATGATGAAATCTCCGTTACTAGCCGTAGCCATCCTGGTCGCCGCAGCCTTCGTTTTGCCCGCGGGCGCTCAGGACGCTATGAAGAAAGACACCGCCGTTAAACCCGCCGACAGCCCATCGAAGGTCGTACTTGATTCCTGGAACGACGTGGGACGAAAGCTCATCGCAATGGCCGAAGATTTCCCCGAAGACAAATACGACTTCAAACCGACGCCGGCGCAGCGCAGTTTCGCCGAACAGCTTCTCCACGCTGCCGGTGCCAACTATTTCTTCACCAGTCCGGCGATGGGGCAGAAGCCTCCCAGCGAAGAAGATCCCAAGCGGGACCAGTACAAGACCAAGGCCGACGTGGTTTCCTTCGTCAAGAAATCCTTTGCGGACGGCGCTACCGCGATCAAGGCAAAAGGCGATAAGGGAATGTCTGATTTGCTGGTCGACCCGTTTAGCCACCAGCAAGTCCGGGTCTCCGATTTCGCGTACGGCTTTATCGAACACGACGGCGAACACTACGGCCAACTGGTGGGTTACTATCGGTTGGCCGGATTGGTGCCACCGGAATCGCGGCCAAAAAAATAGAGGAACCAAGGTGGCCCGGGGCGAACCTCGCCCGCGAACGCTGACGAAACTCCCCGGGAGTAGAATCGCCTGTTTCGGATCGTTTACCTGAGACTCGCAGCGCTAAGAGGCGGCAATCAAAGGAATTATGGCTTTGTAATCGCTGGCCGCATTCGCCGGCTGGGGGCGCTCGCGCCCCACCGCGGCTGCCCCCATAAGGAACGAAGCCTTTACCGGTAGGCGTATGGGGTCCTGCGGCTGCGCTCGGGAAATAATTTCACCATCACCAACCCGGCGACAAATCCCCCGACGTGTGCCCAGACTGCAACTCCGCCCACATCGCGCCCTCTGGGCGCCATCGACAGGGTCGCCGCGCCGGCAGCAAACTGCAAAACGAACCATTCGCCCAGCACAATCCAGGCCGGCAGATACAGGACAAAGACAAAGAACCAAGTCAGCACCCGTGATCTCGGATACAAAATAAAATACGCACCCAGCACGCCAGCAATGGCTCCACTCGCTCCCACGGTCGGAAGATTCGAGCTCGGATACACCGCAACCTGCGTCGCCATGGCAAGCAATCCGCAGAGCACATAAAAAATGAGGTATTGAAAGTGCCCAAGGTGGTCTTCAACGTTGTCCCCGAAGATATAGAGGAACCACATGTTGCCAAGCACATGCATCCATCCAGCGTGCAGGAACATCGAGGTAAAAAACGGAATCACAATCGCCCCCAGAGGATATCTCGGCGACCCCGCAAGAAATGCCGCCAAATGACTCGGCACAACTCCAAACTGGCGGGCAAACAGTTCGTAACTCTGGGGATCCAGCGACGCCTGAAACAAATAGACGAGGATATTGAGCGCAATCAAGAAGATGTTGACGTAGGGCGTGCTGTATCGTGGTTGGTCGTCTCGAATCGGAAACATAGGAGATTTAGTGAGTCAGTGATTTCTTGCTTGCGTAATTTGGTAACTTGGTAATTGAACATCTTAACCGAGTCGGCGCCGATCAACTCATCGACAACCCTTGGACCCTATCACCTGAGCCGAGATTACCCAATTGCCGAAGTATCCGATTACAAAATTGCTCGATTGCCCAATTCCTTCATGAATGGCGTCCTTATCGTTGACAAGCCCGCTGGATTGACGTCGCACGACGTCGTCAATCGAGTGCGGCGTATTCTGCACGAACGCTCCGTCGGCCATCTCGGCACGCTGGACCCCATGGCCACCGGCGTGCTTCCCCTGGTCACCGGCACGCTCACCAGGCTGGCTCAGTTCTATACCGCTTCGGAAAAAACATACGAAGGAACGGTGCGTTTCGGTTTTGCCACCGATACGTATGATGCCGCAGGCGAACCCACCAGCGCCGCGCACGAGGTCAGGCTGGATGCCGAACAAGTGGAGGAGCTCGCCACAGGATTCCGCGGAGTCATCGAGCAGATACCGCCTCCGTTCTCGGCCAAGAAAATTAACGGTGTGCCCGCCTACAAGCTGGCGCGTCAGCTGAAGCAAGTCGTGCTGAAGCCGGTGCAGGTCGAGATCAAGGAGTTCGTAATTCTCGGAGTCGAGGTCGACCGTGCACTTTTCCGCGCTCGCGTGGCCTCTGGAACTTACATGCGCTCGGTCGCCCACGAAATGGGAAGGGAACTGGGCTGCGGCGCCCATCTCGAATCGCTGCGCCGCACTTCGGTAGCCGAGTTTACTCTGGAAGGCGCGCATACCCTCGAACGACTCGCGGCGGAGGCAGCGAACCCGGGGACGCTCCAGGAATATTTTGTCCATCCACGCAAGTTGCTCCCGGAACTTCCATCCGTGACCGCCGACGAAGTCACGGTTGCCCGCATCCGCAACGGACGCACTGTCAACCTGCCCGAACTTTCCCGCGCTCGCCAGGTCAAAGTATTCAGCGGGCAAAGGGAACTGATCGCCATTGCCACCCGTGTGGCCGGCACACTGTTTCATCCAAAAATCGTCCTGTGTGGGGCGAACGCCCCCGTCCGCTCTTGACGGAATGTCTCTTTCGCCGCTTCGCCTCCAGCTGATCAGACATCGGCAACGAAATGGAATGCGAACACACCCCGGTCCTTGAGTCTTGACCCTTTTCGGCAATCCCTTTACTGTCACCCTTGGCCGAATCATGAAACTTTCTGTAGTGATGCCCGTCTACAACGAGCAGGCGACCCTCCGCGAAGTCGTTGCCCGTGTTCTGGCTGTCCCGTTCGAGGTTGAACTGATCTGTGTCGATGACGGTTCGAGGGACGGCTCGCGCGAGATTCTCGCGGAGCTGCAAATCGACCATCCCCAGATTCGCGTCATGCTTCAGCCGAAAAACATGGGCAAAGGTGCCGCCCTGCGCTGCGGCATCCAGGAAGCCACCGGGGATTTCATCATCATCCAGGACGCCGACCTCGAATACGATCCCTCCGACTATCCAGCCTTGCTCGGGCCTCTGATCGAGGACAAGGCCGACGTGGTTTACGGATCCCGTTTTCTCGGTTCCGGCCCACACCGTGTCCTATATTTCTGGCACTCGGTTGGTAACTCGGTTTTGACCCTGATCTCGAATGCTTTGACGAACATGAACATGACCGACATGGAAACCTGCTACAAAGTTTTTCGTCGGGAGATCCTACAATCCATTCCGATCGAGGAGGACCGTTTCGGCTTTGAGCCCGAGATTACGGTGAAGATCTCTAAGCGACGGCTTCGAGTTTACGAAGTTGGCATCGGCTATTGGGGTCGGACCTACGAGGAAGGGAAAAAGATCGGCTGGAGGGATGGGTTCCGCGCACTCTGGTGCCTCTTGAAGTACAGCCTGACCTAGATCTCAGGAATGGCCTTTAGAGAAAGGGGGGCCCTGGCGGGTCCTAAGGTCTATATGCAATGTCCGATAATAGGTATTATGTAAAGTCGGAGCTGGAGCAGGGCAGCACCTTTCACTCGGAGAGCTTTTGTTTGCTTTGAGAATCTTGGCTGGCCCCGAGACTACATCTTGTACTTCCCCATGTCGTCGTCGTTCAGGCCTTCCAGATATTTGCGCAGCTCGTCGCTAGTCACACGATCCGCGTTGGCGGCCAGCTTGGAAGTCTTCAGCACGCCATCTTCGACAAAGATCGGACAATCCACCCGCAGTGCCAAGGCCAACGCGTCGGACGGCCGCGAATCGATGCTGATCACCTCGCCGCCGCGTTCCAACCAGATGACTGCATAAAACGTATCCTCGCGTAGCTCGGTCACCACCACCTTGTGCACCTGTGTTTCAAGCCCGGTCAGGACGTTCTTGATCAAATCATGCGTCATTGGCCGAGGTGGACTGACTTTCTCCATCTCCAGTGCTATCGCATTTGCCTCATAGACCCCCACCCAGATCGGCAATACCGTGTCTCCGCCAACATCCTTCAACACCACGATCGGCATATTACTGACCGGATCCATCAACAGGCCGCGGATTGTCATTTCTACTTCCATGGGGATCTCCTGTTATTTGCCTCTTATACCACCATTTCACCCAGCAGGCTGTTGGGAAAACTGCCGGTGATGAGCACCGGGGCGTAGGCTCCGGTTTTGGGAGCCGCCGACGGCGGCGCAGTAAAGTTGAGCGTCTTGTTATGCGTGGTGCGGCCAATCCATTGGGCGCGGGCCTCGTTGTGGCCTTCAACCATTACTTCACAGTTTGCTCCGATGTATTTCTTGTACCGAATCGTTTGGATTTCGCGTTGTTTAGCCATCAAAACCTCCAACCGGCGCGCCTTTTCAGCGTCGGGGATGGCATCTTCCAACTTCAGCGACGGAGTGTTCGGCCGGGGTGAATACTTGAATGCAAAGACGGCGTCATAGCCGACTTCCTCCAGTAGTCCCAAGGTATCGGCAAAGTCGTTTTCTGTCTCGCCTGGGAAGCCCACGATCGCATCCGTTGTGATGCTGATTTCGCGCTTTGCGGCCTTCATCCATTGGATGCGCTCCAGGTATTGCTCGCGTGTGTAGAGGCGCTGCATGGCGTCGAGGATGCGCGAGGATCCGCTTTGCACGGGCAAGTGTACGTGATCGCAGAGCGTGGGGACGGCATCGATCGCCGCGACGATATCGCGTCCGAAATCGCGCGGATGAGACGTGGTGAACCGGACGCGCCGGATGCCGGGAATCTCTCCGACTGCGGCCAGCAATTCAGCGAAGGTTTGCTTCCCTGCCGGATCTTTGTAGGAATTCACGTTCTGCCCCAGCAACTGAATTTCGGTGTAGCCGAGATCGACCATCTGGCGCGCTTCGGCGAGCACGGAATCGGAAGTCCGACTGCGCTCTTTGCCGCGCGTATAGGGCACGACGCAGTAGGCGCAGAACTTATCGCAACCTTCGATAATGGTGATGTATCCGCGATGCGGATTGGTGCGGGCGGTAAATTCTGTTTCGAAGCACTCGTCGGTCTGGCGATCGTCGAGTCCGGTTACGCGCTGCTTCCCTGCTTGAATCTGAACCAGCATGGCCGGCAAGTTGCGATACGATGCCGATCCGGCAACCAACGAAACATAAGGTGCGCGCTCGAAAATCTTTTCGCCCTCCTGCTGGGCGACGCAGCCGAGAACGCCAAACGTCTTCCCCTGCTTTTTGTACTTCTTGTAGTCGGAGAGGCGATTGAATACTTTCTGTTCCGCCTTGTCCCGGATGGAGCAGGTGTTGTAGAGGACGAGGTCGGCCTGTTCGACGGTTTCGACTTGACGATAACCTTCTTGCACCAGCGTGCCGACGACCTTTTCGGAGTCGTGGACATTCATCTGGCAGCCAAAGGTTTCAAGGTAAAACGTTTTCTGCGGATTGTTCTGCGGGACCCCAGACATATATGGAAGTATAACGCGGGAGGAGCTTCTCGCTGCTAGCAGATCCAACTGCCGCAACTCCCGGGGGACTCTTGGTTTTTCGATAAGACTGCATGCGCCTCTGGCCCACCACCAAGCATGAAAATTAGGGCTCAGGGGGCGGGCGATCGCCCACAAGGTCTTGGTCGCCATCCATCACATGCTTTCCCAGCAAGTCTGCTACAACGACTTGGCGCGAAACCTGGTTCATCGCCGGCAACGTTTGGGCTAGGCGGTCACACGGACGCTCCAGCAAAAAGCGGCATAGGCGGGGATAATTCTGATGACAGGTTTCTAAAATCAAGTATCCGAGAAATTGGCTTTCGTGGAATCCCTCCCTGGCCGCACACAGAGCGCGGCTAGGATACGGTGTCCGGACCTCGTAGATCTTGCGGGTCAACGGGTCTGAGACACCGGGACTCCTGTAAGATGCGCCTGGGGCGTTAATGCGACCCCCGTGTATGAATCCGGAGGGACATCATGTTTAAAAAACTGTCAGCGATTTTGTTCGTGGCGGCCTGGTCGCTTCTGCTGCCGGGAACGCTAACGGCGGACGAAGGCGAATATGTGATTCTGAGCGCGCAATATGGCAACGAAGGCAACCATGTGGATGTGACGAACCGCTTGAAGGAGTTGGCGCGCCGGGATCGGCGCTTCCGGGTGGACTATCGCACGTTCGGCGACCCGGCACCGGGACAGGCGAAATCGCTGCGCATCTATGCGCGAGGTCCAGACGGGCGCGAGCGGATGTTTGAGTATGGCGATAATAGCGTGATTGATGGCGCGCGGTTCCGCAGCTGGGGCAGCGGTGAGTGGGGAGGTCCGAACGATCGCTGGAGCGGCAACTGGAACGGCGGAGATCGGGACGGAGATCGGGACGGAGATCGGGGCCGGGATGAAGGACAATTTCTAATTCTCAGCGCCCAGTACGGGAACCGCCGGCGGCACAGCGATGTCACCAATCGGCTGAAAGAAATGGCGAGGACAGACCGGCACTATCGAGTCGACTACCGCACGTTCGGCGATCCCGCGCCCGGGGAGCCGAAAGTCCTGCGGATTTATGCGCGCGGTCCGCACGGGCGCGAACACATGTTCGAGTATCCCGACAACAGCGTGATTGACGGTGCCCAGTTCCGTGGCTGGGGTACGGGTGAATGGGGCGGCCCGAACGATCGCTGGAGCGGTGATTGGGACGCCCGCGACGGCGAGCACGAACGAAGGTGAGCAATGAAAGCGTCCGGTCGAATTCTGGCCCACGCTTGCGGCCCAATCAGTGATTTGGGCGCGGATGTTTCGGCTGGTAGATGCCGAGTTTGCTGCCACCGGGAAGCGTCAGGGTGGCGAGGCTTCCCCACCCTTGTTCGCTCACAGCGGAGACCGACATGTGCTGCGATCTCAGATCTCGCGAGGTCGCGGCGATATCGTCGCACATGAGAAAGAGTTCGTGGCGAGCAATCTGCTGGTTGTCGCCTTCGTCGCGATCGTGGAATGCGGCTTCGGCGTGCGGCAGGGCAAAGATCAGCCAGCCGTGGCCAGCATCGACGTTAGGAAGTTTAAGCACGTCGCGAAAGAAGACCCGATCCGCTTCCGGATCGTTGGAGTACAGGACGACGTGGGCGCCGTTGATCATGGGAGGCTCTCCCTTCGGCGAAGTCATCGTCTCACTGCGCCAGTGAGTTTGCAAGTGCCAGCAAAAATCGGACAGCCTTGGGAAAGCTTAGGTCCCCGACTCGATCGTCTGGTTCAAATGGATCCCCACACTGGGGAATGTCATCGTTCATCAAAAGCAGATCCATTGCTTCAGGAATCGTGCAGCGACTTGCATGGGTTGCAATTTAATGCAACCTGCTGGATTCATGCCTGAATTGTTCAATTTGTGTTTACCCAACAAACAGTGCAGGTGTATTGTGAGTCTCCCCTGCAACACTCAAGAAATTTCCCAGGAGACTAGCCAATGAGATCGGCGCCACGATTCACTTTTCTGTTTCTCTGCTTACCGTTTGTACTGGGTTTGACAGCCGCCAGCTACGCACAGACCAATGATCCCGAAGCCGTTGCCGCAATCGCCAGGAGCCAACCTGCCTTTACCGCGCAAACCCCAAGCGATGTAACGTTGGCACAACCGGGCCAAATGACAGTCAGCTCATCGACAATCTTTGATTTCGCAACTGGCGGAGTCGTCGGCGCGAGCGCCGGAACCATCAACACGAACGCCGGGAGACATGATGACGGCAACGACGACGACCTCGTAAACGGAAACGTTCGCCATACCCCCAAAGGCGGAAACATTGACGGGCTGGATACGGTGGCCACGTTCGGGGGATCGTTTGCCGCCCAGGCAGGCCCCAGCCAGGGCCAAGTCTTCAAGTTCACGATGGTTGGAAACCATCCGCTGGCGGGTGGTACCACCGTGGTTCCCGCAAGAATGTCTTTTGTCTCCTTACAACTGCTCAACGCCGATGGAAGCACCTTCAAGAATGTGCCATTCGGGCCGTTCGAGCAGCTCATGCTGGAATCTCCCAATTTCGAGCCCTTGAACTATCGATCGGGCCGGAATATCGAGTTCGGCGATGCCGTCCATCGAGCCCAGTTCTTTAATCGCATGGGGCAAGACTGGCACACCGTGCTGGTGCCGCATGTAAAAAACCGAGTAACCATCACGGTCCCGCGATTCGTCAACGTCCGGCTCGCAGACGGCACCGTGGTTCAGGCTCGTTCCTATTTCACAGGAACGGCCGCCGACGGCAGTACATTTGTGTTGATGCTGGACTTGCTGTTCAACTTCTTCTTTGACAACGAAGTCGTGAACGAAATCACTCTCGGCAACTTCACCACGAAATCCATGAACCTGACTCTGTTCCCGAACACGTTCCTGTTCTCGCTCAACCTGAGCAATCCCAATACTCCAGGAAGTTGCTGCGTTCTCGGCTTTCACACCTATTTCCTGGATTCGAGTACGATTCCGCAGCCGCGCTGGGTGAGCCAGTATGTAAGCTGGATCTCGCCTGGCCTTTTCGGCGCAGGGTTCCAGGACGTAACCGCCCTTTCCCATGAACTCGCCGAATCGTTTGCCAATCCTTTCATTGACAACGCAGCCCCGATCTGGCAGTTCCCGGGCCAGCCGGCCAACTCCAAGGTTTGTCAGAACAATCTTGAAGAGGGGGACCCCATCGAGGTTTTGGCCAACGCTCGGGCCCGGCAGGCTCCGCGCCCTTGAGTTTATGCCTATCTATGGCAGTCTATCGGGGCTGCGTCCCGGAGGGGGAATGGCCGGGACGCTTCTGGGGGAAGATGCGGGGACGCTTATTATTGCGCCGTGTAAACATTGCGAGTCTGATAGACGATCAGGCGACTTTGGCGGGCCGCGAATTGGTTCTCCGGATCGCAGACATGAGCATCTTCGAACGCAGCAAGATCCGATTCCTCAGAGACCGACGCAACAGTCTGAAAGCACTCAGTGCAGATCGCGTCATAGGAGCCGTCCCTATTCTTACGGTGCGGGAAAGTGGATGCCGGTGCGCTGAACATCGTTGCGTCTCCTGTCCTTGGGATGTTCT
>Ga0209380_10001503_pt1 | contig 15613 bp, 8 predicted proteins | sample HubBroMetageWFT6_FD_188347 | JGI IMG/M metagenome (GOLD analysis project Ga0209380, IMG submission 188347) | Warmed and freeze-thawed soil microbial communities from the Hubbard Brook experimental Forest, New Hampshire - Hubbard Brook CCASE Soil... | ecosystem: Environmental > Terrestrial > Soil...
CAGACTGACCAGACCATCGACAATATCTCCGCCATACTCGATGCGGATGGCGCGTCCCTTCAGGATGTGGTCAAAGTTACGGTCCATCTCGCCGACACCGGTCTTTTCGCCCGTTACAACGCCGTATATGCGCGGCGTTTTTCAAAACCCTATCCAGTTCGCACCACGGTAGGCAGCAATCTCGGGCACTCGCCCGGAATGCTGATCGAAATCGATTGCATCGCTTACAGCACAGGGAAAAAGGAAAAGAGACGGGCTTCAAGAAAGAGATCCGCGCCGCGAACAAAGAAATAATCCGTAGGAAGGCTCAAAGTTCACCGTTGTGGCTGGAAAGTTAAGTCCAAAGTCAAAGGCTCCAGTTCTCGTAAGGACGCGAGAAATGGGGCACCCGCCTCGACAGCTCCTTAATTCCGAACGGACAGCGTCCTATCCTCGGTGGCCAGCAGCGGTGCCTCACGTCCGCGCGCAGACACGCTCTCCACCGACTCAACTTCGCCGTCGCGCACCAGCAGCGCACAATCGAAATTGTTCACCGTGGGACAAACGTGTCGTGGAATCAGATACAGCGCCTCGCCCACCTGTGGACCCGCCGCTCCTTCTTTCACCGCGAGCGGCAGATGCTCCTCGCTCGGCGAAAGCGGCGTGAGCTCCGGATGCCCAACTGCCACACCCGTCGGAATTCCGGCATCGGCGGACACTGCTTTGTGTCCAGCATCGCAGGTGATTACCCCGGGATACGGAGAACTCACCACGCGCGTCAACACCAGCGCCGCCGGCCGGTAGCCATATTCCTTCGGGAGCTGCTCCAGACTGCTGGCATCGCAATAAACCACAGTTCCCGGCGAAACGCGATGGACAAACTTTCCCCGGCGAAAGCCCTCGTAGCTCAGCGAGCAGGGGAACGTCGGCGTTCCTGATGTGATCACCTCCGACACACCAATCCCAGACCGCGCAAGCTCGCTCACAATTTCCAGCAGACGATCGTAGCCGCGATGCGCCGCCTTGGTCCGTTCACCCTCGGCGACCCCACCGAATTGACCGTCATAGTAATGCAACCCGCGGAACTCCAGCCCCCCATCGGCAATCGCGCGCGCCAGTGCGACAATTTTGTCGCTCCGGCTCTGCTCGATGCCGGTGCGATTCATGCCCGGATTTATATCGAGAAAAACTCCCACCGGGCTGTCGCGCCATTGCTGCACCTGCTCGTCGTTCTCGGCCAGAACAGAAATGCGCACGTTCGGAAACTGTTGCGCGATCTCCTGCGCCCGGCGCGCATTTGCGCCCATCACTGGATAGGCCAAAAGCACGTCACGCGCGCCGTTCTGGCAAGCCACCAGCAGTTCCAGTGTGGTGGCGCACTTGAAATTGGGGATGCCCCGTTCCACGAGCATGCGCAGCGTGAAACCCAACTTTGCGGTCTTAATGTGCACGCGCCAGCGATCCGCATCGCCGCCCAGCAACTTCAGAGTCTGCTCGATATTCGACGCCATGACATCTGGATACATCACCAGCGCCGGAGTAAGCACGTTGTCGACATCAGAAACGCGATAGCACCGGTCCCAACTGAATTCGCTTAGCATGATCCGCTCGATACCGACGGCTGGGTTGTGATGACAGCCTTGATCATAACGCGAGGAGCCGGCGGTTGACGACCCCCATCACCGAGTGTAGTCTCACGGAACCTTCGCATGCTCGAGAGGCCCCGATCTGGCAGATCATATTGAGGAAAGTCGCAGCGGTCGGAATCACGACGATCTAAGTCACGACGAACGAAGTCATAACGACCAAACGGCCGGGCGATCGGATTTGGTGCGCGGCTTAGGTCTGTGGGCCGCTACCGCCATTGTCATTGGCGACACGATCGGTACGGGTATTTTTCTTGTCACCAGTGACATGGCGCGCGCCGCCGGCTCGGTCGCCCTGGTTTTTGGTGCGTGGATCATCGGCGGCCTGATCGTGCTATGCGGCGCGTTCTGCTATGCGGAACTGGGCGCGGCATTCCCCAAAGCTGGCGGCCCTTACGTCTACCTCAGCCGCGGTCTCGGTCCCCTCTGGGGATTTCTTTTTGGCTGGATGAGTTCGTTTCTTGATCGGCCTGTGGCGATGGCGGCACTTGCAGCAGGATTCGTTCGACTGGTCGGATTTTTGTTTCCGATTGTGAGCCTGCCGCTCTTCCGCGGCCACCTTGGAAGTTACGACTTCACCTTCACCCTGGCGCAGCCGCTTGCGGCGCTGGTGGTACTGGCGGTGACCGCCATCAATTACCTGAACGTGCGGACCGGCGGCGCGATTCAGGTGCTGCTGACCTGCCTGAAGGTCGGAACGATTGTGATGATCGTGGTCGCCGGCGTTGTCTTCGGAAAACACAATGTGCTCGAAGCCGCCCCAGCGGTCGCGCCTCTGGCTTCGGGAATACTGCGCTGGGCAACGATTGGAGCCGTATTGACGGCCCTCGTTCCCGCCATGTGGGCCTATAACGGTTTCAATGACCTCGGCGACCTGGGCGAGGAAGTACTGCATCCTCAAAGGAACATTCCTCTGGCCATTATTCTGGGCCTGCTCACGGTTGGCGCCCTCTACCTGTCGGCGAACGTGGTGTATTTCCACACTTTGACTTTCGCCCAGATTGCCTCTTCCCCGCACGTGGCGTCCGATGTAGTGCGCTCATTCGCCGGTTCCCGCGGAGCGGTCTGGCTCACCATCGCGATGGCCATCTCCGCACTGGGAGCGCTTCACGTCGTGGTGATGACGGGGGCGCGCATTCCGTATGCGATGGCGCGCGACGGCGTCTTCTTTCAGTTTGCGACGCGGATTCAGCCTTCTTTTCACACACCAAGTGGGGCGTTGATTTTTCTGGGCTCCGTGGCGGCGCTGCTGGCATTGACTGGAACGTTTGAAGAACTGTATTCGCTCTTTGTGTTTGCGGTCTGGATTTTTTTCGCGCTGACCGCGATCGCGCTGCTTCGTTTGCGCGGAATCGAACCCAACCTTACGCGGCCTTACCGCGCGTGGGGTTATCCATGGACGCCGCTCATTTTCTTATTTGCTGCGCTCGCTTTGACCATCAACCTGTGGATGGTCCGTCCCGTCCGTTCTTCGCTAGGCCTGGCAGTGATCATCGCCGGCATTCCATTTTTCTACCGCTGGCAACGGGCGACTCGCGCCTCCACCCCACCAGCAGCTTAGTCGTGAGGGCCGGCAGCGGTGCCGCCCTACGGAGCGCTATGACCGGCACACTGCAACACACCCAGATAAGCGCTCCATGGACCTACAGCGTCACGATACTGATGCGCCATCACACGGGATAGTTGATGCAAATGCGTTAGGTCGTGAACCACCCACGTCGCCAGAAGTTCCCCCAGCGTGACCGTTCCCAGCGCTGGATGCTTCCCTCTCCGCTTCAAATCTTCCGGCTGTAGATTCCATGCCTGCAGCGCAGCCAGACTTTCCCCGCGCAGGCGGGCGAAATCGTCGAGAAGCTGGTCTAACGATTTACCTTGCCCCTCCTTCAACTGCGCAAAGCGGTCAAAGGGCTCAAAAGACCGCCCTTCCCCGCTCTCGAGTATGACCCGCACTCTCGGCATCCAGTCCGTGCGTTCCCCGACGATCAGGTGGCCCATAATGTCGAACGCGCTCCAGGTATCTTTTCCTTGGTGGCTGTGTCCTTCGTTGCGGCAGACCCAGATGTTCGGCAAGCCGCGCAACAGCGCATTCAGGGTTGCAGGGGTGCGGGTCAGAAGTGCGATGGCCTCAGCCAAACTGATTTCGCTTAAGGTTGCCATGCTTACGTAGATGCATGCCTGACGCGATCGACTCAACGGTCAACTACGACGAAGCGAAGTGTGCTGGGAAGCATCGGCTTACGGGCCGCGCCTTTTCGCGCCGCCCCTCGTCTACTGACTGGCGGAAGGACCTGCGGAGACGCCGAAGGTCTCTGGCGGGTCAAAGAAACTCTGGTGCCACAACGCAGCGTCTGACAGGGTCCCCGCCTTCCACTGCTGAAGAACTGGAAGCGTGACCGCGATCATGCCGCCATCGGCGGAATCGAAGATTAACACAACTCCTTCAACGCTCCCGGAGTTCTTGGCAAGATCCGCATAGCGTTGTTCGAGCAGGGATTTTGCAAATTCCAGTTTTTCCTGCGTCGTGCTGTTCTTTGCGTTCTCGTCAACCTTCTCGACCGATAAGATTTTTACGCTCCTACCGCGCAGCGGTCCCCAATCACCGGGAAATGTAGAAGTCTCTTCGCGGGCTACATGGAACAAGTCCGCGGCCGCGGGCGCCGCTCCGGGTTTTGCATCCACGTCGGGAATCTCACCCGGCATTTCGAGGCTGTTTCGCCACACCCATCCTCGGGATAAACCTGAAACCCGTACGTGCACCCAGTCTGCATTGAAGTCGAGCATCTCGAACTCATCGTGTTCACTGGCCAGAAACAACGTCTTGGCCTTCAAGCTTGGGGCATCGACCACGGCTGTACCCGATTTTTTCACAGCCACAAGATTCTTGGGGTGCGCCTGGTTCTTAAGGATTTCCTCCAGACTCTCCGCCTCGGCCTTCAACCCTGCAGGGTCACCAGTCGCCACCGGAGCGGGCGCTGCGGGAACATCCGCCGTCCGGGCGGCGAGACCCTGCGCCACGGAGGAAGAAAATGTTCCGGCCGTCTCCGGCAATCGTGGCGTCGGTGCAGAGGGCGCGGATTCCGCAGGCGGAGGCTGAACGATTGGCTTTGGGGAGGAGGGACGCGGCGCAGAAACGGCTGGCGATCGAGGGGAAGATATGGATGCCGCAGTCACGGGAGAGTTCGCTGCCGTCGTTGATGGTGCCATGGCTGGGGTTGCCGCCGTTGGGGTCGCCGTAGTTGGGGTCGCCGTCGTTGGCGCTGGCGTTGTTGCAGCTGCCATGGCTGGCGTCGCCGTTGTTGGTGTTGGCGTTGCTGCCGGTCCCGCTGCTGCCCGCTTGCCGAGTTCCTCCGCTAACTCATCGAGCAGGTCCGCTTCCAAGCGGCCGTTCGAAGGTAACAACTGATAGCCAGAACGTGCAGGAATCGGATCCGGGTACCAGGCGGTCACCTTGGTGGACACACGCACGACCGACCCTCCGGAGGCCGTAGCGCTCACCTGAACCGTGGACTGGAAATAGCCACGCTGGTAGCGGTCCAGCGGTCGATCGCCCGGAAGGGCGAACCCATCCAGCACCGGAAGGCGGCCCGCGAGTGAAAACGGCATGTCTTTCAAGGCCTTTTCGACGCTTGCTTTCGATTCCGCGAAACTGCGCTCATAACCGCCGCCCTGCGCTTTGCCGGGTTCGACGAGCAGGGTAACAACCATGATCCCCAAGAGCGTACAAACAAATCCCCGCCACCATCGTCGGCACACCATGCGTCGGCAAACCAAGCGTCGGCAAACCATGGATTCACGCCTCATGGCAACGACTCCAGTGAGTCGCGGAAAACCCAGCCATGCTGTCCATCTCGCGTTTCTACGCCGTACCAGTATGGAGTCGAGATCAGAATCAGAACTTCCGTGCCGGTCGTCAGCGCGCTCAGGGTGCTCGCGGTATGGAAGGGCGCCGACTTGAGCGGAGCGCCAGGCGATTTCACCAGCCGCTCGATTTGCCGGCGCAGATCCTGCACGTGTTGCTCCAGGCTCACACCGGATGCGACCTCGCCTGACACGCTTTGGCTCGATGCGCTTTGACCCGAGACACTGCTCACCGCAGCGGATTGAAGCACGGAGTTTGGCGGCGCTGTTGGATTCGAAGTCCGCGCTTCACTGGTGGGACCGTCATTTGCAACCCCAGCCGGAGCGGCCCGCGTCGACGCAACCTCAGCCGGAGCCGGTGCGGGCGCGGGTGCAACGGTAGGTAAAGCAGCAGGTGACGCCGCGGACGTACTATCGTTCATTGCTTGAGGCTGCTTCTTGGACAGCTGACTCTCACGCTCCTTTTCCGCTTCGATCGTCTGCTGCTTCATGAGCGCGATGGAGTCGAGGTGGTCCTTGATGTCCTTATATTCACTGCCTTCCACGGAGCCGTTTGAAGCATGCACCGTGTGGCGGAAGTCCTCGACGAAGACCGCGTCGATACGCAACACAGTGTTCTTGTCGCCCTGGGGCTGAAGAACGTAGCGCACAGCCAGCGTCCCGACGTCGCCGCCATCCTTAAAGTTTCGGGGGTCGAGCGCTAGCAGCCTGACCTTATAGAGAACCTTGCCGCCTCCGGTCCAGGGCGGAAATGCGTGCGTGGAATCGGCGGCCTTGGCGCCGGCGACGTATTCGTCTTTGTTGTATTCCTTGGTGCCCCGGATGATGCCGTTCTGCGCCACATCTTGTACGACCTGCTCGACTTCCGCCTCGGTAAAAGGGACGTTCACGATCAATCCCTCGCCGTAGGAAAGCTTGTCCTTCTCGCGGGCTTGAAGGAAAGGCGCGACGGAGGTCAACAAGACGAACGTCGCCACGAGAAACAGCGGGGACACGGTCGACCGATGCAACTTGCTATTGAGCTTCTCCATTTTTCGCGGAACGAGTCTTCGCGGAACGAGTTTTCGCAGAACGAGTTTACCGGCAACCGGCTTACCCACGATGAGTTGACCCAGGATCATCCTCCTAACTGTCAAGCCCCTCTTACTCTCACGACCCGCGCGGCTAACCCGTGCTTCCACGGAGCCTGCGCCCTGCAGCCACACAATACTCTCAGCTGAGAGCGGGGAGGCTGTCAACCGGCAGGGCCCCCTGGGTCGAAAATGACGACCAAGGTTTCATAACCGTGGGTCATCTGACTGGGTCATGTTGCTGATGATGTTATTAACGCACAGCGTTGGTTGTTTCACCGTGGTAAACCCCGGGCAGACTGACACGCCCTTTCTCCGTCGGATTGGTCCGCGGCCCAGACAGGCGGTATATACTTTGGACGTTTGCGTTTCATTCGACGCGCGTTGGGGCCTTTCGATCTGGCTCCCAACTTGGCTACTCATGCAAAACTGGAATCCGCGGTTCGATCCCCAGGATCGGGCGAAGTCGAAGCACTCGCCGGGCGTTGGCGTTCCTGCGAAAGGTGATAGTTCCGGCTCCGACCTTCCGCCAGACCTCGACGCGACTTTAGTCGACTTTCCCCAAGCGTCTTCGGATCCCGATGCCACCCTGGTCGACGGTGATGCGCCGTTCGCCGTCCCCACTCCGCCGCCTCGTTCTCCTAGCCCCGCGCCCGCACGTCCTCGGATCGTTGCGCCCGCTCTGCAGCCCGGCGATGTGCTGGGCGGCCGCTACGAAATCCTGCAACTGCTCGGCGAAGGCGGGATGGGTGCGGTCTACAAGGCCATGGACCGCGAACTGGATCGTCCCGTGGCTCTCAAGCTGATCCGTCCGGAACTGGCAGCCAATTCCTCGATTCTGGCGCGATTCAAGCAAGAGCTGCTGCTGGCCCACCAGGTCACGCACAAGAATGTGATCCGTATTTATGACCTTGGGGACGCCGATGGTGTGAAGTTCATCACCATGGAATTCGTCGAAGGCCAGGATTTGCGCACTCTCCTCCAGGAGAAGAAAAAGTTTTCCCCGGAAGACGCGGTGGAGATCACGCAACAAATCTGCCGTGCGCTCGAAGCTACCCACAGCGTGGGAGTGATCCACCGGGATCTGAAACCGCAAAACATTATGCGCGATCAAACCGGCCGGATTCTGCTGATGGATTTCGGCCTGGCACGCACGGTGGCCGGCGAAGGCATGACTCAGACCGGAGCTTTGGTTGGGACCATGGAATACATGTCCCCAGAGCAGGCCCTGGCCAAGGAGTTGGACCAGCGTTCCGACCTTTTCACTCTGGGCCTGATTCTCTACGAGCTATTGACTGGCGCGACCCCGTTTAAGGCGGAGAGCGTTGTCGCGAGTTTGATCAGGCGCACGCAGGAACGGGCGGTTCCGGTCTCCGATCATGATGGGACGATTCCCCGCCCCCTGAGCAACGTCGTGAGCAAGTGTTTGGAGCGTGATCCCAACTTGCGCTACGCGAGCGCCGCCGAGTTGCTGTTGGATCTCGAGGCCTGGCAGAGCAATCGCGCTGCCGCAACGCTGGGCTTCCAACCCGCCGTGGAGCCCTGGGCGCGGACTGTTCACTGGCCGCTCGTGACTGGGATTGCCACAGTAGTCGTGCTGGCGATTGTCGGCTACGGGTTTCGCGGCGCGCTGTTTTCGTCAGCCAAGAAAACTTCGGCTGCCCCCGCACTCGCGCTGGCGGTGATTCCCTTTCATAATGCAACGGGCGATCAGTCGTGGGACTGGCTGGGCCCGAGCCTTGCCGATATGTTGAGCACGGATGTTGGGCAATCCACGCACTTGCGATCCGTTTCTTCTGACCGTGTGCAGCAGGTTTTTCACGATTTGCGAATCGCTCCGAATTCCGTGGTGGATTCCTCAACTCTCGGCCGTGTTGCCGAATTCACCAATGCCGACACTCTGGTTTGGGGACAATACACCAAGCTGGGTGATCAGATTCGCCTTGACGCCACGCTGCAGGATCGACGACACAATCGCACGATCCAGGTGAAGGCGGAAGCGGCCAATCAACAGGATCTGTCTCCGGCTGTAGACCGGTTGGCGGGAATGATCCGGCAAAACCTGGCCTTGTCTTCCGATCTGGTCAAGGAACTGCAGGCACAATCCTTCAAGCCGACTTCGACTTCCGTGGACGCTTTGCGTGACTACAATCAGGGTCTCCAGCTATTGCGCCAGGGAAATAATCTCGCGGCCCAGAAGCAGCTTGAGGCCGCAACCAAAGAAGATCCGCAATTTGCGGACGCCTATTCGCGGCTGGGCGAAGCTGATTCTGCGCTCGGACACGACGCAGAAGCCGAGCAGTCGGCACGGCGCGCGGTTGATTTGAGCCAGAACCTTCCGTTGGCGCAGCGCTACTTCATAGAAGCCAGCCTGTCGCGGGTTTCCAAGGACAACCCGAAGGCGATCGCAGCCTACGAAAATCTGGCCAAGAGTTTCCCCGATAATCTGGATGTGGAGTTCGCGCTGGGACGCCTGTACGAAGATGCGGGCGACCTGGACAAGGCGCGAGTCTATTATGCGAACGTGCTGAAGGCCGACGGCAAGAATCTCGACGCACTTCTCTCGATGGGACGCGTGGAGATCAAAGCGGGCAATCCGCAGAAGGGACTGGATCCGCTCGATCAAGCACGGCATATCGCAATCGATCTCGACAACCAGGAGCAGCAGGCGCTCATCCTTCAGGCCACTGGTATTGCGTACAAATTGATGAACAAGCCGGCCGAGGCCTTACGCAATTATGAGGACTCGATGGCGATCAACCAGCGACTAGGGCAAGAACGCGGAGTCGCAGCCAGCCTGGCGGAAATTGCGCAGGTGCAACTTTCGCTGGGGAAACCGGATGCCGCCATGTCGGCCTACAACAATGCCCTCAAGATCCGGCAGGAGATTGGCGCCAAGAAGGATGCGGGCGACACACTCATCGACCTTGGCGACCTCTACCTCGAACGTGGCCAGCCCGATAAAGCGCTGCAAATGTTCAAAGAATCGCTGCAAATTCAACGCGATGTCGGCGACGATACCTACCAGGCCTTGTGTCTGAGCAACATCGGCACCGCGTATTTGCAAAAAGGAGAGACCGAGGACGGTCTTACCTATTTGCAGCAGGCGTTGCAAATTCGCGAAAAACTGAATGTGCCGGGAGACATCGCCGAAACGCTGCAACACCTGGGAAGTGCTTACGGCAGCCTGGGACAGTACGATCAGGCGATGACTTCCTACATGCGGAGCCTGGATTTGTATCGCAAAGGCGGCGACAACCAGGGTGCGGCGGTCGTCTCCCACAGTATGGGCTTAATTTTTGAGCATCAAGGACGGTTAGGGCCGGCCGTCGATGCGTTGCAGGATGCGGTCAAGGCATTGCAGGCCGTGGGCGACCGAAGCAGCGTGACGGCCGATGCGTTGAACGACCTGGCGGATGCACTGGCGCAATCCGGACGAGGAAGCGAATCAGGAAAACTGCTGCAAGAATCCAAAGGGCTGGCTCGCGACCTGAAGAACGATTCGCTTCAGGCCGCCGTCCTGAACACGCAGGGCGATGTTCGGTTCTACCAGGGCGACCTCAAGTCCGCGAAGGATTTTTATCAGCAGGCGCTGGGTTTGGCGGGACGGGCATCGGACAAGGACGCGCTTCTAACCTCAAGAATGAATCTGGCTCGGGTTACGATCACCCAGGGAGGTTCTCATTCTGCGATCTCTCACTCGACGATGAACGATCTGCGAAGTCTGGCGCGGCAGGCCGATGCTCAGGGCAGTAAATACATTTCCCTCGCCTGCTCTGTACTCATGGCGGAGGCCATGATGACGGACAAAGATTATTCGCATGCACGCCAGCAGCTCCAGCGCAGCCTTGCCAGGAGTGAAAAACTTGGATTGCGCCTGGAGAGCGCCCGGATTCACTCCCTGCTAGGAACGTCGCTGCGACTTTCTGGAAGCGCAAGCGAAGCCACGGCGCAATACCGTGAGGCTCGGAACCTGCTCGATGAGATCCGCAAAGAGCAGGGTGCGGAGCACGTCATCGAACGCTACGATCTGAAACCCATCTACGCTGAAGCTTCCCAGTTCGCGCCGCAAAGTTGAGCACCGCGGTCGTGTTGTCCAGCCGCCGTCTCGCCACCGGAGCCTAGCCTACTTCTTCACAACGTTCGCCGTCATCGGGACTTGCTGTGGGCTTTCCGCAGCACTGTCGGTGACCAGCAGAGTCGCATCGTGCACCCCGAGATCGTCGGCATAGAAACTGACTACGATATCGCAGCTCTTGCCGGGATTTAAATATTCGCTGCACAAGCTCAGCAAGCCAAAGTCATCCGAATCTGATCCTGACCCCAGCTTGATCGAGACACCTGTGATCTTCAACGGCGTGCTGCCAGGGTTGGAAACAGTTTCCAACAAAAACACCAGGTTCCCGTGCTTTACGTTCCCGAAATTCAAGCTGCTCGGTGAGAGGCCGATCATCGGCTGGGTCACCAGCAACGTGACCTGCGCTGTCGCCGAGTTGTAGTCCGCGGCATTGGCCGGTGTGAAGGCCACTGCCAGGGTTTGGCTTCCCGCTGGCAACACGGTGCCCGCCGGGGGCGTGTACACAAACGTTCCTGGCAGGTTGGCGGTTGCGTCGAGTTGAACGGGACTTAGCGCAGTCCCGTAAGTGATTGGCGAGGGCGTGGCCCAGGAAATCACTGAGGCCGCTTTGTTCACCTGCAACGTCGCGGTCACGATCGCCGTGGAGTAGTCGGTGGAATCGGTAGGCAGGAATGTAGCCGACAAGGTCTGCGTGCCGGCGTTCAACACCGTCCCTGCCGCGGGATTGTAGATGAACGTGCCTGCCACGTTGGACGCAGCATTCAACTGCGCAGCGCTTAGGGCCGTCCCGTAGGTGATTGGAGCTGGAGTCGCCCAGGTGATCGTCGGCGCGGCCTGCTTGACCACCAGAACCACGGTAGCCGTCGCGGTGGTGTAGTCGGCGTTGTCGGTCGGCGTGAAAGTCACTGATAGTGTGTGTGTCCCCGCCGTCAGCACGATTCCAGCTGCCGGTGTATACGTGAATGCGCCTGCCACGCTGGCCGTCGCGGTGAGTTGTGTCGCGCTCAATGCCGTCCCGTAAGTGATTGCGGCGGGCGTCGACCATGTGAGCGTCGGTATAGCCTGACCTACAGTGTAAGTCACAGAGCTCGGTGCACTCAGGTTGCCCACTGCATCCTGCGCATTGACCGTGAAGGTGTGCGAACCCACCGAACCACTCGCCGGACTGCTGAGCGAACCGGTGTTACCCGTCGCGGGGATAGTCGCGGTGCCCGTTGGTCCGCAGAGCACGACGCCGGAGCCTCCATCCGTACAGCTATAGTTTGCCGTCACCGACTGGCCGAAAAGCGGCGACGACGGCGAAATTGTCGGCCCCATGATCACCGGCGCCTTCTTGTCCACTTCAAACGGACCAAACGGACCTTGGGGAGCAGAGGTGTTGCCAGCAATATCCTGCACCGTGACAGCCGCGATGGTAGCGGCGTTCGTTTCCGTTCCCGCGGGGACGCTGGTCGTGACGTTGAACGAAGCCGGGCCAACCAATCCTGAGCCGCCCGCGTTGTCGCTCGCGTTACAGGAAACGATGACATCGGTGGCTTGCCACGCAGGAGCGGGCGGAGTGCAACTCACCGTGGGCGCAATCGTATCGACTTGAATCGTTATCGTGGGATTGGCGCTGCTCACCTGGCCGCCGCTATTGGTGGTGATGTTTTCAACCGTACCCGCACTATCCGTGGCGAAGAATGTCACGACAGTCGCTCCTTGCGACGTAGCCGGAATGACGATCGATCCGCTGGTTCCAGAGAGCGTTCCCGAAGGTGGGGTCGGGAGATTCGCTCCTGTGGCGCTGTAATTGATGCTGGCGATCGTGGGCAAAGAAGCTGGCGGATTGGTATTGTTGCCCGGCACTGTCTCGGCGCTGTTGAAATTCAGCGTCACGCTTCCGTTCGTCCAGCCGCTGTTCAGTGCCGGAGTCGTGGTAGCGGATGTGCTCGGTTGAACCACGCCGAGAATCGGAATCAGCGTGGAATTAAAGTTGTTGGTGCGCCCGCCGCTCGTCGCGGCATCCCCGCTTATGCTCGCGAAAATGTTTACCAGTCCTTTGCAGGTATTATCTCCGCCGGCACCACAGCTGAGCGCTGTGTCTTTGCCCATGATGTAACCCGGGGCGATGATCGGCTTTTGCGATGGATCGAGGTTGTAAGTGTTCGAGACGTTGATCAGCGCGTTCGTGCCGGTGTTCGGGCAGTTGGCTCCGCTTGGGGTTCCGCTCGCCGAGGTTGTGCACAGATCCGTAGTAACCACACAGGCATAGTTGCCCGAACCAGTGTCCTGATGCTGGCAGGTGCTTCCCTGAAACGGAGTGTTCGTCACCAGATCAGAAAATTGCTGATCCGTGATCGTCTGAACTGTTCCCTGCATGAACACGCCGGTGAACGCCCCACTTCCCAATCCACTCTGGGAGTAATCCGTAATCGCGGAGAGTGTTGGCGTGTAGTTAAAAGTCGTGGTAGTCGTTTGCAGGGGCTGGTTGATGGTGATCGGCGCCAGCGGGAGAGAACTGAACGACCAACTGACAATATCGTTGTTTTCGACCGAGGAACCGGTCGCGGCAGTGAAACCCAGGTAGGCGCTTCCGTTGCCTGTCAGGTTCAGTTGCGTGGCAATGTTCACCGTCGCCTGCAGGATCAAGGTGCTGTCCAGGTATACAGAGAAATTGTTGCAACTGCTGGTGCAGGTCCCCGGCGGCAAATAGTTCACAGTGATGGTGTGGATGTTTGCGTCGGACAAGGACATCCCTGAAGGCAGGGTTTGCAGCGCCAGCTTTGCAAGATTTCCATTCGGGCACATATAGTCGTGATCGGCGCTGTTGGGTGTAAGCGTGCTGGCGTTGTTGGGCCCGCAGCTTTGCACGGCAATGTGGTTGCCGTTGGGATCGCTGTAATTTGTGTTCTGAAAGGTATCGAGTTCAATGGCAAGGCTGTTGGTGATGGCGTTTCCCGGGCCGCTCGCCGTGGAAACATCATTGTTGCCGTAAGACATGTTTTGGCCGTCTCCGGTGTAACCAAGCGCGCCTGTACCCGCCGGATCATTCTGGATGACCAACGCCAAACCATCGGCCGGAAACGCGCAGCCGTAGCAGGAGTTTGCGCTGGAGATTTGGAACTGGAACGCCGTAGTGAATCCTGTGGAGAGTGGCTGCTGCAGGTTGAACCAGGCTGAGCCATGCTGATTTGTATTCGCAGTCGTCAGCCGCAGACCGCCGCCAGCCGTCAGACTTGGATGGTTGGGAGAACCATTCGTCAGGACCTGGCAATTTGACGCGGGAGTGCTGCTGTTCGCGCAAACATTCGTCGGAGTGAAGCCACCTACAGGAAAGCTGAACGACTGCGCGGTCACCGGTCGCGACCCCGAGATGACGCCAATGAGCAGTCCTACAGCCACAAAACCACCGCGCAGCGCAGTCTTCATTCTTCGTTTTCTCCGTTTTTCTAAATGTTCACAAAAGTGGCTGGCCGAATCCGGAGCGAGTTCTGTCCGCGCAGGGGTTCAACGTTACGCACTCTATAAGGGTATTGGCAGAATCAAGACCGGCTTATGTGGGGGACACAGCCGGTGGACCGCCAGCCATTTTCAGCTTTGCTCTCGACAGTGTCAAGCACAAAGCCGCCGCTGGCGCTGGATTCGGAGCTATGTCCACAATGAAAACAATGCACATCGCGCAGCCGGGAAAAACGTCTGCATTGGAGTGGCGGTTGTTTTTAATAGCTTAGAGATAAGTCATTGAAACGAAAGAATTGATCCCTGCCGGTTTTTCTGGTGGTTACTTCCAAAAGCGGCGAATACCACCGAAACCCATCGCGCCCAGCCCAGTCGCCAGCAAGTAGATCGAAGAAGGTTCGGGAATGGACGAGGTCGTAGAATTCAGCGCGATGTCCGCAATCTCGAGTCCGTTCGCTGGTCCTGTAAACGTAACGGACTTCGCAGTCCCGGAAAAGCCAAGACTTGCCGATGTCCAGTTGCAGTAGCTGGGAAAACCCGTGCATGGAAGATTGTTGGGAGAAAGAGCGAGTGTCGCCAGAATGGTGCCAGTCCCGTTGTAGCCGCTCCACACCGTGACGCTTTCGCCAAACCCGGCCGTGAGATAAAACTGGATGCCAGTACTGAAGCCAGCCGCAACATCGATGACGCCCGTCACCGGCGAGCCAGTCACGCCATTGATGAAGATGATCGGCGTCCGCGTCGGATCCGGCGCGAGCGCCCCGCTTCCCTTCCGCCCCACCACGCGCAGCACCAGAATGTTCGATGAAAAGCTAACCCCGCGATAGGCTGTACCAACCTGCTGCATGTTTTGCAGCCCCCCAAAGTCCAGCAGCTCCGCCCCCGGGCTGGAACTAGCTAGAGCCGAGGAGATCCCGACCAGAAGCAACAGTCCAATCATGAACGTGGTGCGCAGAAAACGGTGCATGAAAGTAACCTCGCGGAAGGTTCCCCGGAAAAGGGTAGCGGATGGTCCGGCACAATTATTAGCCGGAGCGGGTTACGCCAATATCACACGAATGTTAATGGCAGATTAAATTCCCGGGCTTTAATCACAGGGCCATACCGCTCCGAGATCGCGCGCTTCATTTAGCCGGCAACTCCAGAAAATGCTGGTGCCTCCGCCGTTGTCGGAGACGGCAATGAACTCCCGAGTCCCGGCGACGCTGCGCGTAGCGGCGTTTCCCGTCGGGTCGACCTGCTGGCCGGACAGCTCACCAACTACGGAAAAGCCCAGCAGGACCGTCGCAGAATGCAAGCGGCAAATTATGGCGGTGGAAAAGACTGGGCAATGTTAACGGCATGTTAGAGTTTGATAAATCCAAGTGGAGCGCGCAAGCCAATGATCTGGAAATCCTAGTCAACGCCAGAACGCCCCGCGATGCTATTCTGATTGCAATCACACATGAATGAGGCTGCGGTAACTTTCATGCCCAAAGCAAGCACTCCGGAAGCTCAACCCAACGACGTCCATCCCAACAACGTCCAGCCCAACAACGTCC
>Ga0209380_10001504_pt1 | contig 15613 bp, 17 predicted proteins | sample HubBroMetageWFT6_FD_188347 | JGI IMG/M metagenome (GOLD analysis project Ga0209380, IMG submission 188347) | Warmed and freeze-thawed soil microbial communities from the Hubbard Brook experimental Forest, New Hampshire - Hubbard Brook CCASE Soil... | ecosystem: Environmental > Terrestrial >...
GGGTTGGAGTTATTGGGGCACCAACTGGCACGGCAACACCATAATCTACAACCGCAACATTTACGTCGGGAACAGCTACTGGCGCGGTGGCTATTACGGAGGCGGCTATCGTCCGGGATACCCGGGGTATCGTCCCGGCGCTCCCGGATACCGTCCGGGCGGCCCCGGGTACCGTCCGGGTTATCCCGGGTATGGTCGTCCCCCCGGCTATCGTCCACCAGCCACCACGCTTCCAAGTCCGGGCAATCGTCCGGGGAATCGCCCTCCAGCTACAACTCTGCCTGCGAATCCAGGCAATCGCCCGAACGTCCCAAACAATCCGGGCACGAGGCCGGGAGGGGGGAAGCCGAGTACGCTGCCGGCCACTCCGGGGAGCCGTCCCGGCCAAACCCCGAGCACGCGGCCCAGCACAAGTGAAGCGCGAGGTTATCAGCGTCCTCAGACCGGCGCCGTGCAGTCCGATCGTCCGAATGCATTTTCTGGAAACGGGGGCGGCCGTGCGCAGAGCGCGCGCGGGAACCAGAGTATGGCAGCCAAGGGTGGCAGGGGAGGTCGCTAGTGGTGCGAACTCCTATGAGAGCAGAGTAAAGAGCATTAGTTCCGGGAAGACTTAAGTTGGTGCGATGAGAGTGGTAAGACGCAAGGTAGGTTTGGACCAATGAAAATAAATTTGCGCAATTCGCTTTTAGTGTCTTTGATCACGATCACTGCCTTCGCCGTGAGCTGCAACGACTCGCAGCAAGCCCAGACTCCCAGCGGGCCGCAAGCGTTCGCGTCCCCGGACGTCGCAGGGCAAGCCGTTTACACGGCCGCAAAAGCGGGAGACGGCAATGGGCTGACAGTGATTTTCGGCCCGGAGGCGAAGGACCTAATTTTCTCCGGCGATCCGGTTCAGGACAAAGCTGCGCTCGATCTATTCACCGACCGCTATGATCAGATGCACCGCTGGGCCAGGGCGGCAGACGGTGGAATGGTCCTCGCCGTCGGCGCCGAAAACTATCCCTTCCCCTTCGCCTTGCTGAAAAACGCCTCGGGGCAGTGGTATTTCGATACTCCCTCGGCAAAGCAAGAGATACTGGCTCGACGGATCGGCGGCAACGAACTGTCAACCGTCGAGGTTCTAAACGCTGTAGCGGATGCCCAAGCCGAATACTTCAGCCAGACTCACGATGGCAGTCATGTGCGGCAATATGCGCAGAAGTTCGTCAGCGACGACGGCAAGCAGAACGGTTTGTACTGGAAGCCGTCTGATGAGAATCAACCGGAGAGCCCTCTCGGACCACTGGCTGCCCATGCAAGCGCCGAGGGCTATGCCGGAAGTACACAGGCAGCACCCTTCCACGGCTACTTTTATCGGATCTTGACCAAACAAGGCGAACGAGCCCACGGCGGAGCAAAAGAATATGTCGTCAATGGAGCCATGACGGGGGGCTTCGCTATATTGGCGTACCCCGCCGAGTATGGCAATTCAGGAGTGATGTCGTTCTTAGTCAACCAGGATGGCGTCATATTCCAAAAGAATCTCGGGGAAAACACCGCAGATTCAGCCAAGGCCGTCAGCGCGTTCAATCCTGACGATACTTGGAAACCTGTGGAATAGGCTTTCTCATCGATTGGACTCTGGCGTTGCGATCGCCCCCGCCTCATACGATAACTGCTGCGGCCAACTCCACGAGCAGACCATGCGCCCACCCTAACGAATAAGGACCATGGCTCACGGGGTCGCCGACGAGAGCGAATCGCCACGTTCCCGTTCTGGAACTGGTTCCGTCAGAAAGCACCACCTTTGTGTAATTGACATGTTGGCGCGAAGGAGGATGATGGTTTAAAGTCAAAAAAATGTCTCATCTCTGTAAAGAGACAGTGCGGTTCGACTGCGGAAAGGCGGGCCCCGGGATGTCATCACTCCGCGTTCTGGTTGTGGAGGATTTCGCGCCCTTTCGACGATTCATCTGCGCAACCCTGGAGAAAAGGCAAGACTTGCAGGTCGTCGGCGAAGCTTCCGACGGATTAGAAGCGGTTCAACAAGCAGAAGCGCTGAAGCCGGATCTGGTTCTGCTCGATGTCGGGCTCCCGACGCTGAATGGAATCGAGGCCGCTCGACAAATTCGCAAGCTGGCCCCGGAATCCAAGATAATTTTCTTGAGTCAGGAATCTTCCGCCGATGTCGTGCAAGAGGCTCTCAGCCTGGGTGCGTTGGGTTACGTGGTCAAAACAAAGGCCGCGAGCCAACTGTTACCTGCTGTAGAAGCCGCTGTCATGGAAAAGCAGTTTGTCGGCAGCAGATAGCCGTTAGGCTCCAAGCGCCATCCTGCGGCGGGAAACAGCCTCCTCAACCCTCGGCTCCAAGGTCGACACTTCATGTGTTACGGGACGTCTTGCCAGTTGCGACAGCTCGGTTCCCGGCGTAATAAACAGCGAAGAACCGCAATCCAGACACACAAACAGCTTCGGGAATACCAAAACGCCGGGGTTATCAATATTCTCGCGGCCGTGGAAATGGATGTTGATTTCAGCGGTAAATTCCGCCTGGTTGGCTGAGGCACAGAGCGGACACATCATAAGGCACCCCTCGTGCACGATATTTGAACAGATAAGGAAATCTCTGTCTGTTCAATATTGCACACCTCTGCAAATTTTGTCTCATGAGCGACTGCCCTGAAAACAAAGTCGTGATGTTGGCGTGGGGCTGACTCTGCTCTATTCGTGCAGGACAACACTAAGAAGCGAACTATTCACCTGCAGTCCGCCGTTGTAGTGGATGAAACCAAGCTCTCTGAATTTGTTCATGAAGAAATTCACTCGTGAGCGGGTTGTACCAACCATTTCCGCCAGAGTCTCCTGACTCACTTCTGGGACCACGGTCTCGGGCCTGTCCTCTTTGCCGAAGCGGGAGAGTATTAAAAGGGCTCGCGCCAGCCGTTTTTCGCTCGAATTGAACAGCTGATCAACCAAGTCTGCCTGCGTGCGGTTGTGACGTTCCACTAAATAAGCAACAAACAGGTCGGAGAGCCCATGTTCCGCGTGCAGGGTGCGCAGCAATTGGTTCTTTTCGATCCTCAGGACAGAGCAGCGCGTAATCGCGGTCGCAGTCGTCAGGCGGACTGGTTGATCGGAGGCGATGCATCCTTCGCCTAAGAAATCGCCGCGCTCAAGCAACGCGATGGTAGCTTCCTTTCCCTGGTTGGAGACCACGCTGAGCTTCACCCTCCCTTGCTGAATGTAGAAAACAGCATCCGCAGGTTCTCCCTGCGAAAAGATGGCTTGTTTTGGGTTAAATTGATGAACGGTCCTGCCGAAACCTGCCTGTGCCAAAAACGCTTTGGCATCAAAAGGCTTGACTGGTTTCGACACACGGCGCTGTCGTTTCGACGACCTACGAGGCGATTTCATGGGAGTTTGCGGGCCTCCCCCCGGCAGAGATCTGAATTTTCGGAATATTGTGCCACAGACGTCATCAACACATCCAATGGGAATCAAATCGGGGGAAGAAGGTCCGCGGCGCTTCCGCTTGGGGGGAGCCGGCTATTCGAACTTCACTGTGCTCCGCCGCTTCTGCCCGACCATATTTTCTGAATCATGCCGAACAAAAAAGCGGTCGTCAGCCCGAATAGCAAGCATCCGTTCAGTGCCTCCATCGCTCCCATAAGCTGCCAGTGAGACTCCAGCATCAGACTATCGTGCCCGTAAGTCGTTATCGCGTTCAGCGAATAGAGCATCGCGGATTTGAAGTCCGGCAGAGCTCCGACGAATTGATACGAAGCGGCCCAGATGCCGGCCTCTAGCGCGTGCAGGGTTGTCGCTAAGAAGGTCGTTGTGCCCATGACCACCGCGAACACCAGCGTGGGATGGTGGCGCTCCGACATTTGGCTAAGAAGCCCTGCACCTCTCTGATTTATGAACTCGAGGCTCAAGACATGGATGACCAGAGTCAATACAATTAACGGCAGACCCCATGCCCAGTCATCACGCCACCCCACTGGGACGGCGAAATAGCTGAGAACGGCTAGGGTATTTCTCATCGAATCCTCATTGAGACTGCCTCGCTCGGCTCACATCAGCCACATTCACCTCTGCCGTTGCCCCAGTTCCTGCGGTTTCGGTTTCGACTTCGCGAGCTCAAATCAATTTTCCAGCTCATTCACGATCAGGGCATCCGCCACCGCGATCCAATATCTGGGATTGCCAATGTTCTCCTTGTTTGCATTGAGCAGGGCCATCTCCATCGCTGTGAACAGATCATTTCCCGTTTCATCCAGAAGGATCATCGCCTGCACTGTCGGGTTGGGAAAGTAGATATTCATCAGAAACCTCTCGCATTCACTTCTGCGGCTCCTGTTCCAACTGCTTTAGCTTTTGCTCCATCAGCATCTTCTGCTGCTGCTTGGTTAACTTGGGAAACAGAAACGAAATTTGCAACTTCATGTTCCAGGACGAAGCTCCGGGAGGATGGACAGAATTGCCATAAAACTGTGCCGTGAGGTTCACGGGCTGGAATCCGAGCTTCATGATTCTCCCGATGCCGCCGCCAAACGGCACCACCCATCGACCGCCATTGGTCGCTTCCCAGTTCGCCGTCAAGGTGGGCTGCCAGGTGATGTACCAGCCTTTGTTCAGGTTGTAGTTGATGAAGTATTGAAACAACATCTGGTTCACATCCGGACGGCTGGATTGACCGGCGAATGACCAAACATTGTTCACGAGCGCGCCGAGCGTCCATTTTCCCGGCTGTGCCAGCACCACGACGGAGGGCCCCATGCTCCACTTTCCCTGCCCCAGGAACGGATTAGTTGCTGTAGGCAATACGACTGCCGTCCCGACCCCCCAAATAATCTTGCTGGCCTTTGCCGGAGACAGGAAAAATGATGGGTTTAGATCTCCGAATCCCGAGGCGCCCTGGTTGATTGGCTGGCTCACCGTCGGCTGATAAATAATTGGGGTGATGATGCGGGTGATGAGATTCCAGTTCGTGCTCAAGCGCACGGGAATGACGGGCTGAATGTTCAGTACGTCCTGCGTGCGGTTATCCGGTTCAGTATTGAAGTTGCTGTTATTTTGCACTGGAACGCTGATCAGACTAGCGATAGGATTCTGCGCCGCTTTTCGCAACGCATCAGTACTTTCGGCTGCCGCTGGCGTTTCCTCCGTGGCAAGCTCGGTTCCCGGCACGCCAATCGGAGTATCTTGTGCAATCAGAGGCACAGATAACAGGAGAAAACCCGTTAGGACCAAGAGGCCTCGATCGATGAGGTCGCACACCGTACCGGCCAATATGCTTGTAAGGCGTCTCATGCCCTCCAGTTCACTATGATTGCAGCTGGTTAGAACCTGTCAGTTGTGACAGAGTTCACGTGGTCCTGGCTCACACTGATCCGCCTGGCCGCATTGCCCGGGTCTAGCCAGCCTATTCGCTGACAGGAACTGGATACAGTACCAATTCGCAAGCGGAAACAGCTTGAGTAGCAATTTACGGTAATGCGACGGTTATTTCGGTCGACCCAGCCAGGAATACTGCCAGGCCACGGAGACGCTCTGGTAGTCCCGCCATATCGGATGTAGGCACCGTCGTTGTAGCTGAACTTCAGAGTCTGATGCTTCCTCAGGGGGATTGCGGCTGTCGCTCCGATGCGGGAGCTCTTCTCAAGTGTCAGTGGATTGTCTATGCCGTTCAAGCTGGTTTTGCCACCGAACCAATAGTTGCCATCAAGAGAAAACCAAAGGTGAGGCTTGACATCGTAACTGAGATGGCCCTCGAAGGAGGCTATGGGCTTCTGGGTCTGGGATTGCGTGCCCGGAAAGAACGCGTTGTGCGAAAAGAATTCCGGATTTTTCGTGAAGAGCCATACCCCCATGTAGCCATCGAGTACCCAATGGCCCAAGCGTTCGGAATAGCCAAACTCCGGTTTGAAGGCCCAGCGGTTGCCTCCCCAGTTGATCAATTTCGTCGGATCATACTGACCGGTGGGAGCCACGACCTTGAGGCTCACGCCCAGCAGCATCTTCTGCCGCCACTGAACAAATTCCTGCACCGGCATGGCGGGGCCACCTTTGAGGTTCACCGAGAGCCGAAAAGCTGAATCCACCAGGCCGGAGCGGTAAATCTGCGTTCCGGCGCCTTGCACCGTCCCTTGGAAATTTCCGACCGCATACGGCAACGACCCGGTGACATTGGCGGAGCGACCAAAGAAGCCAAAGGCGTGATAGTAGGTGAAGATTGATACGTTGTAGGTCCCGGTGGCGCCAGTAATCGGAGCGGTGCCGTTGAAAAGAATACTCCCGTCATAAAAGGACCAGGTTAAGATGACTGCATTCGAATGGACCGGAGTAATGACGTAGGCGCGCGGTGACAAGTCCTGAGCGCCAAGCGACTGCAGTCGGCATACCGCGATCACGGTCAATAAAACGAGCTTGAGGGAAGGTCGCACCGCGATCGCAGGGTTGCTCGTAACAAAACTAACCGGCTTTCGTCTTTGGCTTCTTCGCCGGGCCGGGAACGGTCTCGCTGACGATTTGAATCGTGACCTCTGGGAAATGCGCACCAGGAAATTGGCGTCGAACGGATTGATAGGCTGGATACGCCAGCAGAAGCGCAAGTGAGGCATGAATAGCGCATGCCGGCCATAGCAGATAGCCGGTGAAGCCCCCGTCAACATGGAGATAGCCGAAATAAAGAGCTGCGAGAGCGTTGTAAGTAAGCATGGCCGAAGCAGCCGGCGCGGTTAGGACCTTCCCTATCGGCCAACATGCCAAGCCGAGAGACAGAAGTCCGAATCCTCCCATCCGGGCTATTGCGATGCCGCTGCTGGAAATAGTGGTTCCCAAGAGCAGACGGACGAAAACGCTGGGACTGGCAATCAGGGCGGCACCGGCCGTCACCTCGAGTGCCGCAGCCATCACCGCCAGCCCTCTTGTCGTCATCCCAGGCTCTCCTGCATAAGTTCTCCGGCGTGGCTTCCAAGTCGACATCCTCCCGCTAAGCCTCGTGGTACTTCGAGCGTTGACTCATCCATGGACTGTGTCTCGTTTCGCCTGCCGCTCGAAGTAAAACGCGAGGGCCAGCGCGAGAATGAGCGCGGCGATCCCCAACAAGGTCAGGCTAGGCACCGTGTTTGGTTCTTCAATAATCACCTTCCGCGCCATGGCGATGAGGGCAACTTCCAGCACAACGCGCACATGAATAACGTCCCTCCGGAGATATGCCTTCAGAGTCTCCAGCAATTCGACCCCGATCAGTACGAGCAGGAAGTATCCAAAAATCTCGAGCAGGCCCTGCACCCGAATCAGAAACCGCGGCGGCGCCCAGATTTCTTGTGCGATCAAAACGCCCAAGTGAATTGTGGACAGCAACATGACCACAACCAGCATTCCGGAGAGCGCCATAACGGTCAGCTTCTGGACCCCGCCGATCAGGGTTTCCAAGGCAACATCATTCTTGCTAGCCGTCTGCGTGATTACACCTGCGCTGGTAACCATCATGGGATCATGCCGCATTGGATCAGTTTGTCGACGACCTGGTCGGCGACAATGCCGACGAATTCATGGCGCATCTGCGGATCGGTGCGTAGCAGCTCCATGGCTTTCTGCTCCCCAGCCGACGGCGGTTGCTTCTCGGCTTTCTGCATCACCAACTGCTGGCAGGTGGAGGACTGGTACTTCGCGACCACCTTGTTGGCGACGGCATCCAGGACCGGGTGCTGCGCGGCGGCGACTGTCACATATAGCAGCGTGAGCATCACTGCACACAGATAAGTATGCTTTTTCACGATTTTCTCCTTGTCTCGCGTGCGAGACGTACAACGGGTATCCACTTCGAAGTCTGAAAGGAAGCAGGATCGGCGACGAAAGGCTGCTGAGATCTGCCTCCGAATAACCTCACATCGTCGGCCACTGCTTGAACATCTTCGTGACGGCTTTCTGCAACATCTGCTGATTCTTGCTGCCGTTGTTGTTCAGGGCGTTTTGAGCGATTCCGCGCCAGATCAAACTTTGGTTCTTCGCGTCGTACACATCAACGATCAAGGTGCCGATTACATTTTGCTCCGGGGTTATACCGCCCATGCCACCACCAATTCCGCGCATGCCCCACGCGCTATAGGAGGTCTGCTGTTTCATCCCACCACTGGCGGTAACGAGCACGTCGGGATTCTGGCTCGCTTCCACCTTCTGCCATCCCTTGCCCTGCAGTGCCGAGTCGATATCCTGCAGCGCCACCTGGGCCAGGATTGAATCCTGGACCTGGTTGGCGTTCTCTGGGCCCCAGGCATAGGTGTGAAACGCCGTGAAACTTTGGCTGTGGTTGTAGTTGACTGAAACCTGTTGCCCGACCGCGGACGTGATGCCCACCAGCATCACACACAGGGCCAATTTCGTTTTCATGATCGTCTCCTTAAAACCGGCGATGAACCACCGGCGACAAGCTGCTCAATTTCTATAGGACGCTCGCAGAGCATCGCCGCTAGTTAAGCTCCGAATTGATTCTCGTTCTACTGTCAGAAGAAACAGTCCTGACATCTCTCTCATGCAACGGGGTGGGGTGTGCATCTGCTAGCCAAATACGACTGTCGCTTTTGACAGTTCCCGGTTCGCAGCCCTCTCGAATAACTTGATCTCTGTGAGACCGAGGAGTGATTCGAGCTGGATCGATGGAGAAACCGCCACGATCAAGCCCGGCCACTCCGTTGAGCGCACGTATGAGACCGGCGTATGAGTAAAGACAAGCCAACCCGCGCAGACTCCGCATCTGCGTACTCAACACTGAGACGCTCGGTCTTGATTCTGATTGTCTTGACAACGGTGTCTGCAGCCGTGGCGGTCACCATGTTCCGCCCGCGGCCTTTCTCTCCCGCGACTAAAGTCGAGGCTGGCCAATCAATGAACGAAGCCGCCGAGGCCGCGGCTTTCGGCCCTACCATTCTTATCTCTACTCAGACTCCCGCACCGCTACCCCCAGGCATGGCGTGGATTCCCGGCGGTGAATTTTCCATGGGTGCGATGGATCCGCCAGCCACCGATGCAGTCGGCCTGCACTCGGCGGACGATGCACGCCCCATCCACCGCGTGTATGTAGATGGCTTCTGGATGGATCGAACGGACGTGACCAACGAAGAGTTTGCCAGGTTCGTCGAAGCGACGGGATATGTGACCATCGCCGAGCGCACGCCGACCGCCGCCGATTTTCCGGGTGCTGCCCCCGAAAATCTGGTCGCGGGTTCCGTCGTTTTCTCGCCGCCGGACCATCCTGTGCCGCTTAATGACCATTACGAATGGTGGTCATACGTCAAAGGAGCAAACTGGCGCCATCCCGAGGGCCCGAAGAGCAACCTGCTGGGACGCGAAAAATATCCAGTTGTCCACGTGGCCTACCCCGACGCGTTGGCCTACGCCCAATGGGCTGATAAGCGTTTGCCCACAGAAGCCGAGTGGGAATTTGCGGCACGTGGAGGCCTCGCCGGAAAACTCTACCCGTGGGGCGACCGATTCCGACCAGGTGGAAAGTGGATGGCAAACACCCACCAGGGACACTTCCCTGACAGCGATACCGGAGAGGACGGCTACGCCGGGATCGCTCCAGTCGCGCAGTATCCCCCGAATGCTTACGGCCTGTATGACATGGCGGGCAATGTGTGGCAGTGGACCAGCGATTGGTATCGCCCCGACTATTACCGGCAATTGGCGGCGGCAGGGGGCGTGACGCGAAACCCGCAAGGGCCGGACACTTCCTACGATCCAGCGGAGCCGACTGAGAAGAAGAGAGTCCACCGCGGCGGATCGTTTCTCTGTACCGACCAGTATTGCTCGCGCTACGTAGTGGGCACGCGAGGCAAAGGCGAAGTTACTACTGGAACCAATCACTTAGGTTTTCGCTGCGTGAAGCCGGTGGCGGCAAATAACGGAGAGATCACTGCGACGATCACTGCGACGAACTTGACCAGAGTCAAATAGGAATAGAGAGAAGGAATGAGAACGAGGAATGCAATCCTAGCCTTTGGATGCGTCATCTTGGTCTGCGCTTCGCTCATGCAGGCACAACAAAAGGACCAACTCAACGCCGATGCGATTTCAATCGCCGACATTGCCTATTCCGACGCGATAGCCGCCCCTGTTTCCGCCATTGTGAGCGAGCCCTCGGTCGCTGAAGCCGACCCTGCCGGCGTTCCTGCCCCGCAAGGAGCGACCGGCCAGGACACAACGGGGGGGACCGGACAAGATGACCAGTGGCACATTTCGGTGAGCCCTTATCTCTGGCTTCCATGGGCGCACGGGTCGTTGGGGGCGTTCGGACGAGACATAGGTTTCAGCGTGACCCCGAGTGATCTTCTTTCTCATGCGCGCTTTGCAGTGTTGGGAGCCATCGATGCCCGCCGCAACAAGATAGTGACGACAGCGGACCTTCTGTACATGAGACTCGGAGCTAGCAACGCGATCCCTTATCCGCCGGCGCTACAGGCCACATCCGCGAACTTTACGGCGAACATGTTCATTCTGACTCCAAAAGTCGGCCTTCGCTTGGTCAACTTGCAAAAGATTAAAGCTGATTTCTTAGCAGGAATCCGATACTGGTACTTCGGCGAAAGTGTGAACTTTACTCCCTCCCCGCTGGGCCTCAATTTCTCCAAGTCTCAGAACTGGGTGGATCCTCTGGTGGGAGGAAGAATCGAGATGGCCCTTACCCGCAAGACTGTGTTCACGGTTGCAGGCGACGTCGGCGGATGGGGCACGGGCTCTCAGCTCGAATATCAGGTAGTCGGACTTCTCGGTTACAAGCTCAAACGGAACCTGGCTCTGCAGGGAGGGTACCGTTATCTCTATTTTGACAAGACAAAAGGAGGCTCCGCGGCTGCGTATGCCGATGCAGCGTTTTCCGGCATCCTGCTCGGTGCCACGCTGAATCTCAAGTAATCAATTAGGAAGTTCCAGGACGCGTTCCGAGAATCAAGCGGACGAACGATTGGAATCCATCGAAAGGGGCCTCTTATGAAAAATACAGCGCGGCTTAACCTGAACATCACGCTACTATCCCTGTTTGGCCTTCTTGCGGGCGCGGGATCTATCCGCTTTGCCGGTGCGCAGAATCCGGAGATGCAGCAGCAGGTCTCGGACGTCAAGCAGTCCATGGCGAAGAACAAGCAAGCACTCGCATCCTACACCTGGAATGAGCAGGTCACGATCAGCTTGAAGGGCGAAGAGAAAAAGCAGGAGCACTTCCAGGTGCGCCTCGGACCGGATTTGAAGCCGCAAAAGACCTCGCTCGACCCACCCCCCGACGCTCCTTCTGGGGGACGCCTGAAACGGCATGTCGTCGCGAAGAAGACGGAAGAATACAAAGAGTACGCGGACCAGATGAGGGCGTTAGCGCAGCAGTATGTTCCACCTGATGGAAATTCGCTCCAGCAGGCCTATTCTCAGGGAAACATCAGCTTGGGTGAAGTGGCGGGCGCTCCTAATCAAATCCAACTCATCATTCACAATTACTTAAAGCCAGGAGACTCGATGACCCTGATCTTCGACAAGACGCAGAAAGAATTGCTCGGAGTCCAGATTGCCTCCTACATGGACGATCCCAAGGACGCGATGAATCTGACGGTGCAGTTCAGCCGCTTGCCGGACGGGACCAACCACATTTCCAATCTGGTGATCGACGGGGTCAGCAAGCAGTTAAACATTGCTATTCAGAATGCCAACTACCAGCACGTCTAAAGCACAATTCAACGCTGGCGGACAACGCATAAAGGAGACGCACTTTGACCAAATCAAACTTCCGCTTAGTGGTCGGCGCCTGGATCATAGCGTTGCTGCTTGTGCCGCGGATCGCAAGATCGCAATCGCCGGAGGTGCAGCAGCGCGTTGCTGCGCTCAAGCAATCCGTGGCCAGGGACCAGCAAAGCATCCGGCAATATCAATGGATCGAGACCACGGTGATCAGCCTGAAAGGCGATGAAAAATCGCGGCAACAGAAGCAATGCTATTACGGCGCTGATGGCGTGTTACAGAAAGTCACGGTAGATGCGTCTCCGCCACCGGACAAGAAGCGCGGCATAAGGGGCCGCGTCGTCGCGAGAAAAACGGAGGAACTGACGGACTACATGAAGCAAGCCGTGGCACTGGTGAAGACCTATGTTCCACCCGACCCAGCGAGAATTCAGGCTGTGAAAGACGCGGGCAAGGTCAGCGTGGACCTGCCGGGCGCGGGCCACGGGGTGCGCGTGAACCTCCGCGACTACGGCAAACCAGGCGACGTCTTGACGGTGGAAGTCGATCCCGCAAGCAACCGAGTGACTGGGCTGACCGTGGCCACCTACTTATCCGACGCCAAGGATACCGTCACTCTGAATGTTAGCTTTTTGTCCCTGCAGGATGGAACTGGATACCCAGCGACCGAAGTTCTCGTCGCCCAGGCAAAGAATCTTACGGTAAACGTGACCAACTCCGGGTACCGGAAGTCAGCCCAATGACCTTATGGCTTCGACAACAAATCGGTCCAGACCGCGCCGGGTAGGACGGGGGTGACTTTTTTCCTTATTACCACTCCCGTTCAAAATTGAACACTTCCTGCACGTGGGTTTGAGGTATCATCTTCGTGTTTCCCGACACAACGATCAGGACGAAGTACCGTTAAGCAATTTGTATCTCGGGCGCGCTCGTGGGGCGACGTTTCCTTCTGGCAGCTTGCAGGTGTGAGGAGGCGTTACGGAAAGAGGCGCATCCGACTGGAATGTTCTCTCCAAAAACTCCATTAGCTGGTGGTCACCAAATCGCGTCGCCGGTCCGGGTTCTGGTCGTCGATGACTACGAACCGTTTCGGCGATTCGTCTGTTCGATGCTGAAGAGAAAACCAGATCTTCAGATCGTCGGCGAGGTATCGGACGGGCTGGAAGCAGTGCAAAAGGCCGAAGAACTTCAACCGGAGTTGATTGTCCTCGATATCGGTCTCCCGACCCTGAATGGAATCGAAGCCGCTCGACGAATCCGCAAGCTCTCTCCCGAATCGAGAGTCCTTATTCTGACCCAGGAGTCCTCCGCCGATGTCGTGCAAGAGGTTCTCAGCGCGGGGGCACTCGGCTATGTGGTTAAAGCATACGCCGGAAGCGAACTATTGGCCGCCGTGGAATCCGTTTGCCAGGGCCGGCAGTATGTCAGCGGCGGATTGTCGAATCACGATTGCTCTGATGCGATGGCCGCGTTGTTTCCCCAATCGCTCGCACAAACAGGCCCGCCCATCGCTGGCGTCGAGAAAAGCAAGATCGCCCGCAGCCATGAGGCTCAATTTTATTCTGATGATGAAGCCTTGGTAGTTGGCTTCGCTAATTTTGTCGAAGCCACTCTAGAGGCCGGGAATGCGGTTATTGTGGCCGCGACCGAGTCGCACAGGAGTGATCTTCTTCAGAGATTGCAGGAACATGCCTTGGATTTCGCGGCCGCTTTGGAGCAAGGGCGCTATCTCTCTTTGGATGTTGCCGAGATACTCTCGACATTCATGGGAAGTGATCTGCCCGACCCAGTGCGATTTTTCAGAGTGGTCGGTGACCTGATTGAGGCGGCGGCTCTGACGAAACCGGGGCAGCGGTCAAGAGTTGCGATTTGTGGCGAATGCGCGTCAATCTTATGGGCACAAGGTAACGCGGATGCTGCTATTCAAGTCGAGCAATTCTGCAACCGGCTAACCAAACAATACGAAGTCGAGATCCTCTGCGGGTTCTCGTTGAGCAGCTTTTTCCACGAGGAGGACAAGCAAGTCTTCCAGCGGATTTGCAGCGGACGTTGAAACATTATCCGGGCTGAAATGGGGGCACTCTCACCCAGCCGCACGCATGGAGTCGCTTCTGGAACCAAGAGGCACGCTGGCGTGGATCCTGGTCCCGCGCTTGGGTTGCGATTCGATTGAGAACGTTCCCTTCACCAATTTCAGCCGCTCCTCCATGCTGACAAGGCCAAGCCCGCGATTTTGGCTTAGCGCTTCGCTGTCAAAACCTGCGCCCGAGTCGCTAACCGCAAGATGAATCTCATCCAACGTTCCCCACAATCCCACTTCGACGTGCCGTACCCCGCTGTGCTTTATCGAGTTGTGGAGGCCCTCTTGCAGGACTCGGAACAGGCAGAGGGAGATCTCCGGCGGCAAAGGGCTGGGTACGTCGTGGCTTTTGAAATCAATCTCCGCCTTCTGTTGCCTGCTGAACTCATGGCAAAAGCCTCTCATAGCGGCCGCTATACCCAGATACTCCAGTTTGGACGAGTGCAGCGCATGCGACAAAGACTGGACATCGGCAGCAATCTGAAAGACATGATTCTGTAATCCTCTGATGCTGCTGCTTACCTCATCCTGCAAATCGGGGTACTGTTGAAGTTGTTCCATTTCGTTGGCCAACAGCGCGAGGCGCTGACCCAGGTCATCGTGAAGTTCTCTGGCGATCCGGGCGCGTTCGTGCTCCTGTGCTTCAATCAACTTGCGGTTCATACCTGAGAGAACCTCTTCGACCCGCTTGCGCTCGGTGATGTCTTGAGCCGTGCCTCGCAAACGGATGACGCGACCCGTCGTATCGCGCTGTGCTTCGCCGCGAGCCTTGATCCATCGTATTGACCCGTCGGGGCGAATCATTTCGAGATCAAGCTGGTAGGGTGCGGCGCTCCGCATTGCCTCTTCGACGGCTTCGCGGAGTCGTTTATAACTTTCAGGAGTGTAGAGGCTGGATTGTTCCGCGAAAGAGGCCGCTGGCAAACTAGAGTCGCGGCCTGCGATCCGGTAAAGCTCGTGGGACCAGATGACGGTGTCGGTGTCGGTTTCCCATTGCCAACTGCCAACCTCTGCTATGCGCTGCGCTTCCGTTAGATCCGCGTCCTTTTGACGCAACGCTTCATCGGATCGCTTACGTTCCGTAATATCGCGCACCACGTTGACGCAGTAGACGCGGTCGAGTTGGACTCGCTTGAGATTGACTTCTACCGGGTAAGTCGATCCGTCCTTCCTCCGATGGATCGCGTCAAACCGCAAGGACCCTCTGTCGAGCTCTTCGCGATGTTTAGGCATCTTCGATTCATCGAGGAAAGGATCGACGTCGTAAACCCTGAGCGACAACATCTCTTCGCGAGTGTAGCCGAGGTCGCGGCAGGCCCTCTCATTCACATCAAGGAAACGAAGAGTGGCGGGATCGACCACTTCAATCGCATCGCTGGACTCATCGATCAACTCCCGGAACAGGCGCAATGAGGCTTCGGTGCGCCGCTGTTCAGTGATGTCGACCGCCATTCCCAGCATGCGCTCGGGCTCCCCCTCTGGCGAATAATGGAACTTCCCTCTGCTCGAAACCCAGCGCACCGTTCCATCCGGCCAGACAACCCGGAACTCTGCGGCGTACGGATTCCTGCTTTCTCTGGCTTCCGCGACCGCCTTTGCGACCAACGCGCGGTCCTCTGCGTGCACGTAACGATAGAAATCTTCGGTTCTTCCCACGAAGGTCTCGGAGGGCACTCCGAACATGCTCTTCAAGTCCCCGAACCAGGAATCTCGCCCGCTCTTGAGGTCCCACTCCCATCCTACGGACCTGCCGGACTCCATCGCGAGACGCAGCCGGTCGTTGGCCAGAGCAAGTTCTTGTTCCTCCTTCTTGCGCTCGGTTAT
>Ga0209380_10001507_pt1 | contig 15602 bp, 9 predicted proteins | sample HubBroMetageWFT6_FD_188347 | JGI IMG/M metagenome (GOLD analysis project Ga0209380, IMG submission 188347) | Warmed and freeze-thawed soil microbial communities from the Hubbard Brook experimental Forest, New Hampshire - Hubbard Brook CCASE Soil... | ecosystem: Environmental > Terrestrial > Soil...
CTGCTTTTGCCAGACGTGCCCGCGGCCGGCGCGCCGGCACCCTCCGTGGTGGCCAGCACGGTGGCGGCGGCTAGGACCGTGGCGGTGGCCAGCACCGTTGCGGCCAGCACCGTTGCGGCCAGCACCGTGGCGGCGGCCAGCATCGCCGTTGCGGCCATCACCGCGGCGGCCGGCACCGCCGTCGCGGATCCGGGTCGCCGATTTGGCCTGCCGCTGGCCGGCCGCGTATTCTGGAAGGTGCCAAAGACCGTCGGCTGTTGCCGCGCCCAGCGCGGTGACCGAAGGCTCGCGTTAGCGGGCGGCCCGCGCAGGTGAGCTGAGTAGCTGGACCAGGTGGTGTGGGATTCCCGCCCGGCCTTCGCCTCGCGCGCGCTGCGTGCGGGGCGTTTTTGCTTTCAGCCGGCGCCGGATTATTTGAAGGGAGGCCCATGGCGAGGGCGGAGAAGGTGACCGCGGTCGCCGAGCTAGCCGAGCGATTCCAGAATTCGTCGGGTGCGGTGCTGACCGAGTACCGCGGCCTGACCGTGGCTCAGCTCGGCGAGCTGCGCAAGTCGCTGGGCAGCCACGCGACGTTCTCGGTGGTCAAGAACACGCTGACCAAGATCGCCGCGGCCGAGGCGGGCGTGACCTCAGAGCTGACCGACCTGCTGAGCGGGCCGTCGGCCATCGCGTTCGTGACTGGCGACGTCGTCGAGGCGGCCAAGGGCCTGCGTGAGTTCTCGAAGACCTACCCGCTGCTGGTGATCAAGGGCGGAGTGCTCGACGGCAAGGCGCTGAAGCCGGCTGAGATCGTCAAGCTTGCCGACCTGGAGCCACGCGAGGTCCTGCTGGCCAAGCTGGCCGGCGCCATGAAGGCATCGATGGCGGGTGCCGCCGCGACGTTCGCGGCGCTGCCGACCCAGATGGCCAGGCTCGTGGCGGCGCTGGAGCAGAAGAAGGCGGCGGAGGCGCCGGCCGATGGGGCTGCCCCGGCAGACGAGGCCGGCGACGACACAGAGAGCTAATCCAGTCACCGCCAGGTGACCGGACGCGTGAGATTGAACGGAAACGGAAGAGGAAGCACCACCATGGCAAAGCTCAGCTCGGACGACCTGCTCGAGGCGTTCAAGGAGATGACGCTGATCGAGCTCTCTGAGTTCGTGAAGCAGTTTGAGGACACGTTCGACGTCAAGGCCGCCGCGCCGGCCGCGGTCGCCGTTGCGGCCCCGGGCGCTGGCGGCGGCGCTGCCGCCGCCGAGGAGGCCGAGGAGAAGGACGAGTTCGACGTCATCCTCGAGGCCGCGGGCGACAAGAAGATCCAGGTCATCAAGGAGGTCCGCACGCTCACCAGCCTCGGCCTCAAGGAGGCCAAGGACCTGGTCGACGGCGCGCCCAAGCCGCTGCTTGAGCGGGTCAACAAGGAGACCGCGGACAAGGCCAAGGCTGCCCTGGAGGGCGCCGGCGCCACCGTCACCGTGAAGTAGAAGGTTTCGGGTGTGAGGGCCCGCTGCTGCCGCCGACCGCGGTGGCGGCGGGCCTTCGCGTTCCCAGCAAAAACGTGCCTTACCCTCGCTGGATGTGGCTTAAACCGGAAGTAGCGTGTGACCTTCGTCACGTAGCTCCGGGTAGCGACACAAGCCGTCTAGGGCTTGACGTTTCGCTCCGCAGGAGCGATGCTCCTGTGCAACCGTGAACATCATAAGAACGTACAGTTGACCAGCGGTGTGTCTTTCGACTACACTGCCAATTTGCGCTGCACCAACTCGTCCTCGGCTCCCATAACCCTCCCAGCGGCGTAGCCGCAGGGCGTTTCGCGTGCGCGCGATGCACCGTCCGCCACATAGCTCGGAAGGACCCCTGTTGGCAGCCTCGCGCAGCGCCTCAGCCACCTCTCTCGGTCCAAGTCGTGTTTCGTTCGCTCGTATCAACGAGCCACTAGAGGTTCCCAGCCTCCTAGCCCTGCAAACTGAGTCATTTGACTGGCTGCTGGGCAATGAGCGCTGGCGCGCCCGGCTCGAAGCGGAGAAGCAGGCGGGACATAAGAATCTCCCGGAGCAGTCCGGCCTCGAAGAGATCTTCGAGGAGATCAGTCCGATCGAGGACTTCACCGGCACCATGTCGCTCTCGTTCCGTGACCATCGGTTCGAGCCGCCCAAGTACTCCGCGGAGGAGTGCAAGGACAAGGACATGACGTTCTCCGCGCCGATGTTCGTCACCGCGGAGTTCATCAATAACTCAACTGGCGAGATCAAGAGCCAGACCGTGTTCATGGGCGACTTCCCTCTGATGTCGCCTAAGGGCACCTTCATCATCAACGGCACCGAGCGTGTCGTTGTGTCGCAGCTTGTCCGCTCGCCGGGCGTCTACTTCGACCGCCAGGTGGACAAGACCTCGGACAAGGACATCTACAGCTGCAAGGTGATCCCCTCGCGGGGCGCCTGGCTGGAGTTCGAGATCGACAAGCGCGACAGCGTCGGCGTCCGCATCGACCGCAAGCGCAAGCAGAGCGTCACCGTGCTGCTCAAGGCGCTGGGCTGGGACGAGGCCAGGATCCTCGAGCGGTTCGGCCAGTTCGAGTCGATGCGCGCGACCCTGGAGAAGGACCACACCACCGGCCAGGATGACGCGCTGCTTGACATCTACCGCAAGCTGCGTCCCGGCGAGCCGCCGACCAAGGAGTCGGCGCAGGCGCTGCTGGAGAATCTCTACTTCAACTCCAAGCGCTACGACCTGGCCAAGGTCGGCCGGTACAAGGTCAACAAGAAGCTCGGGCTGTCCCAGCCGATCAGCCAGGGCACGCTGACCGAGGAAGACATCGTCGCGACCATCGAGTACCTCGTCCGGCTGCACGTCGGCGAGGAGGAGATGAAGTCCGGCGCGGAGATCATCCCCGTCGAGACCGACGACATCGACCACTTCGGCAACCGCCGTCTGCGGACCGTGGGCGAGCTGATCCAGAACCAGGTCCGGCTGGGCCTGGCCCGGATGGAGCGCGTTGTCAGGGAGCGGATGACGACTCAGGACGTCGAGGCGATCACGCCCCAGACCCTGATCAACATCCGTCCGGTTGTGGCCTCCATCAAGGAGTTCTTCGGCACCAGCCAGCTCTCACAGTTCATGGACCAGACCAACCCGCTGGCTGGCCTGACGCACAAGCGGCGTCTGTCGGCTCTTGGCCCCGGCGGTCTGTCCAGGGAGCGGGCCGGGTTCGAGGTCCGCGACGTGCACCCGAGCCACTACGGCCGGATGTGCCCGATCGAGACGCCTGAAGGCCCGAACATCGGCCTGATCGGCTCGCTGTCCTCCTACGGGCGGGTCAACGCGTTCGGCTTCGTCGAGACCCCGTACCGCAAGGTCAAGGCGGGCAAGGTCACCGACCAGATCGACTACCTGACCGCCGACGAGGAAGACCGGCACGTCATCGCGCAGGCGAACGAGCCGATCGAGAGCGACGGCTCGTTCAGCAACGAGCGCGTCCTCGTCCGCCGCAAGGGCGGCGAGGTCGACCTCATCAAGCCGGACGAGGTCGACTACATGGACGTCTCGCCCCGGCAGATGGTGTCCGTCGCGACGGCCATGATCCCGTTCCTCGAGCACGACGACGCCAACCGCGCGCTCATGGGCTCGAACATGCAGCGCCAGTCGGTCCCGCTGCTGCGCAGCGAGGCGCCGCTGGTCGGCACGGGGATGGAGTACCGGGCCGCTGTCGACGCCGGTGACGTCATCGTGGCCGAGAAGCCGGGTGTCGTCGAGCAGGTCTGCGCTGACTACATCACCGTGGCCAACGACGACGGCACCAGGACCGATTACCTCGTGTCGAAGTTCCGCCGGTCCAACCAGGGCACGTGCTTCAACCAGAAGCCAATCGCCACCGAGGGCCAGCGGGTCGAGGTCGGCCAGGTCATCGCCGATGGCCCGTGCACCGACAACGGCGAGATGGCGCTCGGCCGCAACCTCCTGGTTGCGTTCATGCCGTGGGAAGGCCACAACTACGAGGACGCGATCATCCTGTCCCAGCGCCTGGTGCAGGACGACGTCCTCTCCTCGATCCACATCGAGGAGCACGAGGTCGACGCCCGCGACACCAAGCTGGGCCCGGAGGAGATCACCAGGGACATCCCGAATGTCTCCGACGAGGTCCTGGCGGACCTGGACGACCGCGGCATCATCCGTATCGGCGCCGAGGTCGTCACCGGCGACATCCTGGTCGGCAAGGTCACGCCCAAGGGCGAGACCGAGCTGACCCCGGAGGAGCGGCTGCTGCGCGCGATCTTCGGCGAGAAGGCTCGTGAGGTCCGCGACACCTCGCTGAAGGTGCCGCACGGCGAGTCCGGCAAGGTCATCGGCGTCCGGGTGTTCACCAGGGACAACGGCGACGAGCTCCCGCCCGGCGTGAACGAGCTGGTGCGCGTCTACGTGGCCGCCAAGCGGAAGATCACCGACGGTGACAAGCTCGCCGGGCGGCACGGAAACAAGGGCGTCATCGCCAAGATCCTGCCGGTGGAGGACATGCCGTTCCTGAGCGACGGGACCCCGGTCGACATCATCCTCGGCCCGCTCGGTGTGCCCCGGCGAATGAACCTCGGCCAGATCCTCGAGACCCACCTCGGCTGGGTGGCCGCGGCGGGCTGGGAGATCGACGGCGAGAACGCGGACTGGAAGAAGCGGCTGAAGGCCATCGGGGCCGACGCAGCCGCGGCTGGCAGCCGCGTCGCCACGCCGGTGTTCGACGGTGCCAAGGAAGAGGAGATCACCGGGCTGCTTGGCAGCGCCCGGCCGAACCGCGACGGCGAGCGCCTCGTCGGTGCCACTGGCAAGGCCCGGCTGCTCGACGGCCGGACCGGCGAGCCGTTCAAGGACCCGATCTCAGTCGGATACATCTACATCCTCAAGCTGCTGCACCTGGTGGATGACAAGATCCACGCCAGGTCCACCGGCCCGTACTCGATGATCACCCAGCAGCCGCTCGGCGGTAAGGCCCAGTTCGGCGGCCAGCGCTTCGGTGAGATGGAGGTCTGGGCGCTGGAGGCCTATGGTGCCGCGTACGCGCTGCAGGAGCTGCTGACCATCAAGTCCGACGACATTCTCGGACGCGTCAAGGTCTACGAGGCCATCGTCAAGGGCGAGAACATCCCCGAGCCCGGCATCCCTGAGTCATTCAAGGTGCTGATCAAGGAGATGCAGTCGCTCTGCCTGAACGTGGAGGTGCTCTCCAGCGACGGCGCGGCCATCGAGATGCGCGACACCGACGAGGACGTCTTCCGCGCAGCGGAAGAACTCGGCATCGACCTGTCCCGGCGTGAGCCGAGCAGCGTCGAAGAGGTCTAAGCCGCAAAGAGAAGTCCGACGAACTACCCCAGGGGATATATAACGTGCTAGACGTCAACTTCTTCGACGACCTGCGGATTGGCCTGGCTACGGCGGACGACATCCGGACGTGGTCCCACGGCGAGGTCAAGAAGCCCGAGACCATCAACTACCGGACGCTGAAGCCGGAAAAGGACGGGCTCTTCTGCGAGAAGATCTTCGGTCCCACCAGGGACTGGGAGTGCTACTGCGGTAAGTACAAGCGGGTCCGGTTCAAGGGCATCATCTGCGAGCGGTGCGGTGTCGAGGTAACTCGCGCCAAGGTGCGCCGCGAGCGGATGGGCCACATTGAGCTGGCTGCGCCCGTTACTCATATCTGGTACTTCAAGGGTGTGCCCAGCCGTCTGGGCTACCTGCTCGACCTGGCGCCGAAGGACCTGGAGAAGGTCATTTACTTCGCCGCCTACATGATCACGTACGTGGACGACGACGCCCGCGGGCGGGACCTGCCCAGCCTCGAGGCCAAGATCACGGTCGAGAAGAGCCAGCTCGAGCAGCGCCGGGACGCCGACATCGAGGCGCGCCAGGCCAAGCTGGAGAAGGACCTGGCCGAGCTTGAGGCTGCCGGCGCCAAGGGCGACGCGCGGCGCAAGGTCAGGGAGAGCTCCGACCGCGAGTGCAAGCAGATTCGCGACCGGGCGCAGCGTGAGATCGACCGGATCGACGAGGTCTGGAACCGGTTCCGCAACCTCAAGGTCCAGGACCTCGAGGGCGACGAGCTGCTCTACCGCGAGATGCGCGACCGGTTCGGCCGCTACTTCCGCGGCGGCATGGGCGCGCAGGCGATCCAGGAGCGGGTCGGCAGCTTCGACCTCGAGGCCGAGGCAGCCAACCTGCGCGAGATCATCCGTACCGGCAAGGGCCAGCGGAAGGCCAGGGCGCTCAAGCGGCTCAAGGTCGTGTCCGCGTTCCTGAACACCTCCAACAGCCCGCTCGGCATGGTGCTCGACTGCATCCCGGTGATCCCGCCGGACCTGCGGCCGATGGTGCAGCTCGATGGTGGCCGGTTCGCCACCTCCGACCTGAACGACCTGTACCGCCGGGTCATCAACCGGAACAACCGGCTCAAGCGGCTGCTTGACCTCGGCGCGCCCGAGATCATCGTGAACAACGAGAAGCGGATGCTGCAGGAGGCCGTGGACTCGCTGTTCGACAACGGGCGTCGCGGCCGGCCGGTCACCGGGCCGGGCAACCGTCCGCTGAAGTCGCTGTCGGACATGCTCAAGGGCAAGCAGGGCCGGTTCCGCCAGAACCTGCTCGGCAAGCGCGTCGACTACTCCGGCCGTTCCGTGATCGTCGTCGGCCCGCAGCTTAAGCTGCACCAGTGCGGCCTGCCCAAGGAAATGGCAGTCGAGCTGTTCAAGCCGTTCGTCATGAAGCGGCTCGTGGACCTCAACCACGCGCAGAACATCAAGTCCGCCAAGCGGATGGTGGAGCGTGCCCGGCCGGTGGTCTGGGACGTGCTCGAGGAGGTCATCACCGAGCACCCGGTGCTGCTTAACCGCGCACCGACGCTGCACCGCCTCGGCATCCAGGCCTTCGAGCCGCAGCTGGTCGAGGGCAAGGCCATTCAGATTCACCCGCTGGTCTGCACCGCGTTCAACGCGGACTTCGACGGTGACCAGATGGCCGTGCACGTGCCGCTGTCGGCGGAGGCGCAGGCCGAGGCCCGGATCCTGATGCTGTCCACCAACAACATCCTCAAGCCGGCCGACGGCAAGCCCGTGACTATGCCCACCCTGGACATGGTCATCGGCATCTACTGGCTGACCGGCGAGAAGGAGGGCTCGGCCGGAGAGGGCAGGATCTTCTCCAGCATGGCCGAGGCGCTCATGGCCCACGACCGGGGCGACCTCGAGATGCAGGCCAAGATTCAGGTCAGGCTGAACGGGATCACCCCGCCGGTCGGCTTTGAGCCGCCGGAGGGCTGGGAGCCCGGCAAGCCGGTGCGCCTGGAGACCACGCTGGGCCGCTGCCTGCTGAACGAGACGCTGCCGGCCGACTACCCGTTCGTCAACTTCGAGGTCAGCAGGAAGCAGCTGTCCGCGATCGTGAACGAGCTGGCCGAGGCTTACCCCAAGGTCGAGGTGGCGGCGGCGCTGGACGCGCTGAAGGACGCCGGATTCCACTGGGCGACCAGGTCGGGCGTGACGGTCGCGATGGAAGACATCGTCGCGCCGCCGAACAAGCCCGAGATCCTGGACACCTATGAGAAGCGGGCCGACAAGGTGCAGCGTGAGTACGAGCGCGGCCTTATCACCGACGACGAGCGGCGCCAGGAGCTCATCGAGATCTGGACGCACGCGACCGCGGACGTGGCCCAGGACATGGAGAAGGCATTCCCGGCCAACAACTCGGTCTGGATGATGGTGAGCTCGGGTGCCGCCGGAAACATGATGCAGGTCCGGCAGATCGCCGGCATCCGGGGCCTGGTCTCCAACCCCAAGGGCGAGACGATCCCGCGGCCGATCAAGTCCAGCTTCCGCGAGGGCCTGTCCGTGCTGGAGTACTTCATCTCCACGCACGGTGCCCGCAAGGGTCTGGCCGACACCGCCCTGCGTACGGCCGACTCCGGGTACCTGACCCGGCGGCTGGTCGACGTGGCGCAGGACGTGATCGTCCGCGAGGAAGACTGCGGCACCGACCGCTCGCTCCCGATGCGGATCGCGGCCAAGGACGCCTCCGGCAACGTCAACAAGCTGGCCAACATCGAGAACACCGGCACCGGTCGCACGCTGGCCGAGGATGTCGTTGGTCCCGATGGCACCGTGATCGCCCCGGCCGAGGCCGACATGACCGAGGCGATGATCGACCAGGCGGTGCGGGCTGGCGTCGAGAGCGTGCGTACCTACTCGGTGCTGGTCTGCCAGGCCAAGGTGGGTGTCTGCGCCAAGTGCTACGGACGGTCGCTGGCCACGGGCAAGCGGGTGGACGTCGGCGAGGCGGTCGGCATCATCGCGGCCCAGTCCATCGGCGAGCCCGGCACGCAGCTGACGATGCGTACGTTCCACACCGGCGGTGTTGCCGGCCTGGACATCACGCACGGTCTGCCCCGTATCCAGGAGCTGTTCGAGGCGCGTATCCCCAAGGGCATGGCGCCGATCAGCGAGGTCGACGGCAAGGTCAGGATCGACGAGCAGGACAAGTCCCGCAAGATCGTGGTCGTGCCGGACGACGGCAGCGAAGAGATCGCCTACCAGGTCTCCGTGCGGTCCAGGCTGCTGGTGGCTGACGGTGACCGCGTGCGCGTTGGCCAGCAGCTGATCGCGGGCGCGGTCAACCCGCACGAGGTGCTGCGGATCCTCGGCTCGCGCGAGGTGCAGCTGCACCTGGTGCACGAGGTGCAGGAGGTCTACCGGTCTCAGGGCGTGTCGATCCACGACAAGCACATCGAGATCATCATCCGGCAGATGCTCAAGCGGGTGAACGTGATCGAGTCCGGCGACACCGACCTGCTGCCGGGCGAGCTGGTCGAGCGGCCGAAGTTCGAGGAGGTCAACCGCTCCGTCGTGGAGGCGGGCGGCACCTCGGCGGCCGGCCGTCCGACCCTGATGGGGATCACCAAGGCGTCGCTGGCCACCGAGTCGTGGCTGTCGGCGGCCTCCTTCCAGGAGACCACGCGGGTGCTCACCGACGCGGCGATCCACGCCCGGTCGGACTCGCTGGTCGGCCTGAAGGAGAACGTGATCATCGGCAAGCTGATCCCGGCCGGCACTGGCATGCAGCGCTACCGCAGCCTGCGCGTCGAGCCGACGGAGGAGGCGAAGGCGGCGGTCTACCCGCCGACCTCCTACGACAGCCCGGCCGACTACTCCTTCGGGCAGGTCTCCGGACAGGCGATCCCGCTGGAGGAGTACGACTTCGGCGCCTACAACCGCTAAGTCGAACAAGCGCGATCAGGGCGGGCGGCCAACTGGCCGCCCGCCCTTCGCGTTGCCCGCGCCTAGCGCAGCCCGCGGCTCGCGTCGGCCCGGCCGCCAACCCCGCCTGGCCCGCTAGCGCCGCCACCCGCGCCCGCGCTTGCGGCCGCGCTGCGCCGCCGCCCGCCAACCCCGCCTGGCCCGCTAGCGCCGCCACCCGCGCCCGCGCTTGCGGCCGCGCTGCGCCGCCGCCCGCCTGCAGCAGAAGGTACATACGTCCTGTTAGCGGCGAATCGCCAACGGCGCGAATGATCTGCGCGGACGTTTGCATGCCCAGTACGAATAATTCGTACTGGGCATGCAAACGTCGGGCTGGCAGGCACCGGATTGTCGGAAGCCTGGGTGACCATTCGGGGCATGAGCTCCCAAAATTCAAAGCCCGCCCGGCGACGGGCACCGGATTCGCTCCCGCGAGTCCTCGACAGGCAGTTAGGCGCGATCTCACTGCAGCAGGCCACGACCTTTGGCATTAGCAGGACCACGCTGCAGTACCGAGTCCGTCCTGGTGGCCCGTGGCAAAGGGTCCTGCCCCGCGTCTATCTCACTGTTTCGGGGGTTCCGACTATTGATCAGCTCGACATGGCCGCGCTGCTGTATGCGGGGCCTGTCAGCATGATCACCGGAGCCGCAGCTCTGCGCCGGTACGGCATCAGACTGGCCGAGGCTGGCCGCCAGGTCGATGTTCTGGTGCCGACGGGCACGGGGGTCACTAGTCGCGGGTACGTCCGCGTTCACCGCACGAGCCGGTTCCCGTCGCTGATGGGGCTGCAAGGTCAGATCCGGCTTGCGCTTCTGGAGCGTGCAGTCATCGACACCGCGCAGGGCCTCACCAGCACCCGCGAGGTGCGCGCGCTGCTGGCGGACGTGACTCTCCGCCATGCGTGCGCGGTCTGGCAGTTAGAGGAGGAGCTTGGCCGGAGCCGGCTGCGCAATTCGGCGCGGGTGCGGGCGGTCCTGGCTGAGGTCGGGACCGGGACACAGTCATCGCCCGAAGGCGACCTGCGGGACCTGATCAGACGCGCGAGGTTGCCGGAGCCGCTCTACAACCCGCGGCTCTATCTCGGCGGCAAGCTGCTCGGCAGGCCCGACGCCTGGTGGCCGCAGGCAGGGCTGGCGGTCGAAGTCGACTCCAGGACCTGGCACTGGCCGGCGGACCTGTGGGAGCAGACCATGGACCGCCAGTCCCGGCTGGGCGCCGCGGGCATCCGGCTCCTGCACTTCAGCCCGGCGCAGATCAGGTCGCAACCCGACCGCGTGGTCGCCCTGATCCGCGAAGCGCTGAAGAACGGCGGGCCGATCCCGAGCATCCGGACCGAGCCGTTCGCATCCTGAGCGCGCGCTAGCGGGCGCTGGACGCGAGCTTGGTGAGCGCCATCGCGTCGGCGGGCGCGGCGCCGTTCTGGTCGTTGTTGAAATAGGCGAACACCTCGGCGCTGTCTGGCCAGGTATCCCGGATGCGGTTCAGCCAGGTGCGCAGCGCCTGCCGGCCGTACCGAGGCCAGGGAGAGGCCGCGCCCTCATGAAGCCGGAGGTAGCCCCAGTCGGCGGTGCGCCAGAGCTGCCCGAGGGACCGGCCACGGCGGTCGGCCCAGCACACGGCCGCGTTGTGCTGTTCGAGCAGCTGCCGGACGTCGGGCGTCCACCAGGACTCGTGGCGGAACTCCACGCATACCCGCAGTCGGCCCCGCAGCCCGGGATCGGCGGCGGCCTGCGAGTCGAACTGGCTCAGGCACTCCGCAAGCGCAGCCGCATCCGCCTGCATGGTTGGCGGCAGCTGCAGGAGGATGGGGCCGAGCCGATCCTTGAGCCCGCTGGCGGCGGCGAGCAGCCGGCCCACGGGCTGAGCAGGATCGCGCAGGCGCCGGATGTGGGTCAGGTAGCGGCTGGCCTTGACCGCCATCAGAAACCCATTGGGGGTGCGGGCGGCCCAGTCCGCGAACGTCTCCGGCTTGGCGAGCCGGTAGAACGTCCCGTTGTTCTCCACAGTCGGGAACACCGACCCGTAGTAATCCAGCCAGCGGGCTAGCGGCACCTCCTTCGGGTAGAAGGTGCCGCGCCAGTCCCGGTACTGCCAGCCCGACGTCCCCACAAGCAACGGCATCGGCTGCCCTCCGCTCCGCCTGGCGTCCGCTGATGCCTACCCGTCGGCGCATCGGCCTAACGGCCAGGCCGCCGACACGAATACCCCTATGGGCGACAGCAGGGGAATACCACGATCGGTCGCCGCGTTACAAACCACCGACGTGCGGTTGGCGGGGCCTTAACTAGGTTCTGACCGGTCGCATACTCAGCATCCGCTAAGCTTGTGCGCAGCAGAGGGCAGGACACCGACCCGTTTTGACCAGCACGCTGGGGGTTAGGTAGTCTGGTTCTCCGCGCCTGTGCTTCATGGGTGCGTGCGAGTCTGTGTGACCGTGGTCTCCTGACGGTAACGATCAGGGACCGGTTGGACCAGGCGAGCAGCAGACTTCCCTTCCGTTCCGGGCTCGTTTTCGGGCCCGGATGCGTCGTGAACGTCACGACACGCCCGACCGCGGGGGGCGGAGCGGGCAAGGAAACCGCAGGTCAAGGTACGTCCTAGGCCGCGCCCAGGTGGCAACACCGGGTGTGGTCTAACGAGAGAGATAAGTCACGCCGGACCCGGCGGGACACCAGAGCCGAGCCGAGTGCGGCACGCATGAGGCGCGGCGCCAGCAAGCGCCAGCCGGCGCGGTGCCAGCTAGCAAGCGGGCGCCACCGGCTGACAGACGAAGACAGCATCGCGCCGAAAGGCGCGCCGCAGGAGAAAGACGGAGACGCGTTGCCCACGATCCAGCAGCTTGTCCGCAAGGGCCGGCAGGACAAGGTAGCCAAGACGAAGACCCCCGCGCTTAAGGGCAGCCCGCAGCGCCGCGGGGTCTGCACGCGCGTCTACACCACCACGCCCAAGAAGCCGAACTCGGCGCTTCGCAAGGTGGCCCGCGTCCGGCTTACCAGTCATATCGAGGTCACGGCCTACATCCCCGGTGTCGGCCACAACCTGCAGGAGCACTCCATCGTGCTGGTCCGCGGCGGCCGTGTGCGTGACCTGCCTGGCGTGCGTTACAAGGTCATCCGCGGCTCGCTGGACACCCAGGGCGTCCGCAACCGCAAGCAGGCACGCAGCCGCTACGGCGCGAAGAAGGAGAAGAGCTGACATGCCGCGTAAGGGCCCCGCGACCAAGCGGCAGCTGGTAACCGACCCGGTCTACGGCTCGCCGCTCGTCACCGCGCTCGTGAACAAGGTGCTGAAGAGCGGCAAGCGCTCGCTCGCCGAGCGGATCGTCTACGGCGCCCTTGAGGGCTGCCGGGACAAGACGGGCAACGACCCGGTCGTGACGCTGAAGCGTGCGCTGGACAACGTCAAGCCGACCCTCGAGGTCCGCAGCCGCCGCGTCGGTGGCGCGACCTACCAGGTGCCGGTCGAGGTGCGCGCTTCGCGCAGCACCACCCTGGCGCTGCGCTGGCTGATCACGTACTCCCGCCAGCGCCGCGAGAAGACCATGACCGAGCGGCTGATGAACGAGCTGCTGGACGCGAGCAACGGGCTCGGGGCCAGCGTGAAGCGCCGCGAGGACGTACACAAGATGGCCGAGTCCAACAAGGCCTTTGCCCACTACCGCTGGTAGTGAGCAAACACAGACGATCAAGGAACGAGGATCACTAACAGTGGCCGCGACACAGACCGCCACCGAGCTCGCCAACGTGCGCAACATCGGCATCATGGCGCATATCGACGCGGGCAAGACGACGACTACCGAGCGGATCCTGTTCTACACCGGCATCAACTACAAGATCGGTGAAGTCCACGAGGGCGCAGCCACGATGGACTGGATGGAGCAGGAGCAAGAGCGCGGTATCACCATTACTTCTGCTGCTACCACCACCATGTGGCGTGACCACACCATCAACATCATCGACACGCCCGGCCACGTCGACTTCACCGTCGAGGTCGAGCGGTCGCTGCGGGTGCTCGACGGCGCGGTTGCCGTTTTCGACGGCGTCGCCGGCGTTGAGCCGCAGTCAGAGACGGTGTGGCGCCAGGCCGACCGGTACGGCGTTCCGAGGATCTGCTTCGTCAACAAGATGGACCGCGTCGGGGCCGAGTTCCACCGCTGCGTCGACATGATTACCGACCGCCTCGGCGCCACGCCGCTGGTCATCCAGCTGCCGTGGGGCGTCGAGTCGGACTTCCGCGGCGTGATCGACCTGATCAGGATGCGCGCCCTCGTCTGGCAGACCGAGGGCAAGGGCGACACCTACGACATCGTGTCCATTCCGGACGACCACGTCGAGGCCGCGCGCGACTGGCGCGACAAGCTGATCGAGACCATCGCCGAGAACGACGAGGAGATGATGGAGCTGTACCTCGAGGGCAACGAGCCCAACGAGGAGCAGCTGGTCGCCGCGATCCGGCGGGCCACCATCGCCAGCGCCGTCACCCCGGTGATGTGCGGCAGCGCGTTCAAGAACAAGGGCGTGCAGCCGATGCTCGACGCGATCGTCGACTTCCTGCCCAGCCCAGTCGATGTCCCGGCGATCAAGGGCCACGCGGTCGGTGACGAGACGACAGTCATCGAGCGGCACCCCGACATTACCGAGCCGTTCGCCGCGCTGGCCTTCAAGATCATGTCTGACCAGCACCTCGGCAAGCTGACCTACATTCGCGTCTACTCCGGCAGGCTCGACGCCGGCACGCAGGTGCTGAACTCGACCAAGGGCCGCAAGGAGCGGATCGGCAAGATCTACCAGATGCACGCGAACAAGCGCGAGGAGCGCCCGTCCGCGGTGGCTGGCCAGATCGTCGCCGTGATGGGCCTCAAGGACACCACCACCGGCGACACGCTCAGCGACACGAGCAAGCAGGTCATCCTGGAGTCGATGACGTTCCCGGCCCCGGTCATCAACGTGGCCATCGAGCCGAGGACCAAGGCCGACCAGGACAAGCTCGGCACCGCCATCCAGCGGCTCGCGGAAGAAGACCCGACGTTCCAGGTCAGGACCGACGAGGAAACCGGCCAGACCATCATCTCCGGCATGGGCGAGCTGCACCTGGAGGTGCTGGTCGAGCGGATGCGCCGCGAGTTCAAGGTCGAGGCCAACATCGGCCGCCCGCAGGTCGCCTACCGCGAGACCATCCGCCGCAAGGTGGAGAAGGTCGAGTACACCCACAAGAAGCAGACTGGCGGCTCTGGCCAGTTCGCCCGAGTCATCATCAACCTGGAGCCGACCGGCGGCGACGGCGGCGGCTACGAGTTCGAGAACAAGGTCACCGGCGGCCGGGTGCCGCGGGAGTACATCCCTTCGGTGGACGCGGGCTGCCAGGAGGCCGCCGAGTTCGGCGTGCTGGCTGGCTACCCGATGGTCGACGTCAAGGTCACGCTGACCGACGGTGCTTACCACGAGGTGGACTCGTCTGAGCTCGCCTTCAAGATCGCTGGCTCGATGGCCTTCAAGAAGGCCGCCGCGCACGCTGATCCGGTCCTGCTGGAGCCGCTGATGGCGGTCGAGGTCAGGACGCCTGACGACTACATGGGGGATGTCATCGGCGACCTGAACAGCCGCCGGGGTCAGATCCAGGCCATGGAGGAGAGGTCCGGGGTGCGGGTCGTCAAGGCCCTCGTCCCGCTGTCGGAAATGTTCGGTTACGTGGGTGACCTGCGCAGCCGGACGCAGGGCCGGGCGGACTACAGCATGCAGTTCGACTCGTATGCCGAGGTCCCGCCCAGCATCGCCAAGGAGATCATCGCCAAGGCACGCGGCGAGTAGCCACGAAACCGAGTTCCACAACAAACGACTGAGAACAAAACAGCGCGCGTGAGCGCCTGGCCCCGCCGCGACGGTGGGGAAACGATGCAACGAGGAGAAACAAGTGGCGAAGGCGAAGTTCCAGCGGACCAAGCCGCACGTCAACATCGGCACCATCGGTCATATTGACCACGGCAAGACGACGCTGACCGCGGCGATCACCAAGGTGCTTCACGACAAGTACCCCGACGTGAACCCCTTCTACGCGTTCGACCAGATCGACAACGCGAAGGAAGAGAAGGAGCGCGGGATCACGATCTCGATCTCGCACGTCGAGTACCAGACGGACAAGCGGCACTACGCCCACGTGGACTGCCCCGGTCACGCCGACTACATCAAGAACATGATCACCGGCGCGGCGCAGATGGACGGCGCCATCCTGGTCGTCGCCGCCACTGACGGCCCGATGCCGCAGACCCGCGAGCACGTGCTGCTGGCCCGCCAGGTCGGCGTGCCGTACATCGTGGTCGCGCTGAACAAGGCCGACATGGTCGACGACGAGGAGATCCT
>Ga0209380_10001508_pt1 | contig 15599 bp, 19 predicted proteins | sample HubBroMetageWFT6_FD_188347 | JGI IMG/M metagenome (GOLD analysis project Ga0209380, IMG submission 188347) | Warmed and freeze-thawed soil microbial communities from the Hubbard Brook experimental Forest, New Hampshire - Hubbard Brook CCASE Soil... | ecosystem: Environmental > Terrestrial >...
GGCCGGGCCGCCGCCGACGATCGCGATGTCGAACTCGTGTGTGGGCACGCTGGTTGCACTCCTCGGGGTACGTCTGTACGTCCCGTCAGTGATGACCATACCCAATGACGGGCTGAATCATCCGTGTGCGGCCCACTGTCGCAAGTCGGAGAGCACCCGGGTGATCGGAATCGCGTAGGACTCCAAGGCGCTCGGGCTCGCGAGCGTGATGATTCCGATCACGTCGCCCGAAGCGTTGAGCACCGGTCCTCCGCTGTTGCCCTGGAAGATCCTCGCCCCCTCCAGGTGGAGCATGTCCGTGTACTCCTGAGGCGCGGACTGACCTGCGTCGATACCGCTGCCCGAGAGCGGGACGCTGTCATGGAGGCCGATGAGCGTCTCCTCGGTCATGTCCGCCTGTCCCGTCGCTTTGCTCGAGGCCAGCGTGATCACCGACACGGGCACGGCATGGAGTTCGCTGGCATCCACCGGCAGCGGTGTCCCGACCAGCGTGCCGCTGACGCGGAGCACGGCGATGTCGAGGGCCGCGCTGCTCTGCACAACACGCGCGACATGGGTCGTGTCGGCACGGTCGGTCACCCGCAGAGATTCGTTGCCGTTGATGACGTGAGCGTTGGTGACCACGTCGCCCACCGTGTCGAAGATCCATCCCGTGCCAAGCGATTCCTCCGCGCCGCTGGCCAACTCGGCCTCGACGGTCACCACGCTGATGAGATCGTCACGGCCGAGGTCGGTGAGCAGCGGTGGCGGAGGTGTCGGTGCGGTCGCGGCCGGGAGATGGACCGGCTTGACGCTTGACGGATTGATCTGGGCAACGTCGTTTGCCACCAGGAAGCCGGCCAGCCCGGCGACCAGGAGAGCGATGATTGCCGCCAGGGCGCGTGCGACAGCGCGCGGACGGAACGTCGGCGCGGTCCCTCGATCCACGAGGAAACATTGTGGTTGTTCAGCACCACGGGATCACCGTGGTCGGTGGCGGCGCGGGAGCGCTCGGGAGTGCGGTGGTGAGGCGGCTGGTGGCAGCCGGACGGCAGGTGGTCGTTCCCGCACGCCGCCCCGGCCGTGTTGCACTCCCGCCAGGCGCGACCGAGATCGAGTGTGACCTCGAGGACGCCGACGCCGTCTCGCGCCTGCGCAGCGCCGTCGAAGCGATCGGCGCGTGGGAGGGCGCGGTCAGCGCGTCGGGGGGCTTTGCCGGCGGACGTGCGCACGAGCTCGACGACGAGGCGATCCACAGCCAGCTATCAAGCAATCTTTTCGGGCCCTGGCATCTGGCCCGGGCGGCGGCGGCATCGATGGTCTCTGGTGGGGCCGGCGGACGGATCGTGTTCGTCGCGTCTCGCGCGGCCGTCGACGTGGCTCGCGGCCAGGCCGCTTATCAGGTCAGCAAGGCGGCTGTCCTCCGGCTCGCTCAGGTGATGGCAGCCGAGTTGCAGGGGCACCGCATCACCGTCAACGCCGTCCTGCCCGGCACCATGGACACCCCGGGCAACCGCGAATCGATGCCCAAAGCAAACCGCGCGGCGTGGGTGAGCACCGATGCCGTCGCCGCGGTGATCGAATGGCTGCTCTCGGACGCGGCCGCGGGGGTGAACGGCGCGGCGATCCCCGCGGGCTGATCGTCAGCCCATCGACGGCGGCTCGAAGACCCCCGATTGGCCCAGGCGCGCGATGGCGCGCGCCCGATGCGAAACCCGGGCCTTGGCCTCGTCAGGCGCCTCACCAAACGTGATCCCGAGGTCCGCCGAGAGGAACGCCGGGTCGTAACCGAAGCCATTGCCGCCCTTGGGCTCGACGAGCGTCCCGAAACACTCGCCGTGGGCTGTCACCGGTTCCGCGTCCGGCTTGGCCAGAGCTGCGACACAGACATAGCGCGCACTCCGATCATCCGGCGTGCGCCGCGCCACCTCAGCGAGCAGGCCGTGGAGCCGATCCTCGTCGGTCGCCCCGTCGCCCATCCATCGCGCTGACATGGGGCCGGGCCAGCCGTGGAGTGCGTCGACCTCGATGCCGCTGTCGTCCGCCAGCGCAGGGAGACCCGTGGCGGCGCACACCGCCATCGCCTTGGCGAGCGCCGATTCCGTGTAACCAGGACCGGGCTCCTCCAGGAGGCCGTCGAACCCGGCCTCGTCGAGCGACCGGAGTTGCAGCGTCCACGGGCTGAGGAGTACGCGCAGCTCCCTGAGCTTTCCCCGGTTCCGCGTGGCCAGGACCAGCACCGAGCCTCTCACGTCGCCCCGCTCAGAACCTCCGCCTGGAGCGCAAACAGCTGCTTGAGCCCAGCATCAGCAAGGCGGAGAAGCGAATCCAGCTCGTCGCGCGAGAACGGCTCCTGTTCCGCCGATCCCTGGAGCTCGATGAATCTGCCGTCGAGCGATCCGACGCAGTTCATGTCGGTCTCGGCGGCCGAGTCCTCCAGGTAGCAGAGGTCGAGACGCGCCTCGCCCGCCACGATGCCCGCGCTCACCGCGGCGACCGGCCATCGAAGCGGGTCGGAGCGAACGACGCGCGCGTCGCGGAGCCGGGCGATTGCCAGCGCCAGGGCGACGTAGCCGCCGGTGATCGATGCGGTGCGCGTGCCTCCGTCGGCGACGATGACGTCGCAGTCGATGAGGATGCTGCGTTCGCCGAGCGCCTCGAAGTCGACGGCGGCGCGGAGGCTGCGTCCGATCAAACGCTGGATCTCCTGGACCCGCCCATCGACCCGGCCCTTGCGACCATCACGTTCCGACCGTGTTTGCGTGCTCCGTGGCAGCATCGCGTATTCCGCGGTCACCCAGCCTCGTCCACTGCCCTTGCGGAACGGCGGCACACGCTCCTCGACCGATGCGGCGCAGAGGACCCGTGTATCCCCCATGGTGATCAGGGCGCTACCCTCGGCGTAGGGGAGCGCGTGCAACTCGATCGATGTGGGACGGAGCTCGTCGGGGGCACGTTGATCCGGGCGCATTGGGCCGAGTGTATCGGTCGGCCCGAGGGTCAGCGCCGGAAGATCCGCTGAAGCACGATGATCGACGCCTCGTAGAGCAGCAGCAGCGGGATCGTCAGCAACGTCGGTGTGAAGGGATCGGCACCGGGCGTGATGACCAGCGCGGCGATGATGATCACGACATACGCCACCTTGCGCCAGCCCTTGAGTTTCTTCGACGAGACGAAGCCGAGCAGACCAAGGAGGATGAGCACAACCGGCATCTCGAACGTGATCCCGAAGATGAAGATAATGATCAGGAAGAAGCCGATGTAGTTGTTGAGATCCGGGAAGTACACCGCGTTGCCGCTGAGGAAATTGGCCAGGAAGTTGAGGCCGAGCGGCATGACGAAATAGGCGAACACCGCTCCGGCGGCGAACAGCAGCAGCGCACTCGCGATGAAGGGACCGACGAATTTCCGCTCCTTTGGACGGAGCCCGGGCGAGACGAAGTTCCAGGTCTGCCAGAGGATGATCGGCAGCGCGAGGACCAGCCCCACGACCGCGGAGATCTTCAACGGGATGGTGATCCCCTCGGTGGGGTTGAGGATGATCGCCCGGTCGCCGGGGATGATGCTGTGCGAGTTGTGCAGCACCGTGTGCAGCGGCTGCAGGAGCAGGCTGAGGAAGAACCCGTTGAAGATGAACGCGACGGCCGTTCCGACGATCCAGGCCGCCATCACCCAGATGAGGACGCGGCGCAACTCCTCCAGGTGCTGGACGATCGTCATCCGCCGTTCGTCGTCGCCAGCCACTCCCTGCACCTTACGTGCCTCCGGTCAGCGCGCGCGTGAGGGGCGCGTCAGCCAGAAACTGAGGGCTGCTGTGTCGTCGCGTCGGCCGGGACGGTCACAGGCTCGGCCGGCTGTACGGGCGCAGGGGCCGCCACGGGCGCGGCCACGGCCTGCACGACTGGAGCCGGCTGCGCCGGAGTTGCGGTCGTCGTCGTCCCCATCACGGCGTCGTGTGTCTCGGACGATGCCTTGCGAAACTCGCGGATTCCCTTGCCGATGCCGGCGCCAACGTCGGGGAGCTTTCCCGGCCCCCAGATGATCAGGATCACCACCAGGACGATGATGATTTCCGGCAGATGTCCGCTTAAGAAACCCATGTCAACCTCCAGTCTAGCACCATTTTTTTATCGCCCCTGAGATCAGACTGAGACCGGCGACAGTGCGCGAGCGAACGACTCGACGGTCCTGTCCACGTCCTCATCGGTGTGTGCGGTCGAAAGAAACGCGGTCTCGAATTGCGACGGCGGCCAGAGGACTCCGGCGTCAAGCCACGCCTCGTGGAGGCGACCGAAGCGCACCCGGTCGGCCCCCTTGACGTTGTCGAAGGTGCGCGCTGTGTCGATCCCGAGGAACGGGGTCACCATGCTGCCCACCCGGCCGACCGCGCAGACAACCCCGGCCGCCCCGGCCGCCGCCTCGAAGCCGGCCTGAAGCCGCTCTCCGAGGCGCTCCAATCGGTCGTAGAGCGCCGGGTCCTCACGGAGCACATCCAGCGCTGCGCAGCCCGCCGCCATCGCCGGCGGGCTGCCTGAGAGAGTCCCCGCCTGATACACGGGACCCGACGGAGCGACCTGCTCCATGAGGTCGCGACGCCCGCCGTATGCGCCGACGGGGAGGCCGCCGCCAATCACCTTGCCGAAGAGGCTGAGATCGGGACGAACCTCGTAGCGCGCCTGTGCCCCGCCGAAGGCCACGCGAAATCCAGTCATCACTTCATCGAATACGAGCAAAGCACCCCATTTGGATGTGAGGTCGCGGAGTCCATCGAGGAACCCCGGCACTGGAGGGACGCATCCCATGTTTCCCGCGACCGGTTCGACGATCACGGCGGCGATCTGCTCGCCTTCGCGCTCGAAGGCCTCAGCCACTGCATCTCGATCGTTGTAGGGCAGCACGATCGTTCCCGCGACCGCCGCGGCAGGCACCCCAGGCGACCCGGGAATCCCGAGGGTCGCGATCCCGGAGCCCGCCTCGGCGAGGAGCGCATCGGCGTGACCGTGGTATCCGCCGGCGAACTTCACGATCCGATCCCTGCCGGTGGCGGCGCGCGCGAGGCGCACGGCGGACATCGCCGCCTCGGTGCCCGACGTGACGAAGCGGACCATGTCCACCGACTCGACGGCGTCGACGATGCGCTCTGCCAGCTCCACCTCGAGCTCGACCGTGTGGCCGTAGGCGATCCCGCGCTCGAGTTGAGCCCGGACGGCCGCCACCACCCGGGGCGGCTGATGGCCGAGGATGTGCGGGCCGTACGCGAGCACGAAGTCGATGAAGTCGTTGCCATCTGCATCGACGACGTGCGCACCCTCACCCCGGACGATGTGCGGCGGCACGCCGGGCACCGCGCGATAGGCGCGCACGGGGCTGTTGACCCCTCCTGGCAACACCCGCTCGGCTCGGTCGCGCAGTGCCCGGGCGTCGCCGTCTCTCACCGCGATCAGGTCTGCTGCCGCACGGTGATCGACCTCATCACATCCCCCTGGGCGATCTTCAGGGCCACGCTCATGCCGCTCTCCACCTGCCCGAACAGGTTGTACAGCGGCTGCAGTTGCGCCGAGTCATCGGCGATGCAGATGAAGAATTGCGACCCGTTGGTGTTGGCGCCGCCGTTGGCCATGGCCACGGCGCCCTCGATATATTTCTGGTGCACCGTCTCGTCATTGAATTGAAACCCGGGACCGCCGCTGCTGCACGTCCCGGACGGCGTCGCCGGCGGCCCGGGCACGTGCCCGATGCATGTCGGATCACCGCCCTGGATCACGAAACTCGCGACCACGCGGTGGAACGGGATGCCGTCGTAAAAATGATTTCGTGCAAGGGTCACGAACACGTTGACGGTGGTCGGCGCAAGGTCAGGTTGCAGGCAGAGGACGATGTCTCCCTTGGCGGTGGCGATCGTCGCCTGGTAGAGCTTGGTCGTGTCGATGGTCGTGGCCGGCGCCGCGCTGTAGGTGTGCACGCTTGCAGGTGGGTTGATCGGTTTGAGGATCGGCCCGAACTTGACGGTCGCACAACTCGCGAATGGGATCGTTGGCCCCGCCGTCGGCGACGGACTTGGCGTCGGAGTCGGCGGGACAGGGGTTGGGGTCGACAGCGCCGGGAGTGGCGCACTCGCGCTGTTGACGCCGATGGCGATGGCCACGATGGCCACCACCACGACCGCCCCCGATCCGAGCACCAGAGGAAGGCGGCGGCGGCCGCCGAGCGGGTCACTCATTGATTCACTCCTTGATCTCCGCGAGCCAGCCCGCGGCGGCACGCGCGTGGTACGTGATGATCATGTCGGCACCCGCGCGGCGGATCCCGCCGAGCGCTTCGAGCACGGCGTCGCGCTCGTCGAACGCGCCGGCCGCGGCCGCGTGATGGAGCATCGCGAACTCCCCACTGGTGCAGTAGGCGGCGAGGGGGAGGTCGGTGGCGTCGCGAACCCGGGCGACGACATCCAGGTAGGTGAGCGCCGGCTTCACCATCACCATGTCGGCGCCCTCCTCGACGTCGAGCATCGCTTCACGCACAGCCTCGCGTTGATTCGCCGGGTTCATCTGGTACGCACGCCGGTCGCCCGTCCTCGGCGCGCACTCGGCAGCATCCCGAAAGGGTCCGTAGAGCACGGTCGCGAACTTTGCGCTGTAGGCGAGAATCGCGGTGTCGGTGAACCCGGACATGTCCAGGGCCTCGCGGATCGCGGCGACCTGGCCGTCCATCATCCCGCTGGGCGCGATGATATCGGCGCCCGCCGCCGCCTGACTCACCGCAGTCCGCGCGTAGAGTTCGAGGGTCGCGTCGTTGTCGACGTCGCCGTTATCGAGCAGGAAGCCGCAGTGCCCGTGGTCGGTGTACTCGCAGAGACAGCAGTCGGCGATCACGACGCACGCGTCGCCGAAGCGCTCCCGCAGCGCGCGGATCGACTCCTGGACGACCCCCGCGTCCGCGAACGCGCCCGATCCCTGCGCGTCCTTGGCGGCGGGGAGCCCAAAGAGGAGCACGCCCCCGAGGCCGAGGCCGATCGTCTCCTCCACGGTGGCGCAGAGGGAGTCGATGCTCTCGTGACTCTGTCCTGGCATCGAACCGATCGGTTGCGGCGATCGCAGGCCCTCGCGGATGAAGGCTGGGTGGATCAACTGTCCTGCGGTCAGTCGCGACTCCTGTGCCAGACGGCGCAGCGCCGGGGTCCGGCGCAGACGGCGAGGTCGCTCGTTCGGGAAGCCCATGCGCCGTTCAGCGTAGCGGCTGGGGGGTGAGGCACTCGGTCAGAGCGGCGACCAGGCTCTCGATCGAGGGTGTACGCGCGACTGCATCGACGGTCAGACCCGCGCTTCGTGCGATATCGCTTGTCTGCTCTCCAATGCAGACGATCATTACGCCGGCGGGCAGTCCGTCGGTCCCCGCCGCCTCAGCGAGATTTCGCGCGGTGCTCCCGCTGGTCAGCGTGATCGCATCGATACCGCCGCCAAGGGCGGCGCGAAGGCGCTCCGGAGCCGAGGCAGGCATGACGCTCCGATAGATCTGCTGGACGGTCACCACGGCCCCCGCTTCGCGGAGCGCCTCCACGAGGGTGCCGCGCGCCCCCTCCGCAGCCGGAAACCACACGTTGGCGCCGTTGAGCCCGTGATCGAGCATCGCAGCAGCAAGGCCAGCGGCATCGTGGTTGACCGCAACGAGATCTGCCGGCGCTCCCAGTGCTTCCAGGGCGTCGGCGGTCGCGGGCCCGACGGCTGCGATGGACATGCCGGTCAGGGCCGTGGGGCCCGCCGCTCCGAGCACCAGACGAACCGCAGTGGCGCTTGTGAAGGCCACCCACCGAGGCGCTGGGGCGGCGCCGACCTCAGCGGCGACCCGGCTGATCGCCTCGGGATCGGCGATCGGTACGGTGGTGATCAGGGGCACCACCGCCACCGACGCACCGGCTGCGTGGAGGCTGTCGACGAGACCCTCCGCCTGCTCTCGCGTCCGCGTGACCAGGATGCGTCGCCCCGCCAGCGGCTGCGGGAGGCCGTTCACCGAAGGCGAGCCGCAACCATCGCGCCGAGCGCCTCCGCGTGCTCGAGGTCGCCCGATGCCTCGGCGCGGAGAACGGCTCCGTCGACCACAAGCGCAGCCACCAGCACCAGGCGGTCTTCCTCGATCCTGGCCCAAGCACCCAAGGGCAGGAGGCATCCACCTCCCAGACCGATGAGCACACCTCGTTCGGCGGTCACCGCGATGCGGGTTGCGGGGTCGCCGGCCAACGCGCATTGACCGGACGCCGCGGAATCGGTGACCGTCTCGAGCGCGATCGCGCCCTGTGCCGGGGAGGGGACGAACTCGAGGGCGTCGAGGCGCTGCGTGAACCGGTGGCCGAGGGAGAGTCGATCGAGCCCTGCGCACGCAAGCACCAGCGCATCGACCTCACCGGCATCCAACTTGCGCAGGCGGGTGTCGACGTTGCCGCGCATCGGGAGGGCGCGCACACTGGGATACAGGGCCGCCAGGAACCCGGCTCTGCGCGCGCTGCTGGTGCCCACCGTGGCTCCGGCGGGCAACTCTTCGAGGCGGCGGCCGCTCGCTGTGACCACCCCGTCTCGCGCGTCTGCTCGAGCGAGGTAGGCGGCGATGCTCAAGCCCGGGGCGAGCGCCGAAGGAAGATCCTTGGCGCTGTGCACCGCCACGTCGGCGCGGCCGTCGAGCAGGCTGCGCTCGAGGTCGGCGGTGAACCAACCCTGCCCCTCGAGCTGGTCGATCGGTGCACTGCTCCGGCGATCGCCTTCGGTGCGGACGAGCAGGGTCTCGAGGTCGACGCTGCCCGCCGCCTGCAGTGCATGCGCCGCCAGCGCGGCTTGTCGGAGCGCGAGTGCGCTGCCTCGCGTGGCCAGTCGCAGCGTCGAGGTCTCCGCGGCCGGCATCAACGGTCGAGCCGGAACGCCTCGCGGATCGCCAGCGCGGTGGCGGGGTCCCCCGCTTCGCGGAGCCGGGTGACCGGTCCGTGGAGCAGCTTGCGCACCATGCTGCGCGTCAGCATCTCGATGCGTTCCCAGGTCGCCTCGTCGATGTGGCGACCGGTGCCGAAGGTCCGCGCGACCTCCTGCGCTCGAAGCGTCTCGGCCCAATCGACCAGGGCAGCGATGGTCGGCCCCGCCGTGTCCCGCTGGCCGATCACCGTGACGGTCTTCTCGAGCTCCGCATCGATGATCTCCTCCGCGGCGGGTACGGTCTCGCGCCGCTCATCGAGCCTCGCGCCGGCCCGGCGCCCGAGCTCATCGATGTCGATGAGGGTGACTCCGGGAATCTCCGCAGCGGCCGCATCGATGTCGCGAGGGACAGCCATATCGACGATGCAGAGCGGCCGCCGGGAGCGACGGCGCTGGAGCGCGTCGATCGCTGGGGCATCGAGGACGGTCGTGGCGCTGTCGGTGGACGCGATGATCACATCCACCCGGTCAGCCACGTCTTCGAGTCCCGCCAGAGAGATCGCTTCGGCCCCCACCGTTTGCGCCAGCCGGCGGCTCGATTCACCGCGCGACGTGGTCATGATCCGCGCCCCGTGGTCATGCAGGCGGTTGGCGGCCAGCCGGCTCATCTTGCCGGCGCCGACGAGAAGGACTCCCTTGCCTTCGAGGTTCCCGCACGACCAACGTGCGCACTCCACGGCTATCTCGCTGAGCGACGCGGCCCCTCTGCCGAGCGACGTATCGGTGCGCACCCGCTTGCCGGTCGAGATGGCCCGGCGCATCACGTAATCGAGGCGCGCATCAACGGTTCCAGCGTCGCTCGCGACGCGGTGGGCCGCTCTGAACTGTCCCAGGACCTGCGCCTCTCCGATCACCATGCTCTCGAGGCCGCTCGCCACCCGGAACATGTGCATCGCCGCATCGCGGTCCTCGAGCGTGACCATGTGACGCTCGATCTGGCGAGCGCCTCCGGGGTCGAGGTATCGGGCGAGTCGCGGTGTCACCTCCGCACTGAGGTGGTCCGGGCACACCACGTAGAAATCGGTGCGATTGCAGGTCGAAAGCACTGCTGCGCCGTGCAGCCCTGCGTGCCCAACGAGATAGCGCAGGGTCGTTGCGACGCGCGCCGCTGGGATGGCCGCAGCCTCCCGCACAGCCAGTGGAGCGGTGCGAAAGCTCAGCCCGGCGGCTACCAGTCGCATCACGAGCGAGTATAGGTTGGAGGTCGCCCCGTGCCGGTTCCCCGGTGCAGGAGTTCTACGATGTGCGTGTATGGAAGCTCGCCGGCGATACGGTCGCCGCCGAGGGAGGGTGCCCACGGGCGACAAATTTCTACCAAGGCTCGGTCCGGCGGGCGCCGAGCCCTTTGCGGCGCTCGACGATGCCATCGATTCCTGGAGTGCCGAACGGCCTGCTCCGGACACGCCCATCGAAGCGCTTCACTTCGTCGCCCTCGATTGCGAGACCACGGGCCAGTCGCCGCATCACCTTGTCGAGCTGGGAGCGGTTGCCTTCACGATGCGCGACCACCTGATGAGCTTCGAGACCCTCGTGCACAGCAACGATCGGATCAATCCATACGCTCGCCGTATCCACGGGATCGACGCCGCAACCCTCAACGGCGCGCCACCGGTATCAGCGGTGGTCGAACGGTTTCAGCGGTTCGCGCAAGGCGCCGTGCTGGTGGAGCACAGTGCCGATGCGTTTGACACCAGGCTGATCGGACGTGCCATCGGCTCGAGCCTTGACGCCGACAACGTCGATACCACCAGGCTCGCGGCCAAGCTCTTCGACCTGAAGGACACCATCGGACTCGAGCGGCTCTGCCGGGAATTGGGCGTCGTGCACCGCAAACCGCACCACGCCCTCGCCGATGCGGAGGCCACCGCCGCCTGTTTTGTGGAGTTGGTACGCCGTGGCGGTGAGCGTTTCAACTGGCGGACACTCGGCGATCTGCTGGTTGCCGGCAAACCCCCTGCATTCGCTCCGGACACCGGTGTCGCGCCGCCGGGCGCGCAGCCCAAAGGCGCCGAGTCGAGCTCGCGGCAACGCCGCCGGCGTTGACAGCACGCCCAGCGCTGCATACCATCCACTCGAACCAACCCCACCCATACCGGGTCGCACGTCTGCGCCCCGGCGATTCATCCCGGTTCGTCTCGAGGTCACTGCGATGCTCAGCCACGTCAACAAGCCCGAGGCGATCGGTGCCGCATCGGCCGCCCTCGGCGGTTTCGTAGCCTTTCTGCCCTGGTACGGCTACGCGTCCGGCAATTCGCATGTGACAGTCAACGCATTTCGCGCGTCATTGCTGGGGGACGTGTTCTTCGTGGCGATAGCTGCCGCGATCCTCCTGCTGCTCATCGGACGCGGCTTTGTGGATGATGTGGTCACTCCCTACATTCCCGAGACCACGGCCCACGCGACCGCGGCGGCGCTGGCGATCGGGAGTGTCCTCGTTGAGCTGATTCTCGCGAGGGCCACTGGGCGCTCACTGAGCATCGGCATCTTTTTGGCCTTGATTGCAGCGGGCGGCCTCTGCACCGCCGCGGTGTTGCGCCGCCTGCATCCGGATCGTCGCCGAATTGGTCGCGAAACTCTTTCCCATGAGGGTCTGATTACCCCATAATCCAGCGATCCGCGCTCGGGGGACGTGGCGCCCCCGGGTCCCCGCCGATGCCACAGTTGCTCATTCAAGCCTGGGAGGAACCACCCGAAGACATGGCCAACATCCTGACCGACCCGCCCTTCGCGGCAAACCCGCCTGTCAAAGTGAACGTCCCTGCCAAGACGTTGGGCTTGGTGCTGCTCGTCCTGGGTGCCATCGGCATCATCCTTGGCCTCATCGGGCTTCTCGGCACCTTCGGGGTGTGCACCGTCGCCGGCGTCTCAATCGGCGGCTGCGGATTCCCGATCCTCTGGCTGCTGGGAGCACTCATCGGGCTGGTCGGCGTCTGCGTCGGCACGCTCGGCGCATATCAGATGTATCAGCTCAACCGCGATGGCAAGCGCCTGGTCATCTATGGACTCGCGCTCGGGTTCCTCGGTGCGATCGTCACCCTGATCGGCAACATCATCTTCTACAGCGGGCTCAGCATTCTCGGGGCCGGGTACGGCGGTGCGATCTTCGGACTGATCATCGACGCCATCGTCTACGGGATCGTCTGGTACCTGGTCATCATCAGCCGCTGGCCTGGCGATGCGCCACTCGTGGCCACAGGATCCACCGGTGGATATGGCAATCCTCCGGGTGGCTACGGCAGTCCGCCGCCACCACCGCCGCCCAGCGCCTGACGAGTATCGGCCTGGTACGGCACGGCCAGCCCGACGGTATCCGGCCCGCGCCTGGCGGTGAGGATCCCCTCGGGTACTGGTCGGGTCAGGTCATCGCGCGCCCCAGCGCCTGACAGTCGGGAGTGAGCGACGGCCCCGACCTCCGCTCCGGCAACGGCGCCGGAGTCGTCGCCGGCGTTTGCGGCATCCTGGCGCTCGCCCTCTCGTGGATTCCGTTTGTCGATTACCTGAGCCTGGTCCTTGGCGCGCTGGCGATCACCCTCGGCATTCTCGGGGTCCGGCGTGCCAACGCCGACCCCGGCGCGGGCAAGGCAATGGCGATTGTTGGCATCGCCTGTGGAGTCGCGGGTTTTGCGATCGCCGCTATCGTCCTGCTGCTGATTTACACGCTGCTGCAGACGACAACGGTCGCCGGTGCCTAGGTCGACACTCAGACACTGAATTCGGCCACCACCGGGTAGTGATCCGACGCCACCGCGGCGTCGGGATCCGGCCACGTCCTGCCGCCGACCACGTCCGAGCCGAGCACGTGCGGGGCAAGATCGTCGGTCGCGAAGATGTAGTCGACGCGCGCCGACAGCTGCCAGGTCGCGCACGTGAGCCCGCGGGCGCGCGGATGGACGCGGCGGTAGCAGTCGATATACCCCTCCTTGAGGAGACGCTCAACCGTCCAGCGTTCGATCATCCGGCCGAGAAGCCGGTCCATGGAGCGCGACACCGGTAGGCCAGCGGTCAGCGGCGAAACGACGCGTGGCAACGTGGGAATGCCGCCGAGGAGTCGGGGGTCGACCCCGGCGCGACGCCACCGGTCGGCGAGACCATTGCTCTCGCCTTTCGCCTCGGGGTCGAGCGGCGTGAGGATGCCATTGGGTCCCGCCACAAGCAGCCCGGCGCGACGCAGGTCGTTCATGCGCCGGAAGAACGACGTCGCGAGGATGTCATCCCCAGGCGACAGCGCGTTGAAATCTCCGATCAGGATGTGCGGTAGTGGCGGCTCGTCGGCGATATCGGTAAGCACCGCACCGATCTCTCGGATGCGCCGTGCCTCGCCTTTATTGCGATCGCCAAAGCGCGCAGCCAGGTGCAGGCAGTGCACGCCGAGCACCGGAAGCTCGTTCCCGCCGGTCTCGATATCGCAGTGCAGATGGGAGCGCAGCATCCGGCCGTGATGCCGGCGGTTGCGCCAGGCGCGCACCGGCAGTCGTGTCAGGATCGCCGTGTGCATCGGCGAATCGGGGTCGCTCGGCTCTCCGAGCAACATCGCCATGTCAAGATCAGCGGCAAGGGCTCGGATGCGCTCCACCTCGCGGACCTCCTGGAGCGCGATGATGTCGGCGTCGAGGCGCCGGAGCACGTTGCGAACCAGGTCCAGGCGACGCTCGCCACCGAGCAGGATGTTGTACGTGGCGACGCGAATCCCGCGTCGCGCCTTTTTTCTGGTTCGCGACATCGACCGAACTTACAATGCCACGGTGCAGCCCCAGCGCGACGCACATCTCACCGAGCTCGTCTTCCTCGATCGTGGTCCGATCGCGCTGCGCAGTGTCGCGGTGGCGGTTGCCGCAGCCGCATGCGGTGTCGCCGGAACCCTGCTCGTGCGCCTGCACCAGACGCTTGCGGCACAGCTTGCGGCACACATGGCGCTCAATCCACTGCAGACACTCATCGCCACAGGGTCAAACTCACGCACGCTCTGGCCGGGGTGGGTGGCGGCGCTGTGTTTTGGCACTGCGGTTCTGCGCCTGCGCCGTGGCGCGACCGAACCACCCCCGGGCCGCACCGCGGTCGAGCACCAGACCCTCAGCCAGCTTCGTGGGGGTCTGCGCCGCGAGTACCGAATCGTCCGCATGGTGTTGATCATCGTCTGTCTGTTCGCCGCGGTCGATGTCGCGCGCACGGTCGCCACGCTCATCGCCTCGCAGTCGGGCGATACGGCGATCTCGATGTCGATGCCCCCCACGGTGGTCGAAAGCCTGGGCTATGTTGCGGCCGCGGTTGTCCTGGCGGCGTGGGCTCGCGCCTTCGGCGCCGAGGTGCGCCGGCTCGGTGCGCTCTGACCCGGTGAGGCGACACGCGCACGGCGCAGCTCAGATCCGGCGCTCCACGACGTAATCGCACACTCGCTCGAGGGTTTCGCGAGCGGTCGACTGTGGAAACGCGGTCAACTCGACGGCTGCTTCGCGTGCGAATTCCTGGGCGCTGCGCTCCGCCTCCGTGATCGCATCGGACCCGCGAACCAGGCTGACCACCGTGTCGAAGTCCTCCTCGTTGAGGTCATCCTTGGCCAGAATACGCCGCAGGCGCCCGCTCACTCGGCGGTCGTTGAGCGCCAGCATCAGCGGGAGTGTCACCGTCCCCTGGCGAAGGTCTGCGCCGACCGGTTTGCCCACCTCGGCGCTGGTGGCGATGTAGTCCAGGACGTCGTCGGCGATCTGGAAGGCCATCCCCAGGCTGTGGCCGTAGCGGCGCAGGCTCTCGACCGATGCGGCGTCCAGTCCCGCGATCAGCCCGCCCCCGTAACAGCTGGTGCTCACGAGCACCGCCGTCTTGCGCCCGATCTTGCGGTGGTAGTCGGCGATCGACTGGTCGTACGCGTTGCGGGTGGTCATCTGCAGCAACTCCCCCATGCAGATGGTCATGACCGCTCGGCTGATCGCGGAGTCGACCGCGGGCATGCCGATCTCCGCGAGCAGGTACGCGCCTTTCGCAAAGTAGTAGTCGCCGATGATCACCGCGGGGTCCGGTCCGAGCGCCTCGTGAATCGTCGTGATCCCGCGCCGCGTGGGCGCCTTGTCGATCAGGTCGTCGTGCACCAGGGTCGCCGTGTGGATGAACTCGATGCCCATCGCCAGGTTGTAGACGTCGTTCGAGTCGGCGTTGCCGAGGCGGGCGGCCAGGATGACCAGCGCCGGTCGGAGGCGCTTGCCTCCCGCCTTCACGATGTGGGACATCGCACTGGCCATCGGCCCGAGGTCGGCGGCGATCTCGGCGTCGAGACGCCGCTCGAACTCCACCAACTCGGCGGAGATCGGCTCCAGGAGCTCTTCGGCCACGATGCTCATGACCCCGCCGCCACGCGAATCGTCTGCGCGATGGGCCGGACCAGGCGGGGTGCCGGGAGTGGCTCGTCGAAGAGGCGCGCTGCGCTGGCTCGGAAACGTGCCGGAGCTGCGGTGACGAGCATCTCGGTCAGCGCCGTCAGCGCTTTCGAGCCTTGCGTGGCATGGTCACCGGCGCCGATGCGGTTGACGGCCACGATCCGGCTGACGCGCGCCGCGGTGGTGTCCGCGCTGTCAACCACACGCAGCCGCCTGGCTCCGATCACGCGGCGCAATGCGGGGCGAAGCAACGGGTAGTGGGTGCAGCCGAGGACGAGCGTATCGGCACGCCAGTCGAAGA
>Ga0209380_10001513_pt1 | contig 15579 bp, 14 predicted proteins | sample HubBroMetageWFT6_FD_188347 | JGI IMG/M metagenome (GOLD analysis project Ga0209380, IMG submission 188347) | Warmed and freeze-thawed soil microbial communities from the Hubbard Brook experimental Forest, New Hampshire - Hubbard Brook CCASE Soil... | ecosystem: Environmental > Terrestrial >...
GGCGACCGTGGTCACGGTGCTCGGCCTCTTCGGTCTTTATTCGATCTGGACCGCATTTCTGACCGGCGGGATCAATCAGAGCGGGTCATATCTCTCGCCCTTCTACTCGCCGACCATCTGGTCGACCGGTCCGGTCAGCCCCGCGCTCTGGGTGCTGGGGTCGCCGCTCCTGTTTCGCGCCACCTGCTACTACTACCGGAAGGCGTACTACCGCTCGTTCTTCTGGGATCCGCCGTCGTGCGCGGTCGGCGAGCTCCGCCACCGCAAGTACCGCGGCGAGACGGCGTTCCCGCTCTTCCTCAACAATCTGCACCGATTCCTCTTCTATCTCGTGCTGATCGTCACGGGCTTCCTCTGGTACGACGTGTATCTGGCCTTCTGGGCACCCGACGGTCATGTGCAGCTCGGACTCGGCACCGGGATCATGCTCGTCAACGTCATCCTGCTGAGCGGGTACACGTTCGGCTGTCACTCGTGGCGCCATCTCGTCGGTGGTGGACTCGATTGCTACTCGAAGTCGCAGCTGGGACAGGCGCGCTACCGCGCGTGGCAGTGGGTAACCGTGCTCAACCAGCGCCACCCCCTCTGGGCGTGGTGCAGCATGTTCAGCGTGGTCATCACCGATGTGTACATCCATCTGTTGCGAGCCGGGATCCTCATCGATCCGCACATCGTCTTCTGAGATGGCAGCAGCTTCCGAGCCATACGACACCATCGAGTGTGACGTCCTCGTCGTGGGTGCCGGCGGTGCCGGCATGCGTGCCGCGATCGCCGCGGCGGAGGCCGGCTGCAGCGTCACCGTGGTCACGAAATCGCTGCTCGGCAAGGCTCATACCGTGATGGCGGAGGGCGGCATCGCCGCCGCCATCGGTAATGTCGACCCGGAGGACAGCTGGGAGGTGCACTTCGCCGACACCATGCTCGGCGGCCAGCTGCTCAACAACTGGCGCATGGTCGAGCTCTACGCACACGAGGTCATCGATCGTGTCCTCGAGCTCGAACGCTGGGGCGGCATCTTCGATCGCACCGAGGATGGGCGCATCATGCAGCGCGCCTTTGGGGCGCATTCCTGGAAACGGCTGGCGCACGTCGGCGACCGCACGGGACTCGAGCTCATCCGCACGTGCCAGGACAAGATGGTGCACACGCAGGCGGTCAACGTGTGTATGGAGTACACGCTCACCAGCCTCCTGAAATCCGGTGACCGGGTGTGCGGAGCCTTCGGCTACAACCGCAACACCGGAGGCTTGGTTGCCTTCAAGGCCGGTGCTGTCGTGCTCGCCAGCGGGGGATGGGGGCGCATGTATCGCTTCACCTCCAACTCGTGGGAGTGCGCCGGCGACGGCGCGGCGATGGCCTACGAGGCGGGTGCCGACCTGCTCGACATGGAGTTCGTGCAGTTCCATCCGACGGGCATGATCTGGCCCCCCGGTGCACGCGGGATCCTGGTCACCGAGGCCGTGCGCGGTGAGGGCGGTCTGCTCTTCAACGCCGAGGGATCGCGCTTCATGCTCGACTACGACCCGGTCAAGAAAGAGTTGTCGTCACGCGACGTCGTGGCACGCTCGATCTACAAGGAGGTGCAGGCAGGGCGGGGGACACCCCACGGCGGCGCCTATCTCGATGTGCGGCACCTCGGCGCCGACTACGTCAAGCGGAAGTTGCCGTCGATGTACGAACAGTTCCATGCGCTCGCGTCGATTGACATCACCAACCAGCCGATGGAGGTCGGCCCCACCATCCACTACACCATGGGCGGTGTGCGCGTCGAGCCCGAGACGGCGGCGACGACGGTGCCCGGGCTCTACGCGGCCGGCGAGGTTGCGGGCGGACTGCACGGCGCCAATCGGCTTGGCGGCAACTCGCTCGGGGACATCCTCGTGTTCGGGCGGCGCGCGGGAGATGCGGCCGCGACGTTCGCGAAGACGGCCGGTGCGACGCGCGTCATCGACGATGCGCAGATTGGCGCCGAACAGGCGGCGCTGCTCCAGCCGCTCGGCGGCGACGCCAACGGTTCCGCGCCGGCTGAGAACCCGTACAAGCTGCACGAGGATCTGCAGCTGGCGATGCAGGACGACGCCGGCATCGGGCGAAGCGAGGAGTCGCTCCAGCGCGCGCTCGCGGCGATCCTCACGCTCCGCGAGCGGAGCGCGCGCATCCGCGTCGCCGGCGGGCGCGTGCTCAATCCGGGTTGGCACGCGTGCCGTGAGCTCACCAACATGCTGACGATCTCTGAGGCGATCGTTCGCAGCGCCATCGAGCGGCGCGAGAGCCGTGGCTCGCAATGGCGGTTCGATCACCTCGAGCAGGACGCAGAGTTCGGCAAGATCAACTTCGTCACCCGCCGCGGGGACGACGGAATGCGGGTGGCGAGCGTACCCGTCCCGCCACTGCCTGATCGCCTTCGACCATTGCTCGAGCGCAGCCGCTTCTACGATCCGGCCAAGCTCCCCAAGGGGTATCTGACCGAAACGGTGCCTGCGGTCGGCACCAGAAGGAAGAGGAAGTAATGGCAGTCGTCGATCAGCCCAAGCCGTCCATCGACGCGCCTGCCGAGAACGTGCTCACCGCCAGCGGACTCACCGGCGAGACGCTGACGCTCAGGGTACTCAAGGGTGTCCCGGGGGAGGAGGCGGCTGAAGTCGCCTACCAGGTCCCGGTTGTCGCGGGCATGGTGATCCTCGACGCGGTGCACTACGTGCAACACAATCTCGACACCGACCTGGCCTGCCGCTGGAACTGCAAGGCCGCCAAGTGTGGATCGTGCAGCGCGGAGGTCAACGGTCGCCCGGTGCTGATGTGCAAGACCCGCGTGGACGATCTCCCCGCGGGCCCGGTCACCGTGCATCCCCTGAAGTCATTCCCGCTCATCAAGGACCTGGTCACCGACGTCTCGCGCAACTACGAGGTGAATCGTGAGATCCCGCCGTTCACGGCGGCGCCCGACGACGGCACCCCCTGGCGTATCCCGCAACAGGATATCGACCGGCTCTACGAGTTCCGTAAATGCATCGAGTGTTTTCTCTGTCAGGACGTGTGCCACATCCTTCGCAGTCACGACTATTCGGATCGCTTCTACGGACCGCGATTCTTCGTGCGCGTCGCGTCCCTGGAGATGCATCCGAAGGACGTGCTCGATCGGCGGGATCAGACGCGCGATCAGGGCGGCCTCGGGTACTGCAACATCACCAAGTGCTGCACCGAGGTGTGCCCCGAGCACATCCACATCACCGACAACGCGATCATCCCGCTCAAGGAGCGGGTGGCCGACGTGCACTGGGACCCGGTGCGTTTTGTCGGGCGCAAGCTCTTCGGTCGCAACACGGATTGACTGGCGTCATCGTGCTGAGCGCCGTCATCGTCGTGATGATCGCGGTCTTCGGCTGGTTCTACGTCTATTCGCGGACCCCGGCGTGGGGACAGTCGGACACGCGCAAGGCGCTGCTCAACATGATGGTCGTGGTTGGACCCATCTTCGGAAACCACTACCGGCGCGAGCCGCCCGAGATCCCGAGCGTTTCGGCGCCGGGTCCTGAGGAGGACGATGACCGGCCGGCTCGAATCACTCCGCCGGGGACGAGCGAGTAGCATCAGCCGTCATGGGGAGGACGACGACCGCCTGCGTGTTCGACATGGACGGAGTCCTGATCGACACGGAGCCGGTGTGGCGTGAGACCGAGCACGATGTGTTCGCCCGGGTTGGGGTCGAGCTGACTGATGCGCAGCTGCGCGAGACCTGGGGAATGCGTATCGAGGAGGTCGTCGACTATCGCTATCGCGTCCGGCCCTGGAACGGCATTCGGCCGCGTGCCGTGGAGCGCGAGATCCTCCGTGAGATGGTCGAACACGTGCGTGCGCGGGGCGTTCCGATGCCCGGCGCGGTCGAGGCGATCCACACGGCTCGAGACGCGGGGCTCCGCGTCGCGATCGCGTCATCCTCGAGTCGCGAGTTGATCGAAGCGGTGGTCGAACGGCTGGCCATCGGCGGGCTCGTTGACGCGGTGTGCAGCGCCGACGACGAAGAGCGCGGCAAACCCGACCCTGCTGTGTACATCAGCGCCGCGCGGGCACTTGACGTGATGCCCGGGTGCTGCATCGCGATCGAAGACTCACCAATCGGTGTCAGCGCCGCCATCGCCGCGGGGATGCGCTGCATCGGACTTCGCTCGGACGGCGTGCTCGCCGGTGACATCGGCCACGCGCACGTGGTCATCGACTCGCTCGCCGAGATCACCCCGGAGATGTTGCTCAGCCGATCTTGATCCCGGCCGTGAGTGAGCCGAGACCTGGATCGATCTCGGCTCGGCGCGCGTCCATCACCTCGACGACCTGGTGCACCGACGCTGCACTGCGCTGGAGGGCGGATCGCTCCTCGTCGGTGAGCGCGACATCGATCACCTCGATAAGGCCGCCCTCGCCAAGCCTGCACGGGACGCCGGTGAACAGCCCGGTGATGCCGTACTCGCCTTCGAGATGCACCGTGCACGGAAGCACCTGGCGCGTGTCGAGCACGATGGCGTCGATCATCTGCGCCACCGCGGCGCTCGGGGCGTAGAAGGCGCTGCCGGTCTTCAGCAGGTTGACGATCTCCGCGCCGCCGTCGCGGGCGCGCTGCACGATGCTCTCGAGCCGCTCGGCGGGGATGAGGTCCGCGGCCGGGATCCCGGCCACGGTCGTCAACCTGGTGAGCGGAACCATGGTGTCCCCGTGGCCGCCGAGCACGTACGCCTGCACATCGCGCACGGAGGCGTCGAGCTCCTGCGCGATGAAGGTGCGATACCGCGCGGTGTCAAGCACGCCGGCCATGCCGATCACGCGCGACCGCGGAAACCGCGACACCGCCATCGACAGCTGGGTCATCGCATCCACCGGGTTGGCGACCACGATCAGAACACAGTCCGGGGAGTGTTCGATGACCTGCCGGACGACGCCCGACACGATCTTCGCGTTGGTCATCACCAGGTCGTCGCGTGACATCCCCGGCTTGCGCGGGATGCCACTGGTGATCACGACGATCGCTGACCCCGCCGTATCCTCATAGCCGTTGGTCCCCGTGACCAGCGAGTCGTACCCCACTATCGGGCCCGACTCGAGCATGTCGAGTGCCTTCCCCTGAGGGAGACCTTCGACAATGTCGACCAGGACGACATCGGCATAGTCGCGTTCGGCCACCCGTTGCGCCAGCGTCGCGCCCACGTTGCCAGCGCCGACGACCGTGATCTTGGTTCGCACGTTGGGCGATTCTACGCAGGGCGCTCGTCGGCCGGGCACACGACGCCGGCCGGCGGCCGGGCTAGCTCGCGCTCAAAGCGGGTCCTGTCATCGCGGGGACCCCTCGCCGTTCTCCGGTTCGGTCTGACCGCTGGGGCGTTCGGCGTTCTGGGACCGTTCATCTCGGCGCCGACCCTCCGACCGGCGCTGCCCCCCGCGATGCCACCCGCCGCCGTCGTGAGCCCGGCCGACCGTGCGCTGCGTAGGATGCGAACGCGATGCCTATCAGGTCGAAACCTAAGCCGAAGGTGCGCAGGCGGCGGTTGCCCGTGGGGGCCCGGGAGCGTGCCCCGATCGTGGTCGAGCGGTTGAAGCTGGAGTACGGCGAGGCGCACACCGAGCTCGATTTCGGGAGTCCCTGGCAGCTGCTGGTCTCGGTGATCCTCAGCGCGCAGACAACGGATGTGAACGTCAATTCGGTGACGCCGGCATTGTTCGCGCGTTATCCGGCGGTTGCGGATCTCGCGGCGGCCGAGCAGGGAGAAGTCGAGGCGATCATTCACAAGACGGGATTCTTTCGGTCCAAAGCGCGGGCGATTCGCGAGATGAGCCAGGACCTCGTGCTGCGTCACGCCGGTGAGGTGCCGTCGCGGATGGAGGACCTGGTGCAGCTCCGTGGGGTGGGACGCAAGACGGCCAATGTGGTGCTCGGTGTCGCTTTCGGTGTGCCGGGATTCGCGGTGGACACGCACGTGACGCGGCTCACGCGACTGCTCCGCCTCACGTCTGCAACCGACCCGGTGAAGATCGAGGACGACGTGTGCAGCATCGTCCCGGCGAGCGAATGGACCGGTCTGAGCCTGCGTCTCATCCTGCACGGGAGACGGGTCTGCATCGCCAACAAGCCACGCTGCCACGTGTGTGTGCTCGCCGACATCTGTCCATCGGCTGAACTCGGTCTCTCGAAGCCTCAGGCCGCCCCGCGACATCGAGCGGCGAAGGCTCGCTAGACTCTGCTGGGATGCTCTGGGGCAGGATTGTGAGTCAATCGATACACGGCGGAGTCGCGACACCCCTGCCGCCGCGTACGATGTTGGCATCGCAGTGATCCAGACGAGGGCTCGTAGCCAGCATCAGGCACCCCTCACGACCGCTTTCCCGGCCATCGTCCGTCCAGTCGGAGCTCCTCGGGCGACGACGCCGGCGCCGGTGCCGGAGCCATCGCACCATCACCTCCCCGCGTGGGTGAAGCGAGCGTACGCGCAGGCACGACCGATCCTCGCTGATCTGCTCGGGAGCCTCGAAGGTGAGCCGCGCGAGCAGTTGCAGCGGTCGGTCGATGAGATGACCGCGCGCATCAACACCGGCAAGTTCAGTCAGGCGTTCCAGTATCCACAGCTGATCGCGAGCGGGATGCAGCTCTACCAGGAGCAGCGCGCCACGAATGCAGAGCGAGCCCGCGCCGCACATGCGCTCGACCTCCTGCGCCGTCGTGGCAGCGACCTGCTCCGCGACGCCGGTCCGCAATTGCCTCCTGAGGTCACCTCGCGCCTTGGCCGATCGCTGCGGGGCGCCACGTCCGCCGAGGAGATCGCCGAGGTCGAGACCGAGGTACGCCACGCCGTCGAGTCCGCCCGCTCGGTCCAGGACCGAAAGCGTGAGCGCGAGATCACCAAGACACGCACCAAGATTCAACGCGCGGCTCCACGAGCGCAGGCGCGGCCCGTCGAGACCACCGAGACATGGCAGGACGTCCTTCGCCGGCTGCAGGAGCAGATGGCGCAAGAGGCGGGAGCGTGACCTCGGAGTCTCTGACTACCTCCCTCGACCCTGACCGCCTGGCACCGGAGCCGGGTGACCCTGAGGTGGGGTCGGTGATGCGCAACGAGGTTGTGTTCTGCCTTCCGAGCACGCCAGCGGACGCCATCGCCAAATTGCTCGCCGACAACATCCTCAGTGAGATCGTCGTGCTCGTCGACCGCCGTCCGGTCGGCTATGTCGCCAAGGAGGACCTCATCGACCATCTCATCGCGGGCGATATCGTCGTCTCCGGGAGCGATTTCGCGGTGCGTCCGCCGTCGACGAATGTGCAGGCACGCGACATGCTGCGTCAGTCGCCGCTACTGGTTGACGAGCATCAGCGCCTGAGCGAGGTTGTCGCGCTGATGGCGCATCACGAGCGCCGGCTTGCGATCGTCACTCACGAAGATGAGACGGTGGTTGGCATGGTGACCCCTCGCGAGCTCGCCGACTTCGCGCTCATGCGGCGCGAGGCTGTCCATGCCTGAGCTGGAGAGCATCGCCTCGCCACTCGGCGCCGAGTGCGATCCTGAGGACACGCTGTCCGACGTGCTCGAGGTGCTGCGCCTGCAGGACCCGGTGCCGCTCGTCGTCGTCCGGGGTGACGATGTGCTCGGCACCATCGGCCTGGAGTCCGTCGTTGCCTCGTTCGACGTGCTCGAACACACCAGCGTGCGCGACGTGATGCGTCCCGCGCCGGAGATCGACCTGGGCGAGCGCATCGAGCGAGGCGCCGACGTGATGCGCCGTTCGGGCGCCGAGGCCGCGATCGTCACCGCATCGGACGGCGGGATCTTCTCGCGACGGAGCGCGCCGGTCGGCATGGTGAGCGCAGCCCATGTGCTGGGCGCGATCGCGAAGAACGTCGTCGACAAGGCGCCGATGAAGATCATGAGCGGGCATCTCGACCTGGGATTCAACGTCCCGATCACGCCCTGCCAGCGCAACTGTCCGATCCGCCAGGACATCGCGACCTACATCGACTACGTGAGCCAGGGCCGGTACGTGGATTCGTGGGCGGTCATCCATGAGACCAATCCCTTCCCCAGCATGCTCGGCAGGCTCTGCAATCATCCCTGCGAGACCGACTGCAAACGCGGATGGGACCCGGGCGAGGAGCCGGTGACCATCAAATCCATCAAGCGTTTCTCGACGGACTTCGCGTTCAAGCAGGGGCTCTGGATCAACTACAAGATCGCGCCGGCCAAGGGCAAGCGCGTCGCGGTCGTCGGCGCCGGGCCCGCTGGGCTGACCTGCGCGCTCGACCTGCGCGTTCAGGGATACGACGTCGTCCTCTACGAGCGCGAGGCCAAGGTCGGCGGCCTGCTCAGCACCTCGATCCCACCCTTCCGATTCGATCACCGTCAGCTCCAGTGGGAGCTGGACATGATCATGTCCACGGGCATCGATGTTCGCCTCAACAGCAACATCGGCAGCGAACCCGAGGACATCAAGACCAAGGACCTGCTCGACGAGTACGACGCGGTTTTCTTCTCCATCGGGATGATGAAGGGACGGATTCTCCCCATCCCGGGCAGCGACCTCCCCCAGGTCAACGACGCGATGAGCTTTCTGCGCACCGTCTCCTACGACAAGATCCCCGACAACTTCCCCATCGGTGGCACGGTGGTGGTGGTCGGGGGTGGTGCGGTCGCGACCGATGCATGCCAGTCGTCGATCAAGCTCGGCGCGAAAGACGTCTGGATGGTGGCCATCGAACCTGAGGATCGCCTCCCGGCGTTCGGCAACGAGCTCCACGAGGCCAAGGAGATCGGCCTGCACATCCAGTGCGGCGTCATCGTCAAGAAGATCGACGCCGATGAGCACGGCAATGTGCAGTCGGTCTCCTTCGCACCCCTGCAGGATCTGCAGTTCGATCCGCTCAGCGGCAAGCTCATCTTCTCGTCCGTGAAGGAGCAGGAGAACGCGCCGCTCTGGACCGTCGCCGGAGACTACGTCATCTTTGCGTCAGGGCAGATCATGGAGCGCCCGGACGAGCTGGTCCCGGTGACGCAGCGCGGGCTGCTGTCGGCGGATCGCGGCGGCCACACCGGCGTTCCCAAGCTCTTCTGCGGCGGCGACTGCGTGCAGGGACCGTCGTTCATCGTCGACGCGGCCGGCTGGGGACATCGCGTCGCCCGCTCGATTCGCGAATACCTCGGCGAGGACATGGAGGCCGCCGGCGAGCGCATCTACCAGACGGTCGTCGAGCGGACCGACGACCATCGTCAGTCGGAGCTCTTCGCGCGCGTCGAGCCGGCGATCCTCGAGGCCGCCAAGCGCTACGACATGACCGAGGTCGAACAATCCTGGAGCGACCAGACGGCGATAGTCCAGGCGATCCGCTGCTTCCAGTGCGACTCGGTGCATCACTATGACGACACCGTCTGCGTCCTCTGCGGCGCGTGCGATGACGTGTGCCCGGAGAAGGCCATCGACGTGGTGGTCTTCGGCGAGGATCGCGAACGCTCCTCGGGCGGCGACACGCTTGTCTGTACGACATCGGGAGGCCGCCCCGGGGCCGGTGGCTACGAGGGCGAGATCTACATCAACTACGACCGCTGCACGAACTGCAGGATCTGCGAGGACCACTGCCCAGTGAACTGCATCACGTTCGAGCGGGTGCGCTTCGTCGATGACACCATGCGCGTGGTCGAGCGTCCGGACCTGAAGATCGAACTGCCGCTCGTCGCGGTGGGGTAGCGATCGATCCGCACGGGCGCTTTATGCGCCGCGCGCTGCAGGTGGCCCGCGCCGCCGGCGCGCGCGGTGAGGTGCCCGTCGGTGCGGTGGCGGTGCGCGACGGCGCCATCCTTGCGGCGGCGGGGAATGCCATGGAGCGCCGGGGTGACGCGACTGCGCACGCTGAGATGCTCGTGCTGCGGCGCGTCGCCCGGATCGTCGGCGGTTGGCGGCTGGATGGTGTGAGCGTGTACGCCACCCTCGAGCCGTGTCCGATGTGCGCCGGGGCCATGGTGCAGGCGCGTATCGCCTCGTGTGTCTACGCCGCCGCGGATCCCAAGAAGGGCGCAGACGGCAGCGTGTACGACGTGCTTCGCAATCCACGCAACAACCATCGCATCGAGGTGGTGCCGGGGGTCGGCGCTGAGGACGCTGCGGCCCTGCTGCAGGACTTCTTCCGCGCGCGGCGCTGAGCTCAGGGGGCGGCGCTCACCGTGGTGCGCGGGGTGAGGTCGACCTCGTGCGCGCGGATCACTTCGCTCACCTGCGTCGAGTACCAGGAGTAGAACTCCTCACGAGCCCACCGCTGTGTCTCGCGATGCTCGGGGTTGTTGCGCCACGCGACGACCGACTCATCGCTTTCGAAGAGCTCAAGGGACACCTCCTCGCCGTCGGGCGTCTCGAAGCTCTCGATGGATATGAAGCCAGGATGATGCGCGACCAACTCGTGAAGCCGCGCGCTGCGCAGCGCGTACTCCTCGAGATCGCCGTCGGGACGGTTGCGCGATCGAAATACCACGAGGATCATGGCCCAATCTTCACACAGGCGCAGCGGCCAGCCGCCGAAGCGCACTCCGGGCGGCGTAGTAACCGCACATGCCGTGCACCCCGCCGCCGGGAGGGGTGGAGGCGGAGCAGATGAAGATGTCGGGATTGGGGGTGGAGTAGGGGTCGACGCGTGCGACCGGTCGCGTGAAGAGTTGGCCGAGATCGGTCACGCCGCCGGTGATCGCGCCGCCGACGTAGTTCGGGTTGTACTGCTCGAGGTCCGCCGTGTTCATCACGTGGCGCGCGAGGATGCGCTCGCGGAATCCCGGCGCGAAACGCTCGACCTGACGCTCGATGACGTCGGTGCGGTCCAGCGTCGACCCGCCCGGGACGTGGCAGTACGCCCAACCCGTGTGCTTGCCCTCGGGTGCGCGCGAGGAGTCGAACAGGCTCGGCTGCACCACGATCGTGAAGGGCCGGTCGGAGTGCTCACCACGCCAGACGGCCGCCTCGGCGGCGGCGATCTCGTCGAGGGTGCCGCCGACGTGGACGGTCGCCGAGTCGAGACATGCCGGGTCAGTCCACGGGATAGGGCCGTCCAGCGCCCAGTCGATCTTGAAGATGCCCGGTCCGTAGCGGTAGCGGCCGAGCCGCTGGACGTATCGGGTGGGGAGTACCGGCGATGCGATGGTCGCGACCTGGTCGGGGCTCGTGTCGAAGAGGACGACGCGCGAGGAAGGGAGATCGGCGAGCGCGTGTATGGGCTTCCCGGTCTCGACGGTGCCGCCCAGGGTGCGAAGGTAGGCGGCGAGAGCGCTCGTGATCGCGGCGGACCCACCCCGCGCGACCGGCCATGCCTCGACGTGGCCGGTCATCAGGAAGAGAAGGGCGACCGCGGCGCTGACAGGACGGCTGAGGGGGAGGATCGAGTGAGCGGCGCAGCCTGCGAGCAGCGCGCGAGCGCGCTCGCCGCGAAACCACGTGTGCCCCAGGATGGTCGCCGGCATCAGCGCAGGCGCGCCGAAGCGAGCGAGGAGCAGCGGGTGACGGGGCAGATGCGCGGGGCCCAGGACCTCCGCGATGAGCGCGTCGGGGTGATGGAGGAGTGGGCCGATCAGCCTGCGATACGCCGACGTATCCGGTCCGAGCGACCCTGCGGTTGCGTCCATCGACTTGCGAAGGACGACCGCCGGTGCTCCGTCCAGCGGATGCGCAACCGACGCGGATGGTTGGACCCAGGCGAGCCCGTGTTCCGCGAGCGGGAGCGTCGAGAGATACGGCGAGAGAATGCCGAGCGGGTGCGCAGCGGAGCAGACGTCGTGGCGATAGCCGGGGAGAGTGAGCTCCGCGGTTCGGGTCCCGCCCCCGATCGTCTCGGCGGCCTCGAGGACAAGCACGGAGGCGCCGTTGCGCGCGAGCTCCACGGCCGCCGCCAGTCCGTTGGGGCCGCTGCCGACGACGACAGCGTCTCGGCGAGGCGGCAAATCGGCCTTCTACGCTGCCGGCGTGGCGGCGACGACTTCCCCGCTTGCGAGCACCATGCCGTCCTCGCAGACCGCCTCGACGCGGCCGCCCTGGAACTGCTGCTCGTAGACCTTGGCGTAGGCGCCGCCGCGGCGCAGGAGCTCCGCGTGGGTGCCCTGCTCGAGGAGCCGGCCGCGATCGACAACGAAGATCACGTCGGCGGCCAGGATCGTGGAGAGCCGGTGGGCGATGGCGATGGTTGTCCGGCCCGTGAGCAGTGGCTCGAGGGCCGCCTGCACGAGCCGCTCACTGGTGGTGTCGAGGGCTGAGGTCGCCTCGTCTAGGATGAGCACGCGGGGGGCCTTGAGCACGACTCGCGCGATCGCCAGGCGCTGCTTCTCGCCGCCGGACATCCGGTACCCGCGTTCTCCGACGAGCGTGTCGTAGCCGTCGTCGAGGGCGACGATGCGATCGTGGATGAACGCCGCGCGGGCGGCGGCCTCGAGCTCCTCCTGGGTTGCGTCGGGCTTCGCGTAGGTGAGATTGCGCCGCACCGAGGCGTGGAAGAGGTAGGTCTCCTGGGTGACCATGCTGATCGCGCCCGCAAGGGAGGCGATCGTGTAGTCGCGGACGTCCAGGCCATCGAGGAGCACGGCTCCCTTGGTGACGTCGTAGAGGCGCGGGATCAGATACGAGATCGTCGTCTTGCCTGCGCCACTCGGCCCGACGATCGCGGCGAGCTGCCCGGGCTTGACCTCGAAGCTCACGTCCTCGAGCGCCCAGTCGCGACGGACCTCGTTCGGAACGGGGTCGCTTTCGTCCCCGGCGTGGCCATTCGTGTCCAGGACCACCGGCGTCGGGCGTGGCGTCGGTTCGGTCATCGGCCCGAAGCTGCCGCGGTCGTAGCGGAAGTAGACGTTCTTGAGGCGAACGTCACCCTTGATGTCGCTTGCAGGGACGGCGCGTGCATCCGGCCCATCGACGATGTCGTGCGGCATCTTGAGGTAGTCGAAGATGCGCTCGAACAACGCCAGGCTTGCCTGGATCTCGATGGACACCGAAAGCATGCTGCCGATGGGGAAGAAGAGGCGGCTCTGCAGCGTGGTGAACGCGACGATGGTGCCCGCGGTGATCGACGCGGTGTGGCCGTGGCTGCCGGCGATCACGAAGCCGCCGATCAGGTAGACGAGCGCGGGGGCGCTGCTGAAGAAGGCACCGATGACCGCGAAGAGGGCGCGCCCGATCATCTCCTGGCGAATCGCGAGGTTGGCGAGCCGGTGGTTCTCCTTGCGGAAGCGCACGACCTCCTCGGGTCCCCGACCGAAGACCTTCGCGAGGAGCATGCCGGAGACCGACAGCGTCTCCTCGGTGATCGCGCTGATCTCCGCCTTCGACTCCTGCGCCTGCATGGTGATCTGGCGGCGCACCTTGCCGGCGCGATAGGTGTAGTAGACGAACAGGGGGGTGATCGCCAGCGAGAGGACGGTGAGCTGCCAGGAGAGAAAGAGCATCGCGACCAGCGTGCTCAGCAAGGTCACCACGTTGGAGAGGAGTGAGGTCGCAGTGTCGGTGACGACCGACTGAATGCCGCCGACGTCGTTGGTGAGCCGGGACTGGATCTCCCCGGTCCTCGTTCCCGTGAAGAAGCGCAGCGACATCCCCTGGAGGTGCTCGTAGAGGCGGTTGCGCAGCTCCTCCATCACGCGCTGTCCCACGCGGTTGGTGACGTACGTCTGGAGCACACCGATCGCACCGGTGACGATGGTGATCGCGATCATGATCCCGACCAGCAGCTCGAGGAGCGGGAGCACGGGTGGAAGGGCGACCGGTTTGCCGTTGACGAGCTTGGTCGGGAAGAGGGCAGTGTCGAACACGACCTTGATGAGGATCGGATTGACCACGCCGGCCCCTGCGGTGATGATCACCAGGAAGGCGATCGCGGCCACACCCAGCCGGTGCGCCCTGAAAAGGCCGGCGGTCTGACGGAGGAGCCGGCGGTTCGAGACCCGGCCGGACGGTCTGTCCCGTTTGCCGCCCATGAATGCGCCTCCGTGGATCACGGCAACAGCACGCCCAGGCACGCGCGGGTGACGAACGTCATCGCTTCGACTGTACCAAGGTGAAGTCCTTTTCCCGATCTGGTAACGCGAGTGAATTGATCATTGCGATCGCTATGATCTGCGACGATCCAGCGCGGAGGGAGCGCTGGCGCATGACACCGAGGACATCGATGGCCATAAGGCAATTCCTCATCGGAGCCGTCACGGCCGGCGCGATCCTGGGGATCGCCGGGTGCGGCGGATCGTCAAGCGGCTCGACGCCCACCCCGTCGACCGGTGGCCTGACCCTGCCGAACATTCCCGGACTGAATCCCGGCTCCGGAAATGGCAAATCGGCTCCGGCGGCGAATACGCTGCTGAGCGCGTCGGACGTCCAGAGCATCAGCGGCGACCCCAATGTGAGTGCTCTCTCAGGCGGCTGCTCTTCGAGCACCACCTGCGTCTACTCGGACACGAGCGGCAGCGGTGGTGGTGGCGGGGTGATCTTCGTGGAGCCGTTCCCAGGATTTGTCGGCCAGGCGGCGTTGCAGGCTGGGATCGCCGCGGCGTTGAGTGGGCAGGCCTCGGGGAGTGGCAGCAGTGCGACGGCGGTGTCGGGGCTGGGGAGCGCGGCGATCAAGGAGATCGACGCGAACTCGGCCACGTACGCGTTCGTCAAGGACAACTACCTGGTCGTGCTCAACGTCACGTCGGGCACCAAGTCCGGGGCTGACATGGATTCGCAGGTGCAGGCCGCCGCCCAAAGGGTCGCCGGCTCTCTCTGAGCGACGCCGGCGGAGAGGGTGGGATTCGAACCCACGGTGGCTATAAACCACACCGCTTTTCGAGAGCGAGAGTAGCCGGGATATCACGTATCAAGGCGTGACGCCGAATGTTCAATAGTGAAGCCAGCAAAGGGTATCCATGACACCGAGTCGTGTCCTGTAACGGCAGGTGTCGACAGGTTGGGCGGCAAAATGGCGGCAGCCGGATGGAGCGCATCCGATAGGGCCGGATGGGCTCTGGTTATAGATCCTCGACCGGTTGAGCTCGCAGGTCCGATAGCAGATTCTGCACGCCCCAAAGCGCGCTTACTCATCCCGGATCATCGGGCCCCCCGGTGCAACCTTGGCGCTGGGTCACCGCCGCCTATGTAGGGACGATCCCGATACCGTGGGCGGCGCTGTGGGCATCCGCCTCGACCGTGATCGGCTCGATCGTGAACTGGCGTTGCGTGGGCTAACGGCGCACCAACTATCGGCGCTAGCGAAGGTCGCCCCTGCGACGCTGTCTCGCGCGCGGCATGGTCATCCGGTCACCCCGAGAACGCTGAGCAAGTTGGCCATGGCGCTGACCCGGGTGCCCGTTGTGCCCGGCGCAGCCGACCTGCTCCCGTAGACTGGTGGTGCAGGCCAGCGCTCCGCCGACGGTGATGACGACGTGCACCGCCCGCGGGGCCGCGCGACCTGGCTGGGTTTGATCAGGAAGGCGGGGGCGCACGTCGCACCCCCGCTCCCTGACGAAGCCTCCCCTAGCGCGAGAGGATGGAGTCCAGGCGGCGCAGCGCCGCGAGGATGTCGCTCTTGAGATCAGCCGTCAGCGTGCGCGCTGCGCC
>Ga0209380_10001515_pt1 | contig 15570 bp, 13 predicted proteins | sample HubBroMetageWFT6_FD_188347 | JGI IMG/M metagenome (GOLD analysis project Ga0209380, IMG submission 188347) | Warmed and freeze-thawed soil microbial communities from the Hubbard Brook experimental Forest, New Hampshire - Hubbard Brook CCASE Soil... | ecosystem: Environmental > Terrestrial >...
AGGCGCGGAAGGCAAGAGAGACGATCCAGGGATAGACGGGTGCGGTCCATGCGGAGGGGCCGGTTTCACCGCCGAAGGGCGAACTGAATCCGTGACCGTTGGCCAGCGAGTAGGCGATGCGGCCGATCTCCCATCCGAAGCTGAAGTTGGCGTCGGTGGTGCGGAAGCGGTAAGAGTGCGCGATGCCGATGTACAGGACGCGGAGGGTGAAGCCGATAAGGACCATCCAGCCGGGCGAGTGGGCGATGTGGTGCCATCGGGAGCGGGGCATGGGCTGTGATGAGTTGGATAGTGGCGCGGCTTGCGCCGGCTGGGGGTTCAAGGGCATGCGGGCAAGGAAAATTGTATCGTACGCCGTGACGGATCTTTTCTGTCAGCGTTGCGGTGGAAGCTTCCGCTTGTATGCCGGTACCCGCAAGCCTAGACTAAGGCTGTGCTTGTGATGGTTATCACAGCCCCGAGCGATGGCTTTCGGCGAAGATGGAAAGGGCAATAACCTCCAAGAAGAGGGTTTCATGGGTTGGATTAACAACCGCTTCGAGAAGAATTTTCTGGTAACCACGGTCGACTACGTCTTCAACTGGGCGCGCAAGTCGGCGATCTGGCCAATGACGTTTGGCCTGGCGTGCTGCGCGATCGAGATGATCGCGGCCTCGACGTCGCGGTTTGATATTGCGCGGTTTGGGTCGGAAGTGTTTCGTCCCAGCCCGCGGCAGAGCGACCTGATGATCGTTAGCGGCACCGTGACGCTGAAGATGGCGCCGGTGGTGAAGCGAATTTACGAACAGATGCCGGAGCCCAAGTGGGTGATGTCGATGGGCGCATGTTCGTCGGTGGGCGGCCCGTTCAATACCTATGCCGTGCTGCAGGGGGTCGATCGCATCGTGCCGGTGGATGTGTATATAGTGGGTTGTCCGCCGCGTCCCGAGAACTTGTTTTACGGACTATTGCGTCTGCAGGACAAGATCGACAAGATGAGCATTGCCAAGAAGCCCACTGAAGTGCGGCTGCGGGAAGACATGGTCGATAACTTCAAGGAGCAGATCCGCGTAGCGCAGGCGAATTTTGCCAATCCGGAGCAGCTGGTGCGGCCGGCGGAGACCCCGATTGTCGGGGGCGGGCGGTAGCACTAAGTCTTTTTCGTCGACCAGAGGTGCGCATGGAGCGCGCCTTTTTTCTTCTTGCGCAACGTCGAAAAGCATGGCCGCCGCTCCGCGGCTGGTTGTCGGCTCCCGTGCCGAGGCGCAAGACGACACTATCGGGTAATAGCTGCCAGCCCAAGTTTTGGTGCACAATACGACAATGGTCATTTATTTCCTGCGGCACGCTAATGCAGGCACAAAGCACTTCAGCGACTCTGTAAAAGACGAGAAGCGGCCGATCGACAAGATCGGGGAAGAGCAGTCCCACGACATGGGACGGGCGCTGGCGGCCATCGGTGTGACCGTCAACGTAATCATTTCCAGCCCGCTTACCCGGGCGATGCAGACCGCGGCGATCGTGTCGCAGGAAATCGGTCACGAGGAGAAGCTAGTGCTAGACGACGCGCTGCGACCCGAAGCGACGCTCGAGAAGTTCAAGGCCCTGCTCAACCGCCACAAGGACAAGACCGCCATCATGGTGGTGGGGCATGATCCCAGCATGACCGAGTTTGTGAATGGGGTGCTTTCGAGCGGCAGCCCGCTGGCGGCGATCGAAATGAAGAAAGGCGGCGTGGCCAAGGTAGAGAAGGACCTGCGCAGGCCGGCCGTGTTGAAGTGGTCCATGCCGCCAAAGGTCGTGCAGAAAATTCAACGAAGCTCGGCGAAGAGGTCGCGTCCGAAGACCGACTTGAAGTAGGCCCTCTCCTGTTCGACCGCCCAAAGTTCCAGTTCAACGCCTTCCGAGCTAGCCGGTATCAGGCTCAGACGAACGGGCCCAGCCTGATGAATCCGTACATGTAATTCGCGAACCGCACCGCGGCGTGCCTGATCGAGTGCGCGCGCCAGGCGGAGCAACGTAACGGCCTTGGGCACCTCGGCCTGGTCCGGACGGGGAATCATGCGCATGACGGGATCGCTAGAGGCTGGCAGGGACTTGCCAACATATCGAGCAATGGCAGCGATAATGCGCCGCTGCACCGGCGTGTACCCGAAGATTTCGGAATGGGCAATGATGTAGTAGGTGTGGCGACGGCGCCCCGAGCGGTTGATGAACGCACCTACCTCGTGCAGCAGTGCCGCGGCCTCCAGCCAGTCGGCATACTCGGGCGGCAGATGGTGGACAGATTGCATCCGCCGAAACAGCTGCATGCTGAGATCGCGGATGCGCTGGGAAAAGACCAAGTCCGCGCCGTAGTGCCTGGCGGATGCGAGAAGAGCATCATGACGCTCGGACTCAACGCGCTCCTTCATGGCCGAACTGGCACTGTAGTCGGCCATCATTTGCGCCAGCAGGCCGTCGCGTAGTCCCAACGGAAGATAACGGAAAGAGCGCAGCCCGCACTTGTCCATCAGTTCGGCAAAGACCATGGCGCCGGCGACAATGATCTCGGCGCGTCGGGGCCCGATGCCGGCCATCGCCCGGCGCTGCTCAAGGTTGCGCTTGCTAAGTTCTTTCAAGATTTTCGACACGGCCGGATGCGGCACGGTGTGCGGCTTGGTTTCGTCATAGCCCCGAACTTTGGCCTCGTAGAGGCCGGAGAGTGCCGCCGGCGTACCTGAGGTCGCGATGGCAACCTGCACCCTGGCGTCGCGGATGCGCTTCTGGATGCGCGAAATCTCGCGCTGCACCAGGCCGCGCATCTGCTCCAGTTCGTTCTTCTTGGGCGGGTCATGGTGCATGAACATCTGGGTCAGACGGACTGCCCCAATGGGCAGGCTCACCATGTCGGCGATGTGGCCGGAGACGGAGAGCGTCAGCTCACAACTGCCGCCGCCCAGGTCGATCAACAGGGCACGCTGATTTCCGATGCGGGCGTTAGAAAGAATGCCTAAGTGAATGAGTCGGCCTTCTTCCAGCCCGGAGATGACTTCCGTTTGCCATCCTGTGGCAGAGCGTACCCAGTCGAGGAAGGCGCGGCTGTTGCGGGAATCGCGCAGCGCGGCGGTGGCGACGACCCGCACGCGATCGGCGGCGAAACTCTGCACCGAACGATGGAAGCGCTGCAGTACCTTGATGGTGAGCGACATGGCTTCAGGATCTAGAGAGCCGTTGCCGAAGACGCTCTCGCCCAGGCGCGTGACTTCGCGGTCCTCGAAAAGGGTGTGTAAGCGGCCGCGCACCACTCTGGCGATCTTCAGGCGGACGGAGTTGGAACCGATGTCAACCGCAGCGAATGTGGGCATGGGTCAAGACGTCAGGAGCTCGAATTACGTCGCAAGCGCAATCGTTAGCACGATAGCTGCCGCGCGAGCGGATGGCAACCGAACTGGCGTTGCGCGAACAGAGGAGAGGTTGCCGTATTCTAAAGGTGACGGCCAACACGAAGACCGACGGCTCGCGCGGAAGCACTCAACCGAGTTGGCGCATCGAATGACTTTATGCCTCAACCTGACCTGCCACGCTCGGAATTGAAAGCGATTTACAAGGAGCTGGAGGAAGAAAAGAAAGATTTTGCTGTTCCCGCGTCGCCGCGCTCCAGGGTGGCGACGGCGGTGCGCGCGTTACGGCATCGCAATTTCCAATTGTTCTTCGCTGGCCAGCTGATCTCTCTGGTCGGAACCTGGATGCAGACCGTCGCGCAGTCGTGGCTGGTGTATCGCATGACGGGCTCGACGCTTTTACTGGGGACGGTCGGCTTTGCCAGCCAGATTCCGGTATTCCTGGTCGCGCCTATCGGTGGAATCGTGGCCGATCGCTGGAATCGCCAGCGCGTGGTGATCGCTACCCAAGTCAGCTCCATGATCCTGGCGTTCATCCTGGCGTTTCTCACGCTGACGAATCGTATTCAGGTCTGGGAAATCATCGTGCTCGCGGCTGGCCTGGGCGTAGTGAATGCGTTTGACATTCCCGCGCGGCAGGCATTCCTGATAGACATGGTGGGCAGGGAAGACCTGATGAACGCCATCGCGTTGAACTCGTCGATGTTCAACGGCGCTCGCATTCTTGGCCCTGCAGTCGCCGGCATTCTGGTGGCGTGGGTCGGCGAGGGATGGTGCTTCTTCGTGAACGCGGTGAGCTACATCGCTGTGATCGTCGGCTTGTTGCTGATGAAGATCGAGCATCCCGCGAAGCTCAGCCATGAGGGCTCGCCACTTGAAAACATCCTGGAAGGATTCCGCTTTGTGAGGGACGCGAGGCCGATCCGCGTGATTCTGCTGCTGCTCGGTTTGGTGAGCCTGGTGGGCATGCCGTACTCCGTGCTGATGCCTGTGTTTGCGCACCAGATTCTGCACGGGGGGGCGAGGGAGCTGGGGATACTGATGGGCGCGACTGGAGTCGGCGCTTTGCTAGGGGCGCTTAGCCTGGCGGCGCGAGTGGGCGTGAAGGGGCTGGGAAGAGTGATTGCGATTTGTGCCGGTGGTTTCGGCGTGAGCTTGATCCTGTTTTCGTTCTCGCGCATTTTCTGGCTGTCGGTGATTCTGCTGGTGCCTGTGGGATTCACGATGATGGTGCAGATGGCATCGTCAAACACGCTGGTGCAGTCGATGTCGCCCGACCAATTGCGGGGTAGGGTGATCGCCGTCTATTCGATGATGTTCATGGGGATGGCTCCCTTTGGGGCGTTCTTTGCGGGGGCGATCGCGCACCGGATCGGCGCGCCGTGGACGGTGGCTATCGGAGGAGTGGCGTGCATCGCAGGCGCGATTGCGTTCGGTATGCACCTGCCCAACATTCGTGGCCAAGCGCGTGAGTTGATACTGGCGCAGGCCATGACGGGCGGGTCTCCGGCGGAAGAGATGACGAGCCGGGGTTTGTCGTAGCGCTGCAGCCTTAGCGACCCGATCGACCTCCACCGCTACTCAGTTGTCACCCCACTAGGAGTGCGGCTTCTTCGCTGGTGGCGGAGTGGCGGTGTTGACGCCGAGGCGTTTGAGACGGTCGCGGGCCTGCGAGGCCTCGATGGACCGCGGGTAGCGAGCGATGAGGCTATTCAATTCCCGCACTCCGGCTTCGCGCTGGCCGAGTTCCAGCAGAGCATAACCTTTCTTGAGCTGCGCCGATGCAGCTTTGGTGCCTCCGGGATACTCCTCGAGCACCTTGTCGTAATCCTTCACGGCGGCGTCGAAGTTGCCCTGGCGGTACTCAATGTCAGCAAGGTAGAACTGCGCGTTGCCCGCGAGGTCGGTGGTGCCGTAGTACTTCAGGTAATCACCGAACTCCTGCGATGAGAGGTCGTACTTTCCGGCATTGTAGTCGCGCAAGGCATTGTTATAGAGCGCGTCAGGGGGAGGCGCAGCGTTTGCGGCAGGCTGATTTCCGGCCGGAGGGGCCGCTGCACCCGGAGCGACTGATGCTGTGGCTTGTCCCGCGGCGAGGTTCTGGCCGTTCTGCTGCATGTCGTCCAGTTGCTTGGTGATCTTGGCGAGGCGGGCTTTTAGCTCGTCAACCGTGTCGTGCAGCGATTGAATCTGGCCGGAGACCTGCTCCAGCTTGGTGTCCGTGTCGGCTGACTGGGCCTGTGTCTTCCGCTGCAGGTCCGTGACAGCCACGCTCATCTTGTTGACGCTGTCGGCGCTCTGCTCGACGAGGTTTCGCATTACGCCCAGACGCTCGTCGATCGATTGCTGCATGCGCGACACCTGGTCGGACAATGTCTGTACCTGGGTTTGAAGCTGAATGATTTCTTTGCTCACACCGAACGCCGGATGCACGTTCGTGAGGAACATAGCCGTGATGAGCAGTGCGGATAGGTTGCTTCGAACTCGCATAAATGTAGTTCCTGGGCGAAAATGCCGTCCTGAAGAGACTATCGTAAATCGCGAAGATCAACAGGGCGGAGTGTTGCCGCGGGTGCGGGCCGCTATGCGGCCAGAGTGTGAATACGGGAGCAGGGCTCGTCGGACAAGCCCTGTTCCCGCATTCATCGACAGTTCCGCATCACTTCGAGTACACGAAGTGGGCGCGGCGGTTCTGCTGCCAGCACGACTCAGTGCTTTCCGTGCAGAACGGTTTCTCCTTACCGTAGGTAACGGTGCGCATGCGGGTCGCCGCAATTCCAGCCTGCACTAAGGCCGTCTTGGTGGCCTGAGCGCGGTTCTCGCCAAGCGCCAGGTTGTATTCAATCGAGCCGCGTTCGTCGCAATGTCCCTCAAGCACGAAGGTCATGCTGGGGTGTTGTTGCAGGAAGCGCGCGTCCGATTGGATCGTAGCCTGGGACTGCGATGAAATGTCGTAGCTGTCGTAGTCGAAGAACACGTCCTTCACGTTCTGCGAGAACATAAGGGCATCACTCTCATTGCCGGTCGAGCTGGCCGTCGGCGGGGGCGGAGGCGGCGTTACTGTGATGCGCGCGGTGGCTTCTTTAGTGCCCGTGTCATTCTTCGCGACCAGGCGGTAGGTCGTCGACTCGGTGGGAGTGACCTTGGTCGATCCGCTGGGGTCGACTTTGCCGATGTCGTCGATGGTTACGCTGGTGGCGAAGTCGGTGGTCCATGTGAGCGTCGCGGCCTGGCCGGCTGTGATCGTATTAGGATTCGCGGTCAGCATGGCTGTGGGCGCGGGCGGTGGTGGCGGCGGAACCGGCGTGGGCGGTGCCGGTTTCTTCTTGGCGCAACTGGACGCTGCCAGAACCACGGCCAGCGCAAGCACAACCCTGATCCATTGAATCCGTCGTAGTTTCAATTTCGTTCCTCCATCGCGAGAGCACTCGCTTCATTTCTGTTGCAGGGCGGAGTGTGCTCCTCCGCTCGTAAGACGAATTGGGCGTCTGATCTACTTGAAACTCCAATTGGGCTGCGAATTATCTCCGGCGTTCGTCAACTGTCGCGCCTGACTGCCATCCGCCAGCATGCTCCAAATCTGTGTTTTGCCGGTACGATTCGACTGAAACACGATATGCCGGCCGTCGGGTGACCACGAGGGAAAGTCGTTGCGCCCGCCGTCGTGCGTGAGTTGCACCCACTGCTTGCTGGCAACGTCCATCACGTAGATATCGCTGGCGCCCGGTTCGCCGGGGCCGTAATGACGAATCCAGGCAAGGGCGAGGAACCGACCATTCGGCGACCAGGACGGCGAGACCGCATAGCCCTGGTCGGTCATCCGCACGACGTTGGTTCCGTCTGACGCCATGGTGTAGATCTGCGGCAGACCGGTGCGTCCGCTGACCCACGCGATCTGGGCGTTGGTTTTCGGATTCCACGTGGGCGAGACATCGGGGCCCTTGGTGTTCGTAAGGCGTCGAACTTCGCCGCCGGAAATATCGACGGTATAGATTTCGGAATCACCGGAGCGGGATGACGAGAATGCAAGCGTCTTTGCGTCAGACGACCAGGCGGGCGAGAGGTTCGTGCCCGCAAAGCGGGTAAAGTTCACCGGCCGGTTCAGCTCCAGTGAGTACATCAGGATTTGCCACTCGGTAGTGGAGATTCCGGCATACGCGATACGCGAACCATCGGGCGAAACGTGCGGCGATAGGGCAATAGTGCCAAGGTGCGTGAGTTGCTTCTGGTTAGCGCCGTCGTAATCCATCTGCCAGATTTCCTTGGAGCCGCCCCGGGTGCTGACGAAGTAAATCCTGGATTCCGCAATTCCTTGGATGCCTCCACCGAGGCGGAAGATGATTTCGTCAGCGAAGCGGTGAGCGATGAGGCGGGCGTTGTCTTCGGTGGCCGACTCGCGATACTGCTTGCCGAGTACCTGTGGCGACTGTGTGTTCTTGACGTCAAACAGCCAGCCCTGGACGGCAAACGCCCCGCTTTGCACGCCGGCATTGCCGAAGGCGAGCATGTTGGCATTGGGAGGTGGAGAGCCCCATTCGGCAAGCTTCACGTCCTGAGGCGCGCCCGGAGCAGGCAGGGGGTAGAAGCTCGCCGAGACCATGTCGAAGATGCCGGCGGCTTGCAGGTCATTCCAGAGAGTGGTGCTGAAGGTGGTCGCCAGCCTTTTGGAGTCGGGATCGTTGGCCGCAGGCTTGAAGTCGGGGACCGCGATTCGGATTTTCTCGACGCCGAGGCCGGTTCCGGTGCGAATCCAATCTTGCGGGGGAGCGCCGACTGCCGCGATGGCGAGAAAGGCGATGAGGATGATAGCTGCGAGTCGTTTCATTCTTAAGTCCAGAATAAACCAGTACCGCGTGTCATGCGGCGTTAACGTCGCGTGCGTCAGCGCCGATAGTCGAACCAAAATTCCACCGCGACGTAATTTCCTGAATAACCGGCTGGCAGCGGGCCGAAAGTGTCGATGCGCTGCAAGGCACGTACAGCAGACTGGTCGAGCGAAGGAATTCCGCTCGACTGCTCGACGCGCACGTTCGTGGGTTGACCCGAACGGTTGATCTCGAAGTAAACGTAGACCCGGCGTGCGTCGGAGATGCGCGGATCGACCTCGTACTTCAGCCAGTTGTCGGAGACCTTGCGGCGCACGATGTCAACGTAATAGGCATAGCGGCTGCCGAAGTCGCCCTGGCCGCCCTGAAATCCGAATCCGCCTTTTGTTGCGCCTGAAGTGAACGATCCATAAGGTCCACTCACCGGACCGCCTTGTCCGAAAGGCACTTGGTTGTCGGGTTCAGCTTTGGCTACCTGTTTCGGCGGCTCTTTCTTGGGAATGGCCGTTTCGTGCTGTCCCTTCAGCTTCGCATCACGCGCGGGAATCGGTATCGCCTGGGGTTCTTCTTTGGGAGTCTCTTTCGGGGGCGACTGCGACAGGCCTTTCGATTCGTTCGCGAGAACGTTTTGGGCTTCCGGTTGGGCGTTCGGCAGAGGGATGCTACTGACCAGCGTGGCGCTCATCGCGCCTCCGCCTCCCTGGGTGCCGCCCCAATTCTCGCCGCGTCCGCTGGGAATGATGTTGAAGATTGCGAGAGCAAACAACGCCGTGTGCAGCGCCACGGAACCGACCAGCGATAGCCGGGAGACATGATCGTGCGGAAAGATGTCAGCGTTGGCTGCCATTCTTCTCCAGCGGTTGCGTCACGATGCTCACGTTGGTGATGCCGGCTTGCTTGACCGCGTCCATCACGGTGGCGAAGGCGCCGAAGGGAACGTCCTCGTCAGCGCGCAAGAAGACCGCCTGACCCTCGGGATCGCGGATTTTCTCGCGAAGCCGCACCCCAATCTGGTTGATGTTGATGGGATCGTTGCCCAGAAACACTCTTTGCTGGCGGTCAATGGTGATCACCAGGCGCTCTTCGGTGATCTCCTTCACCGTCTTGGTGTGCGGCACGGCCACTTCAATGCCGGACTGCAAAACGGGCGCGGTCACCATAAAGATAATCAGCAGCACCAGCACCACGTCCACCAGCGGGGTAACGTTGATGTCGGAGAGCGAGGACTGGGTGCGTCCCTGGTTGTTGGTGAAGGCCATTACCGCCGCTCCACGTTCTCGGGGACGCTGCGTCCGGCCTTGCTTTGCGCACGCTCGACTTCGTTGATGAGTTCGAGGCCGAAGTCGTCCATTCGGGAACCGAACTCGCGGATGTGTTGGGTAAACATGTTATAGGCGATGACCGCCGGGATGGCAGCGAAGAGTCCGGCCGCGGTGGTGATGAGGGCTTCGGAGACTCCTGGCGCGACGGCGCGCAAGGTTGCCGCGCCCGCGGTGCCCAGGCCGTGGAAGGCGTCAATGATGCCCCACACGGTTCCAAACAGTCCGATGAACGGCGTGACCGCCCCAGTGGTGGCCAGCCAGGGCAGCCGGCTTTCGAGCCGCGTCAGTTCTTCGGAGGAGGCGATCTGAATCGCTCGCTGCAAAGAGGGTACACGAATGGGCTGTGGCGCCTGCTTGCGCAGTTCGCTGTATGCGCCGTCAAAGACAGCGATCAGCGGGCTAGGCTTGAACTGTTCTGCCACGGCCGCGACGTCTTGCAGGCGCTCAGACTTGCGAAACATACGGATGAAACGGTTGCTCTGAGCGCGGGCACGTCGGAACATTCCCCACTTGGAGAAGATGATGGCCCAGGAGACAAGGCTGAACAGCAGCAGGATGACAAGAACGGTTTTGGCGACGAGACCGCTGGTTTCTATGAGACCTGAGATTTCACCGCTGATGGCAATGCCTAGGAGACTGCAATGAACATTCATTCCGTTAGTTGGCCTTCGCTTCCATTGTCCGCATTATAAGGTTTAGACGAGGGCAGGGCGGGTTGGTGTGATGAGGTTCCCGCGAAGTAACCACGGATGACGTGGGGGCCGAGTGGCGCGGCTCGTAACGCATCCAACTCGCCGAAAATTCATCGAACTACGCGAGAGGGCGTATGCCGTTGGTTCGAATCACATTAAAAATGGGGCATTCAACCGAGGAGCACCGAGCTATCTCCGACGGGATTTACCAAGCGATGTTGGAGACTATCAAGATGCCGGAGCATGATCGTTTCCAAGTAATATTGGAACAAGCCGAAGACAACCTTGTCGCCGACGAGACGTACCTGAACATTCAGCGTACGGGGAATACGGTGTTCGTGGAAATTACCCTGCTGCGGGGGCGAACGGTTGAGGTGAAAAGGGAACTATATCGACGGATCGCAGAGCGTCTCTCTGCCAATCCAGGCATACCCAAGGAAGACATTCTCATTGTTTTGACGGAAAACGATGCCGCAGACTGGTCATTTGGAATGGGCGAAGCGCAATACGCGAAGTGAGAGCGTGCAGCCGCATGCGCAGCGAATTGCTGACGGCAGATAGCTTTGCTGCTACACTGCGGCGTAAGTACTCAAGCGGGAACTCATCGTGCTGCTGGAACTGCGGGTAGAAAACTACGCGGTCATCGACAACGTCGCCGTGGAGTTCGCCCCCGGACTTAATCTCCTGACCGGTGAAACCGGCGCCGGAAAATCCATCCTCATCGACGCGCTGGCGTTGCTGTTGGGCGACAAAGCCTCAGCTGAGGCGGTGCGTCACGGCACTGACAAGGCTGTGGTGTCGGCGGTGTTTGAAGCCGAGTCGAAGGCATTAGACAAAGTGCTGGAGCAGAACGGCCTTGACGCCGACGATGCGCAACTCATCCTGCGGCGTGAGATTGCTGCCGGTGGTAAGGGGCGTGTTTTCGTCAACAACCAGCCAGCGACAGTGACTGTGCTACGCGCTCTCGCGCCGCACCTGGCCGTCATCCATGCGCAGAACGAAGCGGTGCTGGCGTTCGACGCTGCGTCGCGGCTGGCTCTGCTTGACAGCTTCGCGGGCTCCGAACTTATTCCGGTGACGGAGGCCTTCGCCGCGTGGAACAGCGTGCGCAACCGCATTGCAGAGTTAGAGCGCGATGAACAGGACCGGTTGCGGTTGCTCGACCTGTGGAGCTTCCAGCGCAAAGAGATTGCGGGCGCGAATCTGCATCCAGAAGAAGACGTGAAGCTCGAAGCCGAGAAACGGGTACTGGCGAATTCGGAACGCATTCTTTCGTCAGCGATGGGCGCCTATGACGCGCTGTACGAAGGCAACGTGTCAGCGTCGGCGCTGATTCGCTCGGCGGCGAAGCAATTGGAGGAGCTGTCGCGTTTTGAGGAGAAGTTTCGCGAGCCGCTGGCACAACTGGACTCGGCGCGGATCACGGTTGAGGATATCGGTCAGTCGCTGCGTGACTACGCAGAGGATGTTGAGGCTTCTCCCGAGCGATTGGCCGAATTGGAGGACAGGCTGGCCGCGATTGATCGCCTGAAGCGCAAGTACGGACCTTCGCTGGAAGATGTAATCAGCTTGGGTGCCGAGCTGGAGCGCAAGCTCAACGAAATGGAGAACAGGGATGAGATGCTGCGCAAGCTGCGCGCCGAATTGGCAAAGGCGGCCGAGCGGTATCTGGAAGTTGCCCGCAACGTTTCGAGGCATCGTTACGACGCTGCTCGCAAACTGGAGAAACAGGTCGAGGGCGAAGTCAATGAACTGGCGATGAAGGCACGCTTCAAGGTCGAGGTCAGTGGATCGGACGAGGAAGGGAACTGGACTTCGAATGGTTTTGACGCGGTGCAGTACCTGATTTCGGCGAATCCGGGCGAGCCGCTGGGGCCGGTAGAGGAGATCGCGTCGGGCGGGGAACTTTCGCGCGTGATGCTGGCGCTGAAAACGACCATCGACGTGGCTGTGTCGAAGCGAGTACGGCAGAACGGCGCAAAGGGAGGAGCCGGGCAGCGAACGCTTGTGTTCGATGAGATCGACTCGGGCATCGGCGGACGCGCGGCGGAGGCCGTCGGAAAGAAACTGAAACAACTCGCCGCGACTAAGCAAGTGTTGTGCGTCACGCATCTGCCACAGATTGCGTCGTTTGCGGACCAGCACTACCTGATCGAAAAAAAAGAGACAGGCGGAAGGACCAAGACGTCTGTGCGCCAACTCGATACTGAAGAGCGTACGCGGGAGTTAGCGCGGATGATCAGCGGCGCGAAGCTGACTGATACCTCGCTCGCACACGCTGAGCAGATGCTGAAAACCAACCGATGAAATCCGCATTTCCGCCCGGTGCGTTAGTTTGCTTTGAGCCAGATGGTGACCCACTCGGTCGGATCATAGTGTCACTTCTCAATGGGATTCTAGTCGGAGCGATTTTGCAGGCCTGAACCAGGGGTTCCCGTTGACTGCCGGAAAAGCACCGCAGAGTGCTAAATCTTGCAGTTTCTTGACGTTATATTGTTGGTTCTGCCACTGCTACAATAGAGTAACTGTGGGGAAACTCGGGTTAATATCCCGTGTAAATCGATAAGGAATTCATGACTCAGACCGACTCCAAAACTCTACTTTTGCTGAAGCCGAGAGGCTTCTGCGCCGGGGTGGTTCGCGCCATCGACATTGTCCGGATAGCCTTGGAAACCTTCGGGGCGCCAATTTACGTCCGCAAAGAGATCGTACATAACCGCTACGTGGTGGACGAGTTGACCGCGAAGGGCGCGATTTTCGTCGACAGTGTCGAGGAAGTTCCGGCCGGCGAGCGCGTGATTTATAGCGCACATGGCGTGGCTCCTGAGGTGCGCGAGGCAAGCAAGTTGCGCGAACTGCGGGTGATCGATGCGACCTGCCCGCTAGTCACGAAGGTCCACGTGGAGGCGGTGAAGTTTGCCCGCGAAGGCTATTCGTTGATCCTGATCGGACACCACGATCACGACGAAGTGATCGGGACTCTGGGCGAAGCTCCGTCAGTGACCCAGGTCGTGGACGCGCCGGAAGACATCGACAATCTGCATGTCCCCGATCCCAATCGTGTCGCGTACCTGACGCAGACGACGCTGAGCTTGGATGAGACTACCCACGTGATCACGGCGTTGCGCAAGAAGTTTCCCAACATCCAAGGCCCACACGCGCAGGACATTTGCTACGCAACGGAAAACCGCCAGACTGCGGTGAAGGACGTCGCCAACGATTGCGACCTGTTGCTCGTGGTCGGGTCTGACAACAGTTCCAATTCCAATCGCCTGGTTGAGGTTGCCCGCAACATGGGCACCAATTCGCATCTGATCGAGAACTACCGGTCGATCCAGCCGGAATGGCTGGAAGGCGCGAAGACCGTGGCATTAACGGCGGGCGCGTCGGCGCCGGAGATTCTGGTGCAGGAAGCAGTCACGTTCCTCCAGGAACAGGGCTTTACCAACCTGCAGGAGATTGAAGTGATGCCGGAGAATGTTCGTTTCGGGCTGCCACCTGAAATCGTGGAAGCTATCGGGGCTGCACCAGCCCTGGCGGAGTAAAAGGAAACAGAAAGAATGGCAGAAGCGTTACCCCCCAATCCCGGCGAAATGCGATTCGGGAAGCTGGACGATATCAAAGCCCGAGTTGCAGCCGCGATCGACGCGTCTCGCAAGTATCTGTTCTCGCTGCAACAACCCGAGGAAGGGTATTGGTGCGGAGAACTGGGCGCCGATACCACGCTGGAATCCGACTATATCCTTTTGCATCGGTTGCTGGGGACGGAAAGCCCCGAGCGGACAGAGAAGTGCGCAAACGAGATCCTGTCGCACCAGAATGAAGACGGGGGCTGGCCGATCTTCAACGGCGGCCCGTCGAACATCAGCGCGTCAGTAAAGGCATATTTCGCCCTCAAGATGGCGGGTTACAATCCCGAGCATCCGGCGCTAAGCAAGGCACGCGAGCGCATTCTGTCGATGGGTGGAGTGACCGAGGTCAACACCTTCACCAAGATCTACTTGTGTTTTCTGGGTCAGTACGACTATGACGCAGTGCCGGCCATCCCGCCGGAGATCACGCTCTTCCCCAACTGGTTCTGGTTCAACATCTACGAAATTTCTTCCTGGTCGCGCGCCATCCTGGTGCCGCTTTCGATCGCTTACGCCAAGAAGCCGTTCAAGAAAATTCCCGACGAACAGGGAATTGAAGAGCTGTTCGTTGGAGGTCGGAGCAAGGCAAACCTGCGATTAAGGTGGGACAAGAAGTTGGTCGGCTGGCGCAATTTCTTCCTGCTCCTTGACCGGCTGGTGCACTTCTTCGAGAAGGTGCATATCCGGCCACTGCGCTCTATCGCCCTCAAGAAAGCTGAGCGATGGATGCTGGAGCGCCTGGAGATGAGCGATGGCCTGGGTGCAATTTATCCCGGCATCGTGAACTCGATCATTGCCCTGCGCTGCCTGGGCTATTCGCTGGACGATCCACAGGTCATTCGCGCGATGGACGAGTTCGAAAAACTGGGCATCGAAGAAGAGACAACCTTCCGGATGCAGCCCTGCATGTCTCCGGTATGGGACACGGCTCTCGCGATTTATGCGCTGGCGGAGAGCGGAGTCTCCGCCACGGATACCCGCCTGGTGCAGCCCTCCGAGTGGATGCTGAAGAAACAGGTCACGCGCAAAGGCGATTGGTGCGTGAAGAATCCTAACGCCGAACCTGCGGGCTGGTATTTCGAGTTCAACAACGAGTTCTATCCTGACGTGGACGACACCGCCATGGTCATGCTGGCGCTCGCCAAAGTGAAAACGTCAAACGAGAACTACCAGGACAAATCGGTGCAGCGCGCGCTGGACTGGGTCCTGTCGATGCAATGCAAGAATGGCGGCTGGGCGTCGTTCGACAAGGATAACGACCGCATGGTCTTCCAGTACGTTCCCTTTGCCGACCATAACGCGATGCTCGACCCCGCGACGGTGGACATCACCGGCCGCGTGCTGGAGTGCCTGGCGACTTACGGCTACTCGATGAAGGACAAGGCGGTACGTCGCGCTGTGGAGTACGTCAAGCGCGAGCAGGAGCCGGATGGCTCATGGTTTGGGCGATGGGGCGTGAACTACATCTACGGCACCATGCTCGTTTTGCGTGGACTTGAGGCCGTTGGCATGGACCATCATGAGCCCTGCGTCCAGCAGGCTGCGGAGTGGCTGCGAATGATGCAGAATCCCGACGGCGGTTGGGGTGAGACCTGTGGCTCGTATGACGATCCCAACACCAAGGGCGTGGGTCCGAGCACGGCGTCGCAAACCGCGTGGGCAGTCATGGGTCTGCTGGCGGCCAGCGACACGCGTAGCGATTCGTTGCAGCGCGGCGTTGCCTACTTGCTGAAGAC
>Ga0209380_10001517_pt1 | contig 15524 bp, 13 predicted proteins | sample HubBroMetageWFT6_FD_188347 | JGI IMG/M metagenome (GOLD analysis project Ga0209380, IMG submission 188347) | Warmed and freeze-thawed soil microbial communities from the Hubbard Brook experimental Forest, New Hampshire - Hubbard Brook CCASE Soil... | ecosystem: Environmental > Terrestrial >...
GGCGCAGTAACGAAACCGCCGTCACGCAGCGGCGCGCCGCGATTGATGCCGACCAGGCCGCCCCAGGTTCGTGTGCCCACGATGGGGCCGATTTTTTCGAACCGGAAGAGCCACGGGAACAGATCGCCTCCGGAGCCGGAGAGCTCGTTGACGAGCATGACTTTGGGTCCGTAGATGCCGACTGGAGGATAGGGAATGTCCTTGCCATCGCGAACTGAGATTACCGCCAGGAGTGATCGTTTGAGTTTTTCGGTGTAGAAATCGGGAATCTGACCGCCGGCATTGAAACGTTCGTCGACGATCATGCCGTCCTTGTCGAGCTGTCCGGTGAGCTCCTTGTCAAAAGCGATGATGCCGGGGATGCTGGTGTCCGGGACATGCATGTAACCAATGCGGCCGCCGGTCGCTTCCGCGACTTTCTGGCGGTTGGCCTCAACCCAATCGAGATAGCGGAGGCTGGTTTCGCTTCCGATGGGTTTGACCGTGATTTCCCACGCACCGTCCGCGCTGGGCTTGCTGTTGATTTTCAGAGTGGCGAGTTTTCCGGCCAGATCCTGGAAGTAGGCATAGACATCCTCGGATGCGCGGGTTTCCTGGCCGTTTACGGAGATCAGAAAGTCGCCGGCTTTCACCTTTAGGCCGGGATCGGTTAGCGGCGAGCGTGTGTCCTCGTTCCAGTTTTCGCCGGGATAAATCTTCGCGATGCGATAGAAGCCGCCGTCGGGCTCGAGATCGGCGCCCAGCATACCGACGCTGACGTGAGGTTTTTTCGGTTGATCGCCGCCACCGACGAAGGCGTGCGAGGTGCTTAGTTCGGCGATGAGTTCGCCGATGAGATAGTTGAGATCGCTGCGATGAGCCACCCAGGGGAGAAGCGCTTCGTAACGAGCGCCGATTTTGTTCCAGTCGTGGCCGGTCATGGCGGGATCCCAGTAGAAATCGCGTTCGAGGCGCCAGGCCTCGTGGTAAATCTGGCGCCATTCTTCGCGCGGATCGATCTGGACTTCGAGTCCGCCGAGATCCAGCTTGCCGGCGCCGACTTTGGCTTTGCCAGGAACGGCATCGGTGATACCGAGGACCGGTCCGGCTTTGTAAAAAACCTTTGTGCCGTCTCGATTGAGGTCGTAGCTTTCGATGCCCTCGAGAAGGACCTTGTCTTCGCGTTTGGTGATGTCGTAGACGTGGAGCACGTTCTTTGGACCCTGATCCTGTGTGCCGAATTGGCGGGCTTCTTGAGGCGTCGAGAGGTAAAAGAACTTGTCTTTGCGGGCTGCCAGGCCGTTCAAAATGCTGGCGTCGATGGGGGCGGGGGCGATGCGATTGCCAATGCCATCGAGATCGATTTCGATGGGCTTCACGGCTTCCGGCTTTTTCTCTTCTTTTTGTTGTTGATCGTCTGACTTACCGGCATCCGCCTTCTGCTCGCCTTTCTTTTTGTCCTTGTTTTCATCGGCGGTTTTTTCTTCGTCGCTTTCGGGTTTGAACGGGGAGGGCTCGTCAGCTTTGAGAGTGACAGCGAAAACGCCGTCGGTGGAATAGTAGTTGTAGCGCTGATCGAGCTGGCCGATGCTGGGGTAGAAGTAGCGCGTGGAGATGAAATAGAGGAACTTGCCGTTGTCGTCGAAACTGGGGGTGTTGTCGTTGTAGAAGCCCTTGGAGACTTCCGTGATTTTATTGGAAGTGAGTGAGTAAAGGAAAACGTCGTTGGCGCCGCGGCGATGAGGTTTGGAATAGGCGAGCCAGAGGCTGTCGGGTGACCAAGACGCGTCCGAGATCAGGCCGTAGTCGGAGGTGTCCACCAGGACGGGTTTCTTGTCCTCGAGACCGACGTACCAGAGTTGGTTGGACTTGTCCCAATAGAGGAGTTTCTTGCTGTCGGGGGACCACAGGGGGCCGAAGCGATAGATTTTGCCGTCGGAGGTGATGCGCGTTTCCTGGCCGCCCATTTGCGGGCGCGTATAGATCTCGTATTCGCCGCTTTTATCGGAGAGATAGGCGATGGACTTGCCGTCAGGCGACCAAGCGGGATTCAACTCGTGGATGCTGGAATGTTCTGTCGTCAGTGTGCGGACGCTGCCATGCTCGGCGGGCACGGTAAAGATATTGCCGCGGGCTTCCACCACCGCGCGTGCGCCGGAAGGAGAGATCGCGGCGCTGCCGATGCCTTGGGCGACGCTCTTAAAATCCATGCGCGCTTCGACGTCTTCCGCGCGGACAACGATCGGAAGATTACGCGTCTTGCCGCTGTCGAGATTGTATTCATAGAGCAAGCCGCCGTTTTCGAAAACGATGGCGTCCGGGCCGAGGCTGGGCCACTTGATGTCGAACTCCTGGTAGTCGGTGAGCTTTCTGGTTTGCTTGGAAGCGAGGTCGTGGCTGTAGAGGTTCATGACGCCGTCGCGGTCGCTGATGAAATAGATGGAGTTGCCGTGCCACATCGGAAACATATCCATGCCGGCGGTCTTCGGCAGCTCTTCGTAGGTGTTCTTTTTCAGGTCGTAGATGGAGATGGGGAGGCTCCAGCCACCGCGGTAGCGCTTCCAGGTGCGGAATTCCTGCGAGGTTTCGAGGTATGCGATTTTGGTGCCGTCGGGGGAGAAGGAGGTGAGGTCGCCGCGTGGAACGGGCAGCGGATGGGCGGTGCCACCATGCGGAGAAACGAGGTACAGCCGCGTAGCGCGGCCCAAAGATGTGCTCGAGCGGTCGGAACGGAAGAGGATATTCTTGCCGTCGGGCGTCCAGCCGAGAACGATGTCGTTCGAGGGGTGGAACGTGAGTCGCTTGGGCTCGCCGCCTTCGGCGGAGATGACATAGACGTCCGGATTGCCGTCGTACTCGCCGGTGAAGGCGATCCATCTGCCATCCGGCGAAAATTTCGGGTAGAGCTCGTCGCCGACGTGAGAGGTGAGCCGACGCGCTGCGCCACCGTCGCGGGAGGCGATCCACAGGTCACCGGCGTAGGCGAAGACGACCTTGTCCTTCGAGATGTCCGCGAATCTTAAAAGGCGGGTGGGGCCCGCGGGCGCTTGCTCCGCGGCGCCGGCGGATGGCGCATGACCGGACAGTTCCGACAAAGCCGCAAGACAAGCGATCGCGGCGACAGCTAGCCGCAGCAACGCGTTTTGACCAGTAACGATCCGATTCATTCTTGTCATCCTTCGAGACAGAGATCTCCCACTGTAGCCGACAACCTACATGGACGGGCGCCGCCGCGAATTGTTTCGCGGCGGGCAAGTATTTTCAACTGATGGTCCATCGCTTTGCCGGAAACTCTTTCGATATACACCGTACAATCTCGTCGGCAGCACTCGGAACCTCGGCATCGAGGCGTGTTATCATCATCCTTCAAGCCAGTGTCCGCCAAGCAAAATCTGTCCTTGCCGCGCCCGCGCGGCCTCAGCGTTTTCTGCCAACTCATGGGTTTTGTTCTGCTGTTTTTGCCGTCGCGCTTGCGGGCGGAATCACTTGAGGATGCGGCGCACGAGCTGGCCATGAAAGTGTGCTTGGCAGCGCACAAACAACCCGTCAAGGTTGCCTGGCGGGAAGCCCCTCAGCCCTCTGGCTATTTGTCTGATCGGCCGAAAAAGGTATTCCTTGACCAGATTTCTGCTTGCGGGATGGAGGCAGCCGAAAACTCGGACGCTCCGATTTTAACGGTCACAATCGAGGTCACTCCGTCCAAAGTTCTGTTGATTGCCAGTTCCGCGGAGGCGGTGAGCCCGCAGATTTACGTGATCGAGGTTCCGCGGGCTTCCTTATTTGTGGCCCGAGAAACAGCGCCAGCGACCCAGCTTAAGCGGGAACTTTTGTGGCAACAGGAAACGCCAATTCAGAGCGCCTTAGAGTGGCAGGACCCAACCACCATGGAGCGATTTCTTTTCTTGTTGAGTGAAAGCTTGTTTATGCGTTTTGATTTTGAAAACGGCGTTTGGAAATGGATGGATTCCGCGCAATTTCTGCCGGTCGGGCCTCGTCTCCGCGCCGGGGAAGCGAGCCTCTTCTACAGTCATGCGAAAGAGCGCGTCGAACTAGTCCTCGGCAAAGAGGTTTGCGATCTCCATCTGACCTCACACTTTAACTATACATGCCTGGGTACGGAGGTCCTGGACAGGACCACGGAGCTGTCATCCACCTGCGACGAATCTCCCCGATATCTTGTGACCGGCAAAGGCGACTATACACAGACAGATCGAATCACTCTGGCAAGTGCCGCGGGGGCCGCAGCTGCGGCCGATGAAACCTATCGAGGTTCTCTGGACATGCCTGGGCCGGTGCTCGACATCAGCGTGGCAGAAAATGCCAAAGCCGCAGCCGCGGTGGTGAAAAATCTTTCCACAGGGAATTATGAGGTTTATCGAATCACGGCTGTTTGCAGCAACTAGTTTGTTGTCGCTCGCTACACAAATTCTTCTGGGTTCGCCGGCAACCGCCGCGACGCATCCGAAGTATGGCGGGACCCTGCGGGTGGAAGTGCATGCTCTAAGCGTGTCGCTTGACCCGCGCGAGTGGCAAGCGGGATCGCTCGAATCCGCAACGAATCAGAAGATGGCGGAGCTGGTGTTCGAACGCCTGCTGGCGCTAGATAGTTACGGGCGATTTCAGCCTGCGCTGGCCACCGAGTGGTCGCACGATGGCTCGACGAAACGCTGGCGGTTTTTGATCCGCGCGGGCGTCAAATTTTCTGACGGTACGGCGCTCGGTGCGGAGGATGTCGCTCTGGCGCTCCAGCCGCTGCTTCCGGCGACACAGCAAATCTCCGCGTCCGGCAATGTCATGGTGATTCAGTCAAGCGTGCCGGCGCCTGACTTGTTGGAGCAGCTTGCTTCGGGGCGGTACTTTGTCTATCGAGCGCTGCCAAGAGGTGTGCTCGTCGGGACAGGGCCCTTTGTTTTGGGAGAAGTACAGAGGGGCGGTGGACTGGGCGCGGAGCAGAATCCCGGGTCGTCACCGTCCGAGACTTCGGGCGCCCGGACCGCGCCAGGCGGAGGCGAACATCTTTACTTTCGAGCAAACCAGGAGGCTTGGACCGGCCGGCCGTTTCTCGACGGGATTGACGTCACGCTCGGTGTGCCGCCGCTGCGTGCCATGTTCGATGTACAACTCGGAAAGGCGGATTTGATCGAGCTTGTGCCTGAACTCGTGCCCCGTGCAAGGCAAGCCAATCTGCGCGTGTGGTCGTCGGAGCCGCTCACCCTGTACGGCTTGCGATTTGACGATACGCAGGTCGTGGCGTCGGATGTTCGTCTGCGTGAGGCATTTTCGCTTTCGCTCGACCGAGGCACCCTGGCCAACGTGTTGCTGCAGAAGCAAGCCGAACCTGCAGCAGCCCTTTTGCCCGAATGGCTCTCGGGATATGCTTTCCTCATCGGCGTGGACACCAACCTAGAACGCGCAAAGGAATTGCGGCGCGCGCTTCCTGCGAGTGAAGCTGCGGGAGCGGCCCCCCTGCGGTTGCGCGTTGATCCGGCGGGTGATCTGGCGAAACTCCTCGGAGAGCGCGTAGCGGTGAATGCCCGCCAGGCGGGGATCTTTGTCGAGGTCCTCCCGAGCCCCGTCCCGCGTGCAGGCGCAGCGACCACGGCTCGCTCTGATCCTCCAGCGGGTGTTCACCTTTTCGCCTGGCACTATTCATCTCTTTCCCCGCGCGCCGAACTCGATTCTCTTGTTGCGGCATATAATCTGACTGAGCCTTCCGCGGTGAATGCCGCGAGGACGGACGACGAGCAGCTTTACGCTCGCGAGCGGCGGGTTCTGGAAGACCGGCGTGTGCTGCCGCTTATCGTGGAGGCGGAATCCGTGGGGCTTGGCGCTTGCGTCCGCGATTGGATGCCTCGGCGCTGGGGCGAATGGCATCTCGACGATGTTTGGCTGGAGCTTCCCGAGCCGGCTGCGGCGGACTCTCGGAATACGGGAAATAGCGCGGTAGAAGCAGTACCGCAACCGCGGCCCGCTGCGCCCGGAGCAAAGCCATGAGCTTTCGCACAAAATTGTTTCTGGTTTTTCTGATCACCGTGCTTGCGTCGGTCTCGCTAGTAGCCTATGGCGTGACGCACTATACGCAAGCCGCGTTCGAAGAAGCAGACGCGCAACGGACCGAAGCGCTCGTGGCGCAGTTCAACACGGAATATGTGCAGCGAGGCGACGAGATTGTTCGGCAGGTGAAAGACGTCACCGATGCGCAGATCACGCTAAATGTGGCCATCGATTTGGCGAGGCCGGCACCGGACTTCTCTCTCTTTGTGCATGATGCCGCCGGTGCCGCACAGGATCATGGGCTGGATTATATGGAGTTCGTGAGTTGGGACGGCACACTGGTCTCTTCCGCACAATACCCGGCGCGTGTCGGCTATAAAAACGAATGGGTTACGTCCAACAAGAATTGGGCGGACTCCGCGCCATTCTTGAGGAAGGAAGAGTTGCCGGACGGGGTGGCCATCTCACTGACGGTAGTCCGCACGCTTCCCGGTGGAAACAATAAGGACATGTACATCATTGGTGGGCGACGGCTCGACCAGAACTTTCTTGCCTCCCTGGTCCCTCCTGCGGGGACGCGCGTTTTGCTATACCGCAATCTGGAGCCCGGCTTCGTGGCATCGGCGCTCACGGACGCGAGCGGCCCCTTCGAACAACCGGAGCGGCTCCAGCCGCTGATTGAAGAGATTCAAAAACAGCCGCAGCCGCTGGTTCGAACCATGAATTGGTCTTCAGATGCGGCCGCAGCCGAATCGTTCCATGCCATTCCGTTGATGGGCCGAAACAATGAACTTCTTGCCGTTCTTTTGCTCGGCAGTTCGCGCAGAGAGCTCGTGCTGCTGACGCGCCACATTTTGCAGATCGCTGCTGTGGTTGCGGGCGTGGCGATTTTGATCGGATTGCTGATTAGTTTGTGGGTTTCGGCACGCATCACGCGGCCGCTCGAGGAGCTGGCGGCGGGCGCGCGCGAGGTGGCCTCCGGTCGATGGGATACCGTGATTGACTTGCGCGGGCGCGATGAAATTGGGCAGCTTGCTTCCGCGTTTAATGAAATGACCAAAACGCTGGGGGCGCAGCGCGAGCAACTCGTCCAGACGGAGCGCGTAGCCGCGTGGCGCGAACTGGCGCGGCGCTTGGCGCATGAACTTCGCAACCCGCTCTTCCCGCTGCAAATCACCGTTGAAAATTTGCAGAAAGCACGGCAATTGGACGGTAAGCAGTTCCTCGAAGTCTTTAACGAATCCACGGCCACGTTGAAAGCAGAACTCGCGAATCTCAACACCATTGTCGGTCGCTTCAGCGATTTTTCGAAGATGCCGGCGCCGCAGTTTACGCGGGTCAACGTGAATGAAGCGCTGCGCAATGTCGTGCGCCTGTTCGAACCGCAGTTCACCGCTGTGGGCAAGCCGCCAGTCATTCCGGAATATTTTCTGACTGAGCCTGCGCCGGAAATCGACGCCGATGCCGACCTTCTGCACCGCGCGTTTCAAAATCTGGTGTTGAACGCTCTGGACGCCATGCCCGCCGGTGGCACGCTGACCATGCGCACTACCGAGCACGAAAGCCACGTTCGAATCGAAGTGACGGACACCGGCAAGGGACTCACGCCGGAAGAATGTTCCCGGCTTTTTACGCCGTACTACACGACAAAAGTGCAGGGAACCGGCTTGGGTCTGGCGATCATTCAGTCGGTGGTCAGCGATCATCACGGCACCATTTCCGTTTCAAGCGACGAAGGGCGCGGCACAACGTTTCGCATCGAGCTGCCGCAGCGACAATCCGAGCATCCGCCGGCCCGGACGGAGGAAACCCCCGCCGAGCGAAAGCCGCCCCCGAGCTTCACCTTGGCCGCCTCCGACTGACGCGCCGCCGCAAAGGACATTGGTTTGCCACGCAAAGCTCACCTGCTGCTCGTCGACGATGACCCCAACACGCTAGCCTCGCTGGCGAGAGCGTTTCGACTCGCCGGCCATGAAGCGACTGTTTGCGACAATGCGCCGCGCGCTCTGGAGCTGCTGCGCACGGAAACTTTTGACTTGATTCTTTCCGACGTGGTCATGCCCGGCAAGAGCGGCATCGAGCTGCTCGAAGACCTGAAAAATGCCGGCTCGAAGACGCCTATCGTTCTTATCTCAGGCCAGGCCAATGTCGAGATGGCGGTGAAGGCGACGAAGCTCGGCGCTCTGGATTTCTTGGAGAAGCCGCTCTCGACAGAAAAACTGCTCCTCACAGTGGAAAATGCGCTGCGGCTTTCGCGTCTCGAAGACGAAAACCGCTCGCTGCGTCAGCGGCTCGGAAAGCACGAGTTAGTCGGATCGGGCCCGGCGATGAAAAAGCTGCTTGCTCAAATCGATCGCGTAGCCCGAAGCGAAACGCGCGTTTGCATTCTGGGCGAAACCGGGACCGGCAAGGAACTGGTGGCGCGAGCGATTCATGAGAAGTCGCAGCGCAGCGAGAATGCCTTCATCACGCTGAATTGCGCGGCGGTGCCGGCGGAACTCATCGAATCGGAACTTTTCGGCCATGAAAAAGGAGCGTTTACCGGCGCGGCGGCAAAGCATCTTGGCAAATTCGAACAAGCCGAGGGTGGCACGCTGTTTCTCGACGAGATTGGCGACATGCCCGTGTCTATGCAGGCGAAACTGTTGCGCGTGCTCGAAGAGGGTGAGGTCGAGCGCGTCGGCGGCGACAAGCCGATTCGCGTGAACGTTCGCGTGCTGGTTGCCACCCATCGGAACCTGGAAGATCTGGTGAAGCAGAACGCGTTTCGTCGCGATCTTTTTCACCGCATCTATGTTTTTCCGCTGGAGCTGCCGCCGCTGCGCGAGCGGCCGGAGGATTTTAGGGAGCTGGTGGCCCACTTGGGGCGGCAAGTGGCCGCGCAGAATGCTTGGAAAGAAAAGCTCTTTGCCGCAGATGCCATCGCGGAGCTCGGCCGCTACGGGTGGCCGGGGAACGTCCGCGAGTTGCGTAACGTGGTCGAGCGGCTGGCGCTCTTGTCGGCAGAAGATTCCATCACCCTTGCCGATGTGCGGCTTGTGCTTCCGGCCGAACAGGCGGCCGGCGGTGCTTCAAGTTTATCGAGTGCCGGCGCGGCGCAATCGGGAACCCTCGCAGAGCGCAGCGAAGCCTTTGAAAAAGAGGTGCTGCTGGCGGAAATCAAGCGGCACAATTTTCACATGACCAAAGTTGCGCGAGCGCTGGGTTTGGAGCGCAGCCACCTGTACAAGAAGTGCCAGCAACTGGGAATTGACCTGCAATCCCTGCGCAAGCCGGACTGACGACTCCCCTGCGCGCACGCGCCCCAACGCTTGCTGAATCCAACCAAGCGCGTCACACCCTACTGTAAAGTATTGAAAACAGGGCGATTGTTTTTCTTGACACAAATAGCAAAAAGTAATACGTTATTTGCAGATTGCAATAGGTAGGTTCTCGGATGACTCTCGGTAACAAACTCCGTTCGCTCCGCGCCGTCGAGGGTTCTCTGCGCGGTCTCGGCCGCCCGATGACGCAGCAGGAATTGGCTAAAGCCATGAAGCGCGAAGTGGGGCGCGGACTAAGCCAGGCGTACCTCTCGCAAATCGAGAGTGGCACGCGGCCGCACTTGACGCACGGTACGCGCACGCTGCTGGCGCGTTTTTTCCGCGTTTATCCCGGTTTTCTGGTGGACGATCCGGAAGGCTACACGCCGGAGCTGCAGTCCGCGCTTCGCGCGGTCGACGCCAAGATCGACTCGTGGCTCTACGCCGGCGCGGAACAGTTTGCCGCCGATCCGGAGCTCCGCCGTGGCCTCTTGGTCATCGCGGAGAATGAAGATTCGCGCCGGGCGCTTTTGCTCCTTGCGGAGATTCTTCGCACGCCGGGTCTGGCGGATCGTCTCGGAGAAGTTTTGCATTCGGGTAAGCATCAGGCGAGTGGTCATCCACCGCCGAGTTCGCTCGATAACTGACCCGAAGGGGCCGCGTCCGGAATTCCAGTCTCGGCAGCGGGGTGCTGCGTTTCGGGGTGTCTTATGACTTGGTCTGACTTCTATCTGCTGTCGTTCCTGGTGGGCTTCTCGTTGAGCGTTCTGTCGTTCCTGGCGGGCGCAGTCAACTTCCATCTGCCGTTCCACATCCATTTGCCTTTTCACGGAGCGCATCACGCGGGCGGCCTCACAGGAGGCGGTCACGCATCTGGCGTGGGCCTCAAGAGCGGCGCCGCTATCAAATCCGGCGGCCACATCTCCTGGTTCAACGCGTCGACGCTGCTGGCGTTTCTGGCGTGGTTCGGCGGCGTCGGCTACATCCTGACCAAGCACTCTCATTTTGTGGGACTCACCATTCTCGGTTTTGCGCTGCTGGCAGGGCTCTTTGCGGGCCTGGTTGTTTTCCAATTCATGGCCCGCGTGGTGAAGGCCACTAGCACGCCGATGCTGGAATGGGACTACCGCGTGGAAGGAACCGTGGGAACGGTCAGCATGGCCATCCGCGAAAACGGGACCGGCGAAGTGATCTTCGAGCAGAACGGCGCGCGAAAAAGTACCGGCGCTCGTAGCGAAGATGGCACGAGTGTGCCCAAGGGAGTCGAGGTGGTGATCGCACGCTACGACGACGGAATCGCCTACGTGAAGCGGTGGGATGAGTACACGAAGTAGGCGCAGCAGCACGAAAAGCGTTTCTCGGAATGGCGCACGATAGAGACAGTTCGGTCGGATAAAAAGGGAGGTCCACAATGTTGGATTTTTCGAGTGTATGGGTCATGGCCGGGTTGTTGGTGCTGGTGGTCATCGTGATTCTTGTGACGTTCGCAAAGATGTTGCGGAAGGTTGGACCGCACGAAGCGCTGGTGATTTACGGCATTCGAGGACCGCGGACGATAACCAATGGCGGCACGATTATCCTGCCGATGCTCGAACAGTGCCGTGAGCTCTCGCTGGAGTTGATGTCGTTTGACGTGGCTCCTCAGCAGAGCCTTTACACCAACCAGGGCGTGGCCGTCACCGTGGAGGCCGTCGCGCAGCTAAAAGTGAAATCAGATCCGGTGTCCATCCGCACAGCCGCCGAACAGTTCCTCACCAAGCGGCCGGAGCAGCGCGAAGGTCTGATCCGGCTGGTCATGGAGGGCCACCTGCGCGGAATCATCGGCCAGCTCACGGTGGAACAGATCGTCAAGGAACCGGAAATGGTCGGCGACCGCATGCGTTCCACATGCGCGGCCGATATGAGCAAGATGGGGCTCGACGTCGTGAGTTTCACGATTAAAGAGGTGCGCGACAAGAATGAGTACATCACCAACATGGGCCGGCCGGACATCGCGCGCATCAAGCGCGATGCCGAAGTAGCAGCTGCCGAAGCCGACCGCGACATCGCCATCAAGCGTGCCGAAGCAACTCGCGCTGCAGCCGTTGCGAAAGCACAAGCCGATCAGGAGCGCGTCGCCGCCGAAACCGCCTCGATGGCCAAGCAGGCAGAAGCTCAGCGCGACCTGGACATCAAGAGGGCCAACTACCTCGAAATGTCAAAGAAGGCCCAAGCGACAGCGGACAAAGCGTACGAAATCGAGACCAACGTGATGCAGCAGCAGGTCGTTACCGAAGGCGTGCGCGTGCAGCAGGTGGAGCGCGAGTCTCAAGTGAAGGTGCAGGACGCGGAAATCGAGCGCCGCGAACGCGAACTCATCGCCACCGTGCTCAAGCCAGCGGAAATCGAGCGCCAGCGCATCGAGACGATCGCCAACGCGGAACGCCAGCGCTTAATCAGCGAAGCCGAAGGCCGCGCCTCTGCCATTCGCGCCCAGGGCGAAGCCGAAGCCGAAATCATCTTCAAAAAAGGCGAAGCGGAAGCCAAGGCCATGAACGTTAAGGCGGAAGCTTTCCAGGAGTACAACCAAGCCGCGGTCGTCGACAAGCTCATCAGCAGTTTGCCGGAAGTCGTGCGCGCGCTCGCCGAGCCGCTCAGCAAGGTCGACAAAGTCACCATCGTCTCAACCGGAAACGGCGACGCCGCCGGCGCTTTCAAGCTGACCGGCGACATCACCAAGATTGCCGCGCAAGTGCCGGCCCTGTTCGAGGCGCTCTCCGGCATGCAGGTGTCGGAGCTGCTCAGCAAGGTACGGATGATCGGCGATAAGGCGCCGAAGCCAGAGAAACCAGCAGCGCCCGCGCCCAAGGCGTAACGTTCGCTTCCGCCCCTGCAGGCCATCGGGCTTGCCGGGACGCTTGATGGCAGTTGGGGGACGGCCATGACGTGGAAAGATGAACTCCTGATGTTGTGGATCTTCTCGACGGTGGTGTTGGCGTTTGCCGTTCGGTATTTTCTTGGAGGGGCGGTCAGTATGGTCGAGCAAATGGCGGCGTCGAGCCTCTCCTACGTGCCAGCGCTCCTGCATCTGCTGACTCGGCATTTCCGTTAGACCGGTTTGCTTTGCCGGCATTGCGTCGACTGGTTGAAGCTTTGATATTTTTAGTGCGTTTTTGGCAGCCATAGTTTTCGGCCGTTTGAAAGGAGAAATGTCATGGGACTTTTGGAACGAGTGAGCACGTTAATCCGAGCCAATCTGAACGACATGATCGATCGTGCGGAAGACCCGGAGAAAATGATCAAGCAGGTGATGATGGACATGGAGAATCAGTATCTCCAAGTCAAGACGCAGGTGGCGGTTTCGATCGCCGACCAGCACATGCTCGAAAAGAAGCTTCGTGAAAACGAAGATTCGGGGAGGGATTGGATGCGCAAAGCGGAAATTGCCGTCGATAAAGGACAGGACGATCTGGCTCGCGCGGCGCTGGACCGCTTCCACACGTCGCAGCGGCTGGCGCTCGGCTACCGCGAACAGGTGGAGGACCAGAGAGCGCAGGTCGAGGCTCTGAAGCTCGCGTTGCAGAAGCTTGAGCAGAAGCTCGATGAAGCGAAGTCCAAACGCGACTTGCTCCTGGCGCGCCATCGCAGGAGCGTTGCGCTTGGCAAAGCGGCACGCGCACAGACGGCCCTCGGCGACAACTCGAAGAGCGCCACGTTTGACCGGCTGAAGGACCGCGTGCATCTCACCGAAGCGGTGGCCACGGCTGAGGTCGAGCTGATCACCGACGACATGGGAGAGAAACTCGTCCGACTCGACCGCGACAACGAGGTGGAGCGGCTGTTAAACGACCTGAAGACACGCCGCGGCCTCCCCGGCTGAATGCGAAAGCGGCCCAGTATTTAACCAATAGGGTAGATACCTAGCCCATCCGACGGCCGGGTGGCTTCTGAATACCTTCAGGGGCGGTCTAAGTGTCTAGAAATAGGACAATTAGTGGACAGCCACGCTACTGCCAGGCGGCTATTGTGGCACGATGTAGAGCAGCACCAGGAAGATGGCGTTCGTCCCCGCCGAGATGAGAAACGCCTCGAGGCGGCCGATGCCGTCCACCTCTTCGAAGACCATCATGAGGACGGCGGTCCAGGCAATCGCCGACGCCAGCACACCGACAACCGGGACGAGGATCAGGCCATTCACAAACCAGCCCAGCGATAGTGGGCGCGCTACTCCAAAAAAAGTGCCCGTGGCGCCGAGAAACCATCGGGCGACTAGATGACAGAGCCCCAACTGGAGGAAGGCGATAGCTCCCATATAGACCCAGACAAACAGCAAGCCCAAAAGCAATCCCCAGAAGATCGTCTCAGCGTTTCGACCTTGGCGAGTCAGCATCCCCGGCAGCGCAGTCACAAGAAAAATAATTGCGGCGCTGATCATGCTGAAAACCACGCCATATAGAAGGGCATAGGGGTCGCGAGAAGCGCGCCGCATGGCCACCTCATCCCAGCGGGCAATGTGGAAAGCCAAGCGCAAATAGTAGATTGGCGCGATTGCTTCCGGGACTGCCGCGGCTTCTTCGGCCGGCAAATTCGGCGCGACTCCCGAACAGTTGTGGGACACGCCATAGTTCATCCCGCACGCTGGACATTGCATAGAAGCGTCTCGGCCGGCAAAGAAGCGCAAACTTTATCACCTTTCTAGCGTCTACTCTAACGATGGCTGCCGTTCTGGCTAGTCGTGGTCCGTCATAACGTGCGAGAATGTTGCCGATGAATCCCTGGCTGATCACCGGGCCAACAGGTTTGGCGGCTGTCGCAGCGGGAATCGCCGCCTACGGAGCGGCCTATCCTCGTTCGCAGATTTTTGGCCGGACGGTTTGCCGGACGAATTCGCCCAAGAAGCTTGCGCTCACGTTTGACGACGGGCCGAATCCTGCAATCACGCCGAAGCTGCTCGATCTTCTTGACCGTTACAAAGCGCGCGCGACTTTTTTTGTTGTCGGAAAACACGCGCGCGAATGCCCTGATCTCCTGAAGGAGACCGCCGCGCGCGGCCACGTCATCGGCAATCACACGGACGCCCATCCCAATCTCTTTTGGCTTAAGCCGGATCAAATCACCGTTGAGCTTCGCTGCTGCAATTATTCCATCATCGCGGCCACGGGCGCTCCGCCGCGGTGGTTCCGGCCACCCTTCGGAGCGCGAAACCCGTGGGTGGTTCCCGTCGCGCGCGAACTGAACCAGCGCGTGGTCATGTGGACGCTGATCCCCGGCGACTGGCGCGCTACCTCTTCGGAATGGCTGATCCCGCGGATACAGCCGATCGCCACACGTGCGCAACGCAATCTGCGCGCGGCGGGCGCTGCCGGCGGAGGCGCCACTACCGGCGACATCCTGTGCCTCCATGATGGCTCACACCGCCAACTGAACGCCGACCGCCTGCCGACGCTGGCGGCGCTCGAACATTGGCTGCCACGTTGGCGTGACCTCGGGCTGGAATTTGTTACAATCGATGGCGCGGTGAGTGCACCCGCGACCTAGCCATGGACGAACGCGCGTTTTACACGGAAAAGGAAGAAACCAGAAAGATAAAGCTCGTCTGCCCGAGCTGCCGCGGCGAATTCGAATTTCCCGTGCGCTGGAAGGTTTCACGGAAAAAGAGGGAGTTGCCGCGCGGCGCCGGTGAAGAGGACCGCAGAAAGTTTCAAAAGGCCACATCCTTTATGGTGCGGCTCGACGACCTCGTGGCTTGTTTCAAATGCCGCAAACGGTTCGAGCTTACCGGGCAGTCCACGGTGCTCATCAACGATAATCTGGGCGATCCCAACGCCGATCCGGAAAATTTCGGCAACCGCTGATTCTGTCCCGATCTTCCGACTACCAAACTTCCATGACTAGGCACTAAATTTCTGGATAGAGATCAAAGAATGCGGCGACCGACTCGTGGAACGTCGCTTCAATCTCTTCTTTGCTGCCTTCAATCAAATGCATGGTAATACGCGTGGTCTTGCCATTTTTAAGTATTACCGTGGCGTCCTTCAGTTCGCCAAGCTCCTCTTCCGGGAGCAACCGCATTCCATAAATCAGCGCCAGCTTCGCCATATCCCTGCCCTCTTTCTTGGACGCTACCTGATATGCCCTGAGGCTACTCAGTTTTCATCTTCGTCGTCAACCAGCAAGAACGCCGGCCGCTTTGGCCGCGAGTGTGAGCTGGCCAGATTCGACTCTCCGGGCGCGCATACAAGCGGTATACTCAGGCATCCCGTGCCTGGT
>Ga0209380_10001518_pt1 | contig 15522 bp, 14 predicted proteins | sample HubBroMetageWFT6_FD_188347 | JGI IMG/M metagenome (GOLD analysis project Ga0209380, IMG submission 188347) | Warmed and freeze-thawed soil microbial communities from the Hubbard Brook experimental Forest, New Hampshire - Hubbard Brook CCASE Soil... | ecosystem: Environmental > Terrestrial >...
AAAACGAGAACGAAAATGGCGAAGGTCTTCATGAAAACGCTCCAATTCAATACCTGCAGTTTGACTTGTCACCCTGAGGCTAGCGCATTTTGCCCGTCGCAGGACCTGTACATACGGTTCGAATGCCCGACATTGTTGCGAGCGAAGTAATCGCGCAGTTGGCTTCCGTTGCCAAACCGAACGAATCCCAAAACCGATATGTATACAGGAATCAGGACACAGTTAGAAGCGGGACGTATCTCTTTTTTGCAAGGCGGTTCTCTAGCGAACTCAACCCGGAAGCTTGTCGAAGAATTCTCTTTCTCTGCTGTGCAGTTCCTTGCTACTGATTGCAACTTCTTCTTAAGGCGCTCTGGCCCGGTGAAGAAAACCCAGTTCAAAACTTAGGATGGATGCACACAACGGAGCGACGAAGACCACGCGAAGGATGGGATACGGATGTGAATTGCGACTGAACGCGAAGGTCACGGGGATTCGGACGGGCAGCGCCAACAGCAATGATGCCAATATGGTGAAGGAGAAGCCTTTTAGGTCCGGTCATGAGTTTCCCGCGATTTCGGCAGTCCAATCGTCCCACTAACCCGGCCGAGCCTCAAGCCGTGCTTACACGATAGAATCCTTCCCATGTCCCGCAAGGTACACGGCCACGAAACCGATTACGTCAAGCTGCAGAAGAATTACTGCTTCGCCTGCGGCCAGAACAATCCCGACGGTATGCGCTTGAAGTTCACACTCGACCAAGAGCGCCAAACCTTCGTCTGCAAATTCCGTCTCAGCAAGCGCTACACCGGCCCGCCCGGCCACTGCCACGGCGGCATCATCGCCACCATCCTCGACGACGCCATGGGCAAGGTAAACAAGCTCCGCCACGTCATCGCCCTGACCAAGGAAATGAATGTCGAATATCTGAAGCCGGTCCCCCTGCACAAACCGCTCCGTGTCGAAGGCAGGGAACTCAGCGTCCACGGCCGGCAGCACATCAACGCTGCCGAAATCCTGAACGATAAAGGAGAAGTCCTAGCCCGCAGCAAAGGAACCTTCATTGCCATCGACCCGGAAAAAATGTTCGCCAAGTTTGTGGAGAGATAGCGTTCCGCTAGCAATCAGTTTCCGCTCCTGCTTCTCATCCCGGCCGGAGCGCGGGATCTCGGCCTACGGTTGTGCCCCGGGGTTCCGCAATTCGCCATCGGGTTGTAGAATGAGCTGAGCGGCGAAACCCACCGGCACCATCATCCAAAGGTTTAGCTGATCGCTGACAGCCCAGAGCTGAAAGCTGCTTTTCGGAGCTCACCATGTCGAAAACGAACGGTAGCAGCAACAACACCAGTCTCCGCCTCAAGACCGGCCTCGCCGAAATGCTCAAAGGCGGCGTCATCATGGACGTCACCAACGCCGATCAGGCCACCATCGCCGAGCGCGCCGGTGCCGTCGCTGTCATGGCGCTCGAACGCGTCCCCGCGCAAATCCGTGCCGAGGGCGGCGTAGCCCGCATGGCCTCTCCCAAAAAGATTCGCGAAATCATGGCTGCCGTGTCGATTCCGGTCATGGCGAAATGCCGCATCGGCCATTTTGCCGAAGCCCAGATTCTTGAAGAGCTCGGAGTCGACTACATCGACGAATCCGAAGTCCTAACTCCCGCCGACGAAGCCCACCACGTCGACAAGCATGCCTTCAAGGTCCCGTTTGTCTGCGGAGCCCGCAACCTGGGCGAGGCGCTGCGCCGCATCGCCGAAGGCGCAGCAATGATTCGCACCAAGGGCGAGGCTGGCACCGGCGACGTAGTCCACGCCGTCAAGCATATCCGCCAGATTGTGCAGGAAATGAAGATCCTCACCGTTCTCGGCGAAGAGGAGCTTTACGCCAAAGCCAAAGAGCACGGAGCGCCCTACGAGTTGATCAAGATGGTTGCCAAAGCAGGGAAGCTCCCGGTTCCGAATTTCTCTGCCGGGGGAATCGCGACTCCTGCCGACGCATCGCTCGTCATGCAGCTTGGTGCCGAAGCGGTTTTCGTTGGCAGCGGTATCTTCATGAAAGACTCCACCACCTTCGCCGACCCAGTGGAAGCAGAAAAACGCGCCCGTGCCATCGTGAAAGCGGCGACACACTTCAACGATCCTAAAGTATTACTTGAAGTCAGCGAAAACCTGACCGGCGCCATGAAAGGTCTTGCCGTCTCCGGATTAGACGAAGCGCAGATGCTGCAAACTCGAGGCTGGTAGCATTTTGCTAGAGTGGGGCGGACCCCAGGAAACCCGCCCCATAGGCTGCTAGCTTAAGGTGTTCGTGTTGAAGGCCTGCCAACCTCTCAAAACGCCGTTCCTAGCTCAGCTATCGCTAGATAGCTTCCGTAGAGCCGGCAGGCCTCAAGCCACTTCGACGCGAAACCACAGGTCTCTCCAAACCAACCGAAATCCTAGACCTAGAAAATGACCTTGAGTTGGAACTCGATCGCTCGAGGCGCTCCAAGCGCATTCACGCCCGAGCCGAGCCCCAGACGCAGGAAGTTTCCGGCCGCGCCGTGTTCAAGCGCGCTGGTCGTCCCGTTTGGAGAACCCAACTGCCCATTTAGTATGTTGCTGAATGGGACGGCTGGCCCGTCGAAGTTAGAGAAATTGAACACATTGAAGAAGGAAATGCCCGGTCGTATTTGGACTCTTTCCTTGATCTTATAAGTCCAGTTCAGGCTCAGGTCGAAGGTTCTCAGCCACGCCTGCCCGATTGCACCGGGGGGAGCCATTTGCAACGGTCCAAAAGCAGCCGTCGCTGTCGGCGTGGTCCCTCCCATAACGCCGCCCAGGCTTTGCAGCTGGGCTAATGTAAACAGGCCATTGGAAATCAGCACCTGACCGGCCGGCGTGGCTTGACCTACCATGGTGGTGTTGAAGCGGTTGATCGCCTGATTCAGCCCGTTGACGCCAAAGCTGCGTCCAAACCCGCCAATATTGGTTCCGGGAAGGAGATCGCCGATACCGCGGTTGTTGGCCTGTGCGCCATCTCCGGTGCCGTCTCCGGTGACATCGGTCTGGAATATCCCACCCGGCAACCCAGTCACAGGCAGCGTGACATTGGAGGCCAGCGGGCTGTCGAAGTGGCCGGAGAATCCAAGCTGGAATCCCGCCGGCAAGTCCATATACCCGCCAAACGAGAGCTGGTGAGTGCGGTCAAGGCCAGTCGGGCCGATGTAGCGCGCGGGATTGACGAAGTCTGTCGCAGCAGTGCTGAAATCGTTGTCCCTCGCGGTGGCGACATAACGAGAGAAGGAATAGGAAACCTGCAGGTTTAGGTGCTTCACCCCGCGGAATGGATTGCCGACCTCGTCCTTCAGCGAGGCTTGCAGGCCGTTATATACCGACCGTCCAATAGGGAACAGCATTTCATTGGACCCAAGCGCACTGTTAATACCCGGGAAAGCCGCCGCAGGCTTGCCCGCCAGTGCGCAGGGGAGCCCTGAGCATAATGAGTAGCCGGAATCGAGGCCGTTTGCCGCGAAGGCAGAAATATTGGCTGCGGGATTGGCTGCCAGGAAGCAATTCACTGCGGCTACAGAACTACCAGCCGTTACCGTGCCTCCACCGCAAGCCGGACCTACGGTTGCATTAATCGCTGCCAAAGCACCCGCCGGATTGAAATAGCTCGCGGCGCCGACACGGTTTGTATCCACCAGGAGGAAGTTGTGGGTGGATACGTTGCGCAGGTAATCCACGGTGGCTACCATTCCCCGCCGAATCTGATGCTGGATGCCGATGTTCATTTGCACCGACCGGGGTGAGACATAGTCCGGAGCGAGAAGGGTCGTGCTCGTAGAAAAATCATCCGCAAGAGTTTTGCCGATGTAGGTGCCGTTGGTCGCCGGACCAGCGGCGACCACTGCCGCTTGGTATTGACTTTGCAATTGGGCAATCTGGGGAGCTGCAGTCCCGATTGCCTCTCCACAAAATGTTGGTGTGACTGAGGTACCGTCGGGGAACGTAACCGCCGTGGGAAGGCCACCTGAGCAGACTCCCGTAAAGCCCAGGAAAAGTCCTTTCTGCAACCGCGCCGCGGGATCAAAAAGAATGTTGTTCCATATTGAGTTCTCGTAGAACAAACCGATGCCCGCGCGAATCACGGTCTTGCCACTCTTGCTCGGGTCCCAGGCGATCCCTAACTGTGGAGCAAAGTTGAGGTTGGGCTGGTTCACTTGGTTTCCCAGGCCGCTGTAGAACTGATTGTTGAACTGGTTCAAGGCAGGGAGGGGACCCAAGTCGCTGTCGGTGCGGGCTGTGTCGCGCACATAGCGCAGGCCAAGGGTCGCGGTAAAGTTGGGCTTAACTTTCCAGGAGTCTCCCAGGTACCAGGAGACGCGGTGATCCGGACCCTGTCCGCCGCCAGGCAGCCCAAATGCAGGTTTCGCCGAGGCGAATCCTTGCCCGTTACCGAATGTGACATTGGCGGCCGGATAGTTCAACGGATTGCTTGCCCCTCCCGGAAATACATTCAGGGGCGTGGCATTGGCAGGAGCATTCACGGCCGGCGCCAGTCCCAGGAACGCCGCAAACCCACCGCCATTAATGCTGTTAAATCCCGCGCCAAAGCGAAAGATGTGATTCTTGTAGAGCTTGCTCCCGTCATATTTGATCTGGTGATTGGACTGCATGGTCGTCTGCGGGGCCAGGAAGTTGACGCCGGAGCAGAATGGATCCGCACCCGCTGTCAGGCAGAAGGCGTCGGCGCCAATAGCAAGCTCAATGCCTGGCGCTGGATCGAAAATGCTGGAGCCAGTCACGGCGTCTTTAATGCCGTTCTCGAATTTGGTGTAGCCAAAGCGCACGCTGTTGGTGAAAGAACCGAAATTGAAATCGACCCCTACAACGTGGTCTCGCGCGTGGTCCACGTTGGCAAACGGCTGAAAGGAGTTGGGGATGAAGGGCAGCACGCTTTTGTTTTGATCGTAGGTAAAGCGATAGAAAACCTTGAATCGGTTAGCCTGCCAATCCACGCGTCCGATCGTTTCGGTCTCCCGGAAAGGCGAGTTGAAATTCCCCGTGAGACCGGCGAACGTACCTCCCGGAAGGATGGGATCGATCAGGTCTTGCTTTGTCCTTTCGGCATCAAGGAAAAAGAAAAGCTTGTCCTTGATAATGGCACCGCCAAGGTTCCCGCCGAATTGATTCCGCTGAAAAGGATTGTGCGACGCTCCCGGCAAATTGGCATTCAACGACTGATCTCGAAAATAATAGAAGCCCTCGCCATGCAGGCTGTTGGTGCCAGATTTGGTGGTTATGTTCACCGATCCCGATGAAGTCAGCTCCGTCGAAAGGTCGAGCGAGGACTGCTGCAACGAGGACTCCTGAATCGCACCCATGGGAATGTTTTGGGTGGTGGTACCCACGTTCTCGTCGCTGACGTCAACCCCGTCGACTTCTATGCGTGCAGTTCGGCCGAAGCGGCCACCGAACGACACGGAAGAGAAGCCGTTCTTCGTGGGATCGAAAGTGCCGCCATCCTGGATCTGGACTCCGGGCTCGAGCTGAGCCAGATCGAGGAAGTTACGCCCGTTGATGGGCAAGTTTTCGATTTGTTCAGACGTCAGAACCCCTTGCACCGTAGCCTGTTCCGTGTTGACGGCGACCTCGTTGCCCTGCACCTCCACAATTTGGGAACTCTGCCCCACCGCAAGTTGCAGATTTCCAGAGGAGGTGGTGTTCACTTGCACAACCACCGGAAGGTTGACTGAGGTGAAACCCTGCGCCTCGATCCGAACAACATAGTCGCCGGGTATAAGTGCACCAGATGCATAAGTGCCCGCAGATGTAGTGTTCGTAGTAATGGTCTGCTGCGTCCCTTTGTTGGTAATTGTGACCCTGGCTCCGCTAATTACCGCTCCCTGGGGATCAGTAACAGTCCCCACGATGCTGCCGGTACTGATGGTTGTTTGGGCCAGCAATAGGGAAGAACATAACAGGCATGCGAACATCACCAAGGCGACAAAATGCCTTCTAGTTCCGGCCGCCTTCGCGGTTCGATGGAACGAATCCTGATGCTGAACTGCTTGCCAAACCGCGATTGCGCTTCTTCGTGATGATCCTGTGCCAGAACAAGTCCTCACTGTGGTGGTCATGGTGTCGTCTCCTTCGCCTCGGTTTCCCGGGTCTCTGCCCATTCGAAGTCGTGATTCTCTGCGGTGCACGCAGACTTGTGGGACGCACCAATGCAAGCCGCCAGCCGATTTGTGTAGAGATTAGGATCAAGGGACGATCACACTGCAGAGAAGTGTGGATTGCAGGCTTCGAATTACGAATCAACGTGGTTGCTCAATGACTCCGCTCGGCAGTCCCGCAAGTTATATGGTTCTCTATAAAATCGCGATTATTTTTGGTAGATTCGCGTTGGATCTGCGACGCACGAGCTTATTACATAACCCGGGCCACGTGGTTTGTGAAGACCTCTAAACGACTCTCGTGGTGATAGATAGGCAAGTAATGACGCCGAGCGCCCGGGATGCGATGGGTGCGTGCCCACATCGGTCGGATGAATCTTGATGCGTGGTACCGATACGGCCGGCTCCTACCGCTCCGGCGGTCCATTTTGTCCCAGGTCACCCGATCCAGTGTGAGCCGATAAGGCCATACTCTGCGAGAATGCATTCCCGGGGAAGCCCACGAGTTCAGTGAGTCTCCAGAGTTGTTCTCGCCTTCTGGCCGCTGGGTGTTTCTGACAGGTCGAAGGTTTCCTTGGTTTCTCGATTTCCTAAACCACAGCCCGGAGTCTAAATTGTTATCCTGCCGGTTGTGAACCCGGGCTTTTCCCGGCAGCAAAAATACCGGAGGATCTCCCATGCGCTGGCCTGCCAGAACTCCACTCCCTGACGAACTTCGCAAGCCCCGCTCCCTCAACCTCGCCGAAAACTTTCTCCAGGACCTGCGCTTCGGTTTCCGTATGCTCTTGCGCAATCCGGGGTTTTCCATTCTGGCGGTTCTGTGCCTGACGGTAGGAATCGGCGCCAACGCCGCGGTTTTTAGTTGGATCGAAGGCGTCCTGTTCCGTCCGTTTCCCGCCGTAGCTCACCAGGATCGAATGGTTGCGATTGCGGGAACGCAGCCTCGCGGTGACAAAGGATCGGTCGGTTTTGGCTCTACCGATGTTTCCTGGCCTGATTTTTTGGATTTCCGAAGAAGCTGCACGCTCATGGACTGGTTCATCGTTGACCGGATCACCGGCTCGACCATCAGCATCGGAGAACGGGCCGAACGCGTCGCCGGAAGTGTCGTTTCATCGAACTATTTTGATGCGCTCGAAATTCACCCAATCCTGGGACGCGGATTCCAGTCTGACGAGGATTGGGGACGCAATGGCCACCCTGTGACCGTAATCAGCTACTGGTTATGGAAAGAACGCCTGCATAGCGATCCCGACATCATTGGCAAAAAGCAACTCCTCAATGGCGTACCGCATACGATTGTCGGCGTCGCTCCACCCGGATTCTACGGTACGTTCGTCGGCTATCCCATGCAGTTCTGGGTGCCAGTGTCGATGCAAGAAAAATTTACCGGCGGGAGTTACCAGCTGGAAGACCGCGGCGAGACCTGGATCGAAGGCTTCGCTCGCCTCAAGCCAGGCGTGAGCATCGAGCAGGCGCAGTCGGAACTTTCGACGGTGGCGAAGCGGCTGGAAAACGAATACGCAGAAACCAATCGCGGACGGGGTGTGAAGATCTTTCCCTTGTGGAAGACGCCGTTCAACCAGGCGGGCGCGCTCGCGCCCACCCTAGGAATCTCCCTCGTCGCCGTATTTTTTGTCCTCCTGATTGCTTGTGCAAACGTCAGCAGTTTGCTGCTGGTCAGGTCTTTGGCCCGCCAGCATGAGATGACGGTGCGGCTCGCCATCGGCTGCAGGCGCGGCAGATTGTTGAGACAACTTCTGACGGAGGGCCTCATTCTTTCGGTTCTCTCCTCGGTCAGCGGGCTTGTCGTCGCGTATTTTTGCCGAAACCTGCTCGTGATCTTTTTTCCCTTGTCGTCGGTCATCGCTACGAATTTGTCCGGCCAAATGGATTGGCGCGTGCTCGCGTTCAGCGCAGGTGTCTGTCTGGTCTCCACCCTGATATTTGCTTTAGTTCCTGCGCTGCAGACCACGAATCTGGATATCGCGGGTGCACTAAAAGCCGAATCGGGAACTTCCTCCGGCAGTCGAGCCAAATCTCGCCTTCGCTCCACCATGGTTTTGGTTCAGGTATCGCTCAGCTTCATTCTGCTCGTCGGAGGAGCGTTGCTGATGCAAAGCCTGCAGCGGCTGCGCACCGCGGACCCGGGTTTTTCGGCGGATCGCGTCGTCGCAACCGGCTTCGACTTGGTTGGGGCAGGATACGATCCCGAGCGCTCCAAACTTTTTCGCCAGGAACTTCTCGAGCGAGCTCAGGCCATGCCCGGCGTCGAGTCGGCTGTTTGGGAGAAAAGCCGGCCCTTCAGCTACGTTGGCTATCTCTCGGCGCCGATCGTCGTGGATGGTTATGAACCGAGATCCGACGAGCAGCCCAGGGTTGAATACAACCCGGTTGGCCCCGGTTACTTTGCCACCATGGGAATTCCAATTTTGTCCGGCCGCGAGTTTACTCGCAGCGACAATGAGACCACCTATCCCGCGGTGATTGTGAACCAACTGATGGTCCAGAAGTATTGGCATGGCGTCGATCCAGTCGGCAAGCGGGTTCAACTCGGCGGCCAGCCCATGCTCGTGGTGGGCGTTGCTAAGGATTCCAAATACTCCAGTTTCGTGGAATTCCCGCAACCTTTCCTTTATGTGTGTGCGGGGCAGGTGCCCTTGGTTAATGCGGATTTGGTAATCCGGACAAACCAATCGTCGGGCACCGTGTCCTCCGAGTTGTTACGGGAAGTTCGTTCCCTAGATTCCGGTCTGGGGATGGGAGAAGTGGTCCCCATGCGCGAGCACATGAATCGTACCGCTTTGGCATCCCAACAAATCGTGGTCGCACTGCTTACGATTTTCGCGGCAATGGCCTTGTCGCTCGCAGCCGTGGGATTGTATGGAGTCATGTCGTACTCCGTCTCGCAAAGCAAACGGGAGATCGGGCTGCGCATGGCGCTTGGAGCGGGAGCATCGCATTTGTTTCGAGTTGTAATGTCCCATGGCTTGGCGTTGTCGTTCGGCGGCATCGTGCTGGGCTCCATTTCGGCCTTCGCATTGACTCGTTTTATCGCGATTGGAAGCTTGCTATACGAAGTCAATCCGCTTGATCCCGGAGCATTTGTGTTGGCATCCCTGGTGATGATCCTGATCTCGGTTGCGGCATGTTTGTTGCCTGCCTGGAAGGCTTCCCGAACCAATCCCGTCCAGGCGCTAAGGGATTAGTGTCTATTTCGGATTGCGCCAAACTCGATTGCTGGGTAGGCACGAGCTTTCTAAACCCGCTCCTTCTCCGCAACCTCGGCAGGCACGCCGGCTGCCGATATCGAGCTGTACCAATCGATATTACGCGTGAAGTACATGACTCCCGCGACCGCGAGAAAGCTTGCCACCGCACCCACCAGAAGTGCGTTATCCTCGAGGCGCAACAACAGATAGATGAAAAAGTAGAGCAAGCTGAACACAAAAAACGCGCGTAGACCCTGCGCTCGGCTTGCGAAAATCCACTTCGCATTGGCCGATAGCAGAAGCACCGTGGCCCCGCCGGCCATTAGAAAGGCCCAGTCAAAACCAATGCGCTCGGCCAAGGAAAGCAGGAGAAGATAAAAAATCATGTGCGCCATGCCAACTAAAAAATACTGGGCGGGATGGACGCGCTTTCCGGAAGTCGCTTCAAAAACAAAATACGAGAGAAATAATAGTCCGATAAACAACAGGGCATATTTCACCGAGCGGCTGACAGATTGATACGGGTCCGCCACTTCGATAAACGAGATCCCCATCGCGGTGTGATCCAGTGTGCTGACCGCGGTACTGGTGCCTTCGGCGGGAATTCCGCGGGCGATGAAGGGAACGGACCACTCTCCGCTGAACCCGTGCGTAGAGACACTACGTTTTACCGGTAAAAAGCCACCGTCGAAACCCGGACTCGGCCAGTCACCCTCGGCCGTGATGTGTGTGCTCTTTCCGTAAGCCAGGACGGCAAGCCGCTGCGCGCCGGAGAAGCGCAGGTTGGCAGTTACATTAAATGTAGCGTTGGGCTGGGCCAGGCCGGAAATGTTTACGCCAAAATACGCCAGCGGCAGGCGAGGATTTTCGTCTCCAACACTTTCCGCTGGGACTAACGTCATCGTCTTGCCGTCCACCGTCAATGTTCCGTCGGCCAGAGCTCCGCGGACGTCGCTGACGCCAATCACGACTCCGGCCAGAGTCCAATCCAGTTCCGCCCCTGCAGGGATTGCAGACGGCACCCGCGTAAGGTCGAACAGCGCATCGAATTTCAGTTCCGCCTGATAGACGGGCACCTTGAACAGAGAGCGCCGCCGCTCTTCCGTCCGAACTTTCAACGTCGCGTCGCCCTTCGCTGGAAACACAACATACACGCCATGCGTGGCTGGAGCACCCTTAAAAATCGCGGGAACTGTATAGGGTATCGCCAGCGACGGCCCCAGAAAGGTCTGCTGACCTCCGGTTCGGCCACTAATCTCATGGATTACGTCCGCCGCGCGTTTGGTTCGTTCCTCCACAATATCGCTCACGAAGAACGACGGAATCGTCATCAGCAGAGCAAGCATGCTGACCAAGAGCAACTTGAGACCGATGGAGCGAGAGATATTCCGAATCAGGATGCCCGGCGGAAGCGGAGAAACATGACTCATGAGAACTCCTTCATTGGAAACGCTGTGTAAGCTCGACAGACAAGATAACACAAATAACTTTGTACTACAAAGTAGACCCGCCATTGACCCCAGGGCCCGATCGATCTTGGGACGCCGGCAACTGCCGTAAACCGGAATGCTAAAATCCTTGCATGCCGCGAACTGGCTCAGCCTCGAAGTTCGGCTTCGCGCTTCTGTTCGGCCTCTCGTTGCTGAACGGGGAGACCTCCGCGACTCAAGCCCAGCAACCCGAAAATAAGATCGCTGCAGCGGAGACGCCCAGCGGGAACGCGCGTCCCGTTCTGCTTGAACTATTTACCTCCGAAGGTTGCTCGAGTTGTCCTCCGGCCGATCTCTTCATCAAAAAGTTGGACGCCGCTCAACCCGTTGCCGGGGCCCAATTGATTGTTCTCAGTGAACACGTCACCTATTGGGATCATGATGGCTGGAAGGATCCAAATTCCTCCGCTTTGCTGACCGACCGCCAGGGTTCGTACGAAAGCACTCTGGGCGGAACTTTAGCTACGCCCCAAATAATCGTGGATGGAACCGAGCAATTGCGCCTGCAACAACCACCCCAACAGATCAGAGATTTTCTCCAGAAAGCCGCGGCCGCCCCCAAAGTCGCAGTTCGTATCGGCGAACTGACTCTGGATCCCGCAAATCCGACCCTGCTTCGTGCGCGCATCGAAGCCGATGCCAATTCCGACAAACACAATGCCGACATTTACGTGGCTATCGCTTTCGATCACGTGGACTCGCAAGTCTTACATGGAGAAAATGGCGGCAAGCACCTGGTGCACATCGCAGTAGTACAAGATCTCATCAAGGTCGGAAAGTTACCGAAGGGAAAAACCTTTGCCCAGGACGTTCAGCTGAAACTCAAACCGGGAAGGGATCCAAAGAACCTCAGACTCGTCGCCTTTGTGCAGGAATCCGGCCCAGGCAGAGTACTGGGAGCGGCGTTACGCAAGCCCGCAATCTAAACCGGTGAGTCCGCGACGCATCTGCGATCGATCCGTCTCAGCGCGCGTCACCGGCGTCAGTGTACGTACTCTGTTGTCCCCGAGCATCGAATAGGCTCTCAAATCCTGCACGTCCGCTTGCTGTCTCCATCAGCGACCAGTAGAGGTGACCCTTGCCGTCCTTGCCAGGTCATGCGGCCGCAAAACATTCTGGCCGAGTCTGTCCCCCGTTCCAGTGCGATGCCAGAGGGCAGGTCTGCCCTACATCGCTTCTCGGAAACACCAGGGTTGCAAAAACAGCGCTTGTGTTGCTTCAACTTCAAGATCGTTCATTCCGCTCGCTGGGTGACGAAGTTCGGCTAGCAAAGCTCACGTGATCTCGAGGGGGCGGCAAGCGGATGTGGTCGCCGCCATCCGTTAGAATTAATTCTGATGCAGTTGCCTGTGGCTCAATAACTTCCGGAATGCGAACTTCTCCCAAGATCGGAGTGCTGGCCCTGCAAGGCGATTTCGATGCCCACCGTCTGCGGCTCGAAGAGCTTGGCGCCGAAGTGGTCTTGGTCAAGAAGCCCGAGCAACTGGAGGCGATTGACGGCTTGGTGATCCCCGGCGGCGAGTCCGGAACATTCCTGAAATTGCTGGGGAAAGAAGGATTTGAAAAGCTGAAGCAGTTTGTACGCCAGAAGCCCACCTTTGGCACCTGCGCGGGCGCGATTCTACTGGCCACCGAAGTCGAGAACCCCAAGCAGGCCGGCCTGGGTGCGCTTAACATCCGCATCCGCCGCAACGCTTACGGCCGTCAGATCGACAGCTCTATCCGCGAAGGCCTGCTCGGAAACTCTCCGCTGGAAATGGTCTTCATCCGCGCCCCAAAAATCGAGCACGTCGGTCCCGGCGTCGAAGTCATCGCCACCGAAGGCAGCGACCCGGTCGCTGTCCGGCAGGGAAGCGCGATGGCGGCCACATTCCACCCGGAACTTTCCGACGACACCCGCGTCCACCGCGCCTTCCTCGACATCGTCGCGAGCGGCAAAAAGCGCTAGCGCAAAGAGCGCGAGCGCTTCTGGCGCCAGCATTATTCTGTTGGGGGAGTTGTTTTTATTCCCGTTGCGGCATCGAGGGCGGCAATGTTGATGCGTTGCACTGTCAAGGAATCCTTCGCCAGGCGAATATGCTCCTCCAGTGCAGCTCGCAATTCCGGAACGACACCCTCGATATCCTCGTCGCTTTTTGCCGCAAGGATTTGTTTACAGAGCTGCTGAATTCGCGCCTCGGTGTATAGTGGCACGTCGGTAGGGTATCCTACATACCATTTAGAGCTATACAGCGAAATACCTAGGGCAGATGCCTTAGGTTGCTGTGTTGCACCTGGCTCGGCCTCCGTTTGTTTCCCCGGCATCAATTTTTTGGCAGCTCAATTTATTTGACTTGACAACAAAGTCGCGTAACGATAAGGTTACGCATTATGCGGAACCGATCAGTTACGTATTCCTCGGAAGCGACTTTCCAAGCCCTTGCGGATCCAACCCGCCGCGCCGTTCTGGATCTCTTGCGCCTCGGCAGCCAGCCCGCCGGTCAAATCGCTGAAGCATTCCCGGTATCGCGTCCGGCGATCTCCAAGCATCTGCGCCTGCTGCGCCGCGCCCATCTGGTCCGTGAACACCGCGAAGGCCGGAACCGGGTCTACGAACTCAGTCCCGAACCGCTTCGTGCCGTCGACTCCTGGATCGAGCAATACCGCACTTTCTGGACCCGCAATCTGACAAATCTCAAATCCTTTGTAGAAGCCGAGTACGCTCGCGAAACCCAGTCTTCCCCTCATAAACCCAAATGAAACCGACGTCCACATCTCTTGAAAAACCGAAAGGAAAACGCCCATGACGAAATCACTTCGCACTTTGTTTCCGTTGATCTTCCTGGCCGCCGCGCTCAGCGTTACCGCCGCGTCCGCCCAAACCGACGCTCAAAGAGCGTTCAGCGCAATCAAGAACATGCCCGGTATGTGGGAAGGGAAGACGCCCGAGGGACAGCCCCTGCAAGTAAACTTCAAAGTCACCTCCGCCGGTTCTGCCGTCATGAGCGAGATCCTCGGCGAGCACAGCATGATTTCGATGTTTCACCTCGATGGCCCCGACAAGCTGCTCATGACTCACTACTGCACAGTTGGCAATCAGCCGCGTATGCAGGCCATCGTCTCGCCCGACGGCAAGACGGTCACGTTCAACCTTATCGGCGCTACGAATCTCTCCACACCCGATGCCGGCCGTATGCAGCGCATGGTTCTGACCCTGCTCGACGACAATCACCACACCGAGGAGTGGACCTTCACCGACCACGGCAAGGAAATGAAAGAAGTCTTCGACCTGCGGCGCAAAATGTGAAGTCGATTGTTTCGTCCGAGAGGCCACTAGGAGCCACCGATGCCCACCACCATCATCACTCCCGATCAAGACTCGATCGTGACCCAGATTGAAATCGCCGCTCCTCCCGAGCGCGTGTTTCAGGCCTTGACCGACGCCCAGCAATTGAAGCGCTGGTTCGGTGGTCCGGAGTGCCCAGCCAAGGTTTGGGAGATGGATGCCGGCCCAGGCGGGCACTACCGGTACGTCACAGAAAAGGGCGCGGTCGTCGTCAACAACGTCAGCCAGTTTGAGTGTCACGGCGAAATCGTCGAATACGATCCCCCCCGCGTCCTCGCCTATACCTGGATCGCGAATTGGCACGACGACCTAACGAGTCGCACGATCGTGCGCTGGGAACTTACTCCCAAGTCCACTGGAACGCTGGTAAAAGTCACGCACAGCGGTCTCACACGATTGCCGATTGCGCGCAGGGATTACACCGGAGGCTGGCCCGGCGTGCTCGAAATGCTGAAGAAATTCGCCGAAGACAAGAACTCGTAGAAGGCGAATATGGAAGAGCAGAGATTGATCGCGGCGTTCGACGAGCAAAAGGGAAGAGAGTTTAGTTTCTATGTGCCGGTTCGTAATCTCCGGTGCATCAAGTTTGAAAAGGAAAACTGAAGGAGACACCATGGCAACCGCAACCATCACTCCCGATCAAAACACCGTCATCGCAGAAGTTTTCATCGCGGCGCCGCCGGCACGCGTCTTCCAGGCGATCAGCGACCCCCAGCAGATGCCGCAATGGTGGGGCCAGTCCGGGGTATACACCCTCACGAAATCCACCATGGACGTTCGTCCCGGAGGCAAGTGGCGCAGTGATGGCGTTGGCGCCGATGGCAAAACTTTCTACGTCGAGGGTGAATATCTGGAAGTGGACCCGCCACGCCTGCTCGTGCACACCTGGATTGGCAGTTACAGTGGTCCGTTGAAGACCGTCGTTCGCTGGGAACTGGAACCGCACACTGTACACGGACTGCATCCGAGTGGTCCCAAGAAATCCGGCACCGGAACTCTGGTTCGGGTTCGCCAGGACGGATTCGCCGGAAATCCGGAGATCGCAACCAGCCACGGCGAAGGCTGGAAGCGCGTCCTCGGTTGGCTCGAGGGATATCTGGAACGTAGCGAAACCGTCAGCAACGCGAACTAACAGAGCGCGGGGGCATCAAACGACAAGAGGCGCCGATGAATGCGGCGCCTCCTGTTTTCCTTGCGCAGGGTAGTTCGCTACTGCGGGCACGGTACGGCAGAATTCGGCAGCACGGTTTCGTCGGGGAAACTGAATGCGCCGTCAATTGCATTCGACGTTGCCCCCATCTCAAACCACTGCAGCAATGGAATGTTCTGAGGGTGATAGATGAAGTTGAACGGTCC
>Ga0209380_10001519_pt1 | contig 15519 bp, 14 predicted proteins | sample HubBroMetageWFT6_FD_188347 | JGI IMG/M metagenome (GOLD analysis project Ga0209380, IMG submission 188347) | Warmed and freeze-thawed soil microbial communities from the Hubbard Brook experimental Forest, New Hampshire - Hubbard Brook CCASE Soil... | ecosystem: Environmental > Terrestrial >...
CGACTCGCCGGCGCCGCCGCGACGCCGGACGGCGCACAACTTAAGTGGCGCTTCGCCGATCAAAGCGGCGAGGCAGCGCTTGGGCGCGAGCCGATAACCATTGCGCTCTCCGCTGGCGCCACCGAGTCGATCGCGATCGTTCCGCTCGAGCTCGAGGCGCGTGACGGCAAGGGGCGCGTCGTCCTGTCGCGCAACGCGCTTGAACTGTGCGTCGTCCCGCCGCTCGGCGGCGCGGCGCCTGCGCTGTTCCCTGTCGACGCCACGGCTTCAGGCCTGCTTGCCGCGATCGGTTGGCCGAATCGCTCGGCGATCGCAGAAGACGCCGACGTTCTGCTCGCGACGCGACTCACGACCGCGGTCCGCGAGGCGCTCATCGCCGGCCGCAAAGTTCTGCTCGTCGCCAATTCTTCTGACGCTTTGATCGACCCGGAACGGAAGCTGCCGCTCAACGACCGGCACAATTTCCCCTCGATGCTGCTGCGCGAGCGCGCCGGCACACCTTGGGACGGACAATGGATGGGCGCCTTCACGTGGCGGCGCATGGAGGGCCCATGGTCTAGCCTGCCGGGCGGCCCCATGCTCGACGAACATTGGAGCGGGCTATTGCCCAATCATGTGCTGACCGGTTTCCCCTCGACCGCGTTCGGCGGATTGGTTGACGCCGGCGTCGCGGTCGGGTGGCTGCATCACGCTGCCGCGTTCGTGAAGCGAAGCTTTCTTGGCAAGGGTTGGCTCACCGTGTCGACCTTCGATCTCACCACGCCACGGGCGCACGAGAATCCGCTTGCGCCGTATCTCATAACGGCGCTGGCGGAGAGCTGAGCGGCGCCGGCGTCCCGGGGCTGGCGCGCGATTGGGTTGAAGCAGGATTGTCATTTGCGAGCGATAGGGCGTCGAAAGACGCCCGTCCTTCCGGACGGGCTATGGCGACGCAATCCAGCGGAACGCAAAGCTTCGGGCGATCTCTTGGATCGCCACGTCTCTCCGCTCCTCGCGATCACGATTCGACGCGCGCGCGTCTGACTTATGTGCCGTCGCCCTCGGCGCCGCGATTGGTCCGCGCCCGATAAAACCGGCCTTGCCGCCGAAAGACCGTCGCGCTATCAATGTTGGGAAAAGCTTTTCTCAACTCGAATTGGGAAACGAGCTTTTTCAATCGAGCAAGGCAGTCGCGATGACTGCAGGGAGGAACGTCATGAGCATGCGCAGGACGTGCGGCGGCCTCGCCGCCATGCTGGTCGCCTCGTCGGCTTTCGCTGACTTAGCTTTCGCCGATACGATGACGATGTGGGTGCGCGTCAGCGGCACGAACGCCGCCGCGCATCTCGTCGATCTTTGGAACGCGACCCACGGCGACAAGATCGAGCTCACCACCATTCCGGACAACCAGATGGTGACCAAGCTCGCCACAGGCGTCCAGGCTGGCGAGGTCCCCGACCTCGTTTCCTTCGACCTCATCTACATGCCCGATTTCATGAAGGCCGGATTCCTGACCGACCTTACCGCCGACTTGAAGGCGAACCCGAATTTCAATTCCGTCGCCCAGGCCTACAAGGACATCGCGACCTACGAAGGCAAGATCTACGGCGCTGGCTTCACACCCGACGTTTCGATCCTGATCTGGAACAAGGATCTGTTCAAGAAGGCGGGCCTCGATCCGGACAAACCGCCGAGCACGATCGGCGAGATCCAGGAGGACGCGAAGAAGATCCACGCGCTTGGGCCCGACACCTACGGCTTCTATTTCTCGGGCTCATGCCCCGGCTGCAACATCTTCACGACTTCCCCGATGATGGTGGCGGCGGGCTCCAAAATCCTGCCCGCCAATGGCGACGACCCCACACTGACCGGGGACGGCGTCAAGCAAGTGCTCGAGACGTTCAAGGCGATGTGGGATGAAGGCCTCGTTCCGAAAAGCGCTCAAACCGACAATGGCGCGAATTTCACCGCCATGTTCAAGTCGGGCAAGATCGGCATCCAAGGTTGCGGCGGCTTTTTGATCTCCGACCTCAAGCATGACGTGCCGGATATGAACTTCGGCGTCACGTTCCTGCCCGGCGTGAAGGAAGGCCAGGTCTCCGCCTTTGTCGGCGGCGATGTGGTGGCCATCCCGGCCGGCTCGAAACACGCTGCGCTCGCCAAGGCGTTCGTCGCCTGGGAGCTGACCGACGAAGCCCAGCTCGAGGGGCTCGCCAAGAACAACATCCTGCCTTCGCGGCCCGCGCTCGCCGACAACAAATATTTCGCCGCCGACCCTCGCATCGTCACCACCGCGAAGGCGCTCGGAATCGGCTACGTGCCGTGGGTCTACCATTTCGCCGACATGGTCAATTCGGACTCGAGCCCGTGGATCAACATGCTCCAGCGCGCGATCTTCGACGGCGACGTCGATGGCGCGATCAAGGAGGCGCGCGAAAAGATGAAGGCGATCGCCGCCGAGTAAGGCCGTTCGCGCTTCAGGGCTCGCATTCGCATGAGCACATCACGATCATTCGATCAATGGCGGGGCTGGCTCTATGTCGCGCCGACCCTGCTGTTCGTCGGCGTGTTCGTGGTGATCCCCTTCGGCCAGTTGATCGTCATGTCGATGACCGATCGCTCGCTGCTCGGCGGAGGCAAGTTCATTGGCTTTAGCAACTACGTCAGGATCTGGAATGATTCAGGGTTCTGGGGCGCGCTCCTGTTCACGGTCAAATACACGATCGTTCTGACGCCGATCCTGATGATCCTCGGCTTCGCGCTGGCTCTGTTGACGGCGGACAACACGCCGCTCAAGCGGCTCACCCGCACCATCATTTTCTTGCCCGTGGTCATCGGGCTCTCGAGTTCGAGCCTGCTCTGGTTCTGGTTGTTCGACGAGCAGGTCGGCCTCTTGAACAAGCTTCTGGTCGACTTGCGCGTCATCGCCCAGCCCATGGTCTGGTTCGCCAGCGCTGATCTCGCTTTTTGGGCGGTCGTGATCTCCATCACCTGGAAGGTCGTCGGGTTCGGCATGGTGCTGTTCATCGCCGCCATCCAGTCGATTGATCGGGAGATCCTGGAGGCGGCCGTCATCGACGGCGCCGGCTACTGGAAGCGCGCCTTTCTCATCATCGTACCCTTGAGCCGCCGCATCATTCTTTTGGCGACGCTGGTCAGCGCCATCGGCTCGATGCTGGCCTTCGATCAGTTCTACATCATGACTTCTGGCGGGCCGCGCGGGCAGACGTTCACCGCCGTCTACTGGATCTACCAGAACTCCTTCGTCTCGTTCAGGCTCGGCTATGGCGCGGCTTTGTCGATCGTGCTGACGCTCATCATCTTCGTCTTCTCGACGCTGCAAATTGGATTAACGGCAAGGAGCGAAGCGCAATGACCAGCGCCGCGCTCGCGCCCGAGGCCCACACTGTGGCCACGCGCCGGGCGGTCTCGCCCGGGACTTATGGGATCGTCGCGATCTCGATTGCGGTGATCGCAATCATGGCCGCTCCGATCGTTCTGTCGGCGCTGGCCTCGATCAAGACCGCGGCCGACGCCTCAGCAATCCCGCCGCACTATCTGCCGCGAGAATTGAGCTTCGAGAACTACGCCAAGGTTTTCCAGTTTCAGGCGGGCCTTGCGACCTACGTCGCCAACTCGGCGCTGGTGGCGGCAATGACGATCGCGGCCTGTCTCGCGCTAGCGGCGCCGACGGGTTACGGGCTCGCCCGCTTCGCCATGCGGGGTAAGGAGATCGCCTTTCTCATCCTTCTTGCGCCGATCATGATCCCCTATCAGGCGATTCTGACTCCGCTTTATCTGGACTTCGCCAAGTTCGGCCTGGTCAACACCCACCTCGGCCTCGCGATTGTGCATACGATTCTGCAACTGCCGTTCTCGATCTTTCTCATGCGCGCCAGTTTTGAAGCCATCCCGCGTGAAATCGAGGAGGCTGCGGTGGTTGACGGATGCTCGACCTGGCAGCGCCTCACCCGAATCTTCTTGCCTCTCGCAGTTCCCGGACTGGTGACGGTTGCGCTGTTTGCGTTCATCAATTCCTGGAACGAGTTTCTCGCCGCGCTCATTTTCATGAATCGGAACACGTCGTTCACTGTGCCCATTCTGCTGGTGAGCGTGAGAGCGGGAAAATTCGGCGCCGTCGACTGGGGCGCGCTGCAGGCGAGCGTCATCGTCTCGATCATTCCTTGTCTCGCCGTCTACCTCGCCTTGCAGCGCTACTATATCTCCGGCCTGCTTTCGGGCGCGGTCAAATGAACGACCGCCCGTCCAATGGCGCGCCATCCGGCGATGGAGATCTCGCGTCGGGAACTCGGACCATCCGCGACGTCGCGCGACTCGCCGGCGTCTCGATCGGAACGGTCTCGAAGGCGCTCAACGCTAATGGGCGGCTCAGCGCCGAAACGCGGGCCAAGGTTATCAAGGTCGCCAAGGCGATCGACTATCGGCCGAACGATCTGGCGCAGAGCCTGCATCGGGCGCGCTCGATGACGGTTGGCATTCTCTCCAATGACAGCTTCGGCCGCTTCGCGTTTCCGATCGTCGAGGCGCTCGAGCGGCGCCTGTCCGATCACGGCATCGCCGTGTTCATGTGCAACGCCACCGACGATCCCATGCGCGAGCGCCGCCACATCGATCAGCTCTTGGGCAAGCGCGTCGACGGTCTCGTGGTTACGGCGCGGCGGGCCGACCGGCGCGCGCCGATCGAACCGGCCGCGCGCGGCTTGCCGGTGGTCTATGTGTTCTCGCAGGTCGAGAACCCCGACGCGCTTTGTCTCTTGCCGGACGACGAGGGCGGCGCGAGGCTTGCCGTCAATCATCTCGCCGCTCTCGGCCGAAAGAAGATCGCCCATATCACCGGACCGGAACGGTTCGAGGCGGTTCGCTTACGCGAAATGGGTTGGCGCAAGGCGCTGGCCGAGGCGGGGCTGAAGTCGGGCGCCGGCGATTGCTTGCCCGGCCAATGGTCCGAAGCCTGGGGACGCGAGGCGGCGCAGAGACTCTTCTCGCGCCGCCGGGCCATGCCAGACGCGCTCTTTTGCGGCAACGACCAGATTGCGCGCGGCGCCGTTGATGCGCTGCGCGAGATGGGGCTTGCCGTACCCGATGACGTGGCCGTGGTCGGCTTCGACAATTGGGGCGTGATGACGGAGGCGGCGCGGCCAGCGCTCACCAGCGTCGATATGAACCTTGAGGCTTTGGGCCGCGAGGCCGGCGCATCGCTCATGGAGATGATGGGGGGCCGCGCGCTTAAGGGAGTACGCCGATTGCCGTGCTCCCTCGTGGTTCGCGATTCATGTGGGGCGCGTCGGCGGCGCACCGAGAGGGGAAAATAATCATGAGCGAGCGCGCCTATTCCGCGATTCCATTTGCGGATGTCCGCATCACCGGCCCGTTCTGGCGCGAGCGGCTCGAGACCGTGCTCAAGCACACGATTCCGAGCCAGCACGAGAAGCTCAAAGAGGTGGGCATCCTCGATTCGCTTAAACTGTCGAAGCCGGTTCCCCCGCTCACGATCCCGAGGAACAGCCATAACTTTACCATGCAGGTGTTCTGGGACTCGGATGTCGGCAAGTGGATCGAGGCGGCTGCTTACGCGCTTGCCCATCGGCGCGACGCCGACATCGAGGCGAAGATTGACGCCATCGTCGACGATCTCGCGCGCGCCCAGTCGCCCGACGGCTATCTCAACTGCTGGTACAACGGGCGCGAGCCTGAGAAGCGCTGGACGAACCTGCGCGACAACCACGAGCTCTATAATGCCGGGCATCTGCTCGAAGGCGCCGTCGCCTACTTTCGAGCCACCGGACGACGCAAGTTGCTCGACATGATGGAGCGCTATGTCGATCATATCGCCGCAACCTTCGGCCGCGGTCCGGGGCAGAAGCGCGGCTATTGCGGACATCAGGAGATCGAACTCGCGCTGGTCAAGCTTTACCGGCTGACCGGCGACCGTCGCCGCCTGGATCTCGCCTCCTATTTCATCGACGAGCGGGGCAGCCAGCCGCATTATTTCACCGGGGAGGCGCTCGCGCGCGGCGACGATCCGGCGAACTACTGGGCTGGAACCTATGAATACAACCAGTCGCACATTCCGGTTCGCGAACAGACCCGGGTCGTGGGACATGCGGTGCGCGCCATGTATATGGCCTCCGCAATGGCCGACCTTGCCTCCGAGCTTGGCGATGACGGGCTCAAGCGCGCTTGCGAGGCTTTGTGGCGCGACGTCACCACGGCGCAAATGTATGTGACGGCCGGTCTCGGACCGAAAGAGACCAATGAAGGTTTCACCGAGCCTTACGATCTGCCCAACGAAACGGCCTATGCCGAGACCTGCGCCTCGGTCGCGCTCATCTTCTGGGCGCACCGCATGCTCCATCTCGATCTCGACGGGCGCTATGCCGACGTGATGGAGCTTGCGCTCTTCAATGGCGCGCTGTCGGGGCTTGCGCGCGACGGCGCGCATTACTTCTATTCTAATCCGCTCGAGAGCCGCGGCCAGCACAAAAGGTGGGCATGGCATCTTTGCCCCTGCTGCACGATGAATGTGTCGCGCCTGGTCGCGTCGGTGGCCGGCTACGCGATATCGGCCCGCAAAGACGGCGTCGCCTTCCACTTCTATGGTGGGTTCGAAACGACAGCGATCTTGGCCGGCGTGAAGGTCGCCTTGCGTGAGTCGAGCGACTATCCCTGGTCCGGTGAGGTCCGCATCGACATCGGTCCCGAAGCGCCGGCCGCTTTCGATCTCAAGCTGCGAATTCCCGGCTGGGCAAAGAGTGCGACCGCGACTGTCAACGGCGAGCCCATCAAACTTGCGGCGACGAACGGCTATGCGACTGTCCATCGGGTCTGGCGAAAGGGCGATGTGGTGGCGCTCGATCTCAACATGCCAGCCGAGCGACTCTACGCCCATCCGAACGTGCGTATGGACGTCGGGCGTACGGCGCTTAGGCGCGGCCCATTGATCTATTGCGTCGAGGAGGCCGACAATCCCGGCGGACCGGTCCAGACGCTCGCGCTGCCGCGCTCAGCTCAGCTCAACGCTACATGGATGACCGACTTGTTCGGCGGCTCCACGATTCTGAAAGCGAGCGCGAAGCGTCTCGTTCCCGGCGAGCAAGGAGGCGCGCTCTACTCGACTGAGCCGCCCACGGCTCGCGACGCCCCGCTGGTCGCCCTACCCTACCATCTATGGGCTAACCGAACACCCGGCTCGATGCAGGTGTGGGTCGCCGAGCTTGAGGGCTAAGTTCGCCGGACCGGACGATAAGCGTATAAAGGGCCTTGGCGAGCTTGGCGCCGCCGTTGGCAGACAAAATGGGGAAACGACAATGCGCAACGCAATCTTCGCCTCGATCGGCGTCGCCCTTGTTCTCGCGCTTGCGCCTCCGCCAGCCTCAGCTCAAAGCAATCCGCCGCCGGGCGCTGCGGCGGCCGCCGCCATCCCAAGGACCGGGGCGGGCGCCGGGTCGAGCACGGCCCGGACGCGCCACAGAAACACCCTGAACCGGCAAAGAGCGCGGGCAACCTCGGAACATGCGCGCCACGTGCGTGCGACATCCCGCCATTAATCTGGTCGCCTGGTATCGAGCTTAGGTTTGCGGCGGAGGCGGAACCGCGGCGCCATGGCGTTTGGCCGGCCAGGATACGATGTGTCCTTGGGCGACCATCGTCTCAAGGAGATGGATCGCCGCCTCAGCGGCTGGCGGCTCGTCGAAGAATTCGATCACCAGGGGCAGATCGACGTCAAGCCGCAGCATGTCGTCCGCGTGAACCTCACCATCAGCGCCGAACCCGGCCACGCCTCTGAAGACAGTGACTCCTTTCACGACGTGCCGGTCGTGCAAAGTCGAGAGGATCTCCCGCATCAAGGTTTTGCGTCGCCCGTGATCCGCTTCGCTTAGATAGATTCGAACCATGAGGACGTCAGTCGACATCACTTGCCCCGACTCACAAATTTCGTGCGAGGTAGGCGCCGCCGAACGCCGCCGCGAATCCGATGACAACGGAGAGAACCACGTAGAGCGCCGCCTTAACAAACTCTCCGTTCTCAGCCAGCAGGAGCGTTTCCATCTCGAAAGTTGAAAAGGTCGTGTATCCGCCGAGAACGCCCGTCAGAACGCCGACGCGAACGCTCGGCGGAATCATCAGGCGCTCCAAGGTCAGGATGAACAGGAAGCCCATAAGAAAGCTTCCTATCACGTTGATGCTCATGGTCGCGACCGGGAACTCCCGGCCGAAGACCGCCTGCACAAAGCTAGTTTGCGCATATCTCGCCCAGCAACCAAGCGTGCCGCCAATCGCAATCGCGACGTAAGTCCACATCGTGCGTCTCTGTTAATATGCGAGGGTCGGGCAGAAGGGGCGAATCGGACCCTCAAGCGCAATCACGAAGGCGCCCCGCGCCAGCAGGAGCGCCTTGAGGACCTGGGCTCGTGGAAGAATGATGTTGCGCGCGATCAAAGCATGACTCTCCGTCTGCCAAAAATGGCCGGACAGGAGTCATCAGCCCTGAGGGCGGTTAAGGCGAACCCCATCGCCTGACCGCAAGCGTGGTCTTGTGCTTGCGCCTTGTCAAGCCGCGCCTCGCGCTTTCGGCGTCGCTTCATGCTAGAGGAACCTCCGCAACAGGGAGCCATCATGATCTGGGGAACGTTCGCGTTGGCCTTCGCGGCCGCCTTCACCGGCGCCTCGTTCTATGTCAACTGGGTTGAGCAGCCGGCTCGCCTCAAGCTCGAGGATCAGGCGTTGCTCAGCGAATGGGGTCCGAGCGACAGCCGCGGCGTCTCGCTTCTTATCGCGCTTGCGCTCGTGGCGGCGATTGCCGGCTTCATCGCCTATTTCGAATCTCAGGATGTGCGTTGGGCGTTTGGCGCGCTCGTTATCATTGCAAGCTGGCTCTACGCCTTTTTCGTCATGTCGCCGCTCGACAACCAGATCCGTTCGCTTCGCGGCGGCGAGGTGGCGGCTGCGCGCGCCCTCGTTCGCCAGTGGGGCATTGTCGAATCGGGGCTGACGGCGATCGGGGCGGTGGCGGTGCTCGTGTTTCTGTGGGCTTGAGCGGCGCTCGCGACATCGCCGACGCCCTGCGCTTTTTCACTCGCCTGCGCGTGGGCGGGCCCGGGGCGGCCGCGACGCTCGACATTGACCGTATCGCGTGGGCGGCGCCGGTCGCCGGCGTCGCGGTCGGACTCATTGGCGCGCTGGTCCTCGGCGTCACCGCGCTGCTCGGCCTGCCCCTGCTCCTTCGCGCGGCGTTTGCAACGGCGGCGCTCGTCGCCGCGACCGGAGCGCTACATGAGGACGGGCTCGCCGACGTCGCCGATGGCTTCGGCGGCGGCGCGACGCGGGCCAGGAAGCTCGAGATCATGCGCGACAGCCGCATCGGCGCCTATGGCGCGATCGCGATCGCGATCGCGCTCATCCTGCGCATTGGCGCGCTGGCCGCGGCGCTCGACGGCGGGTTCTGGCGCGCAACGCTTAGCCTGATGCTGGTCGCGGCGCTCTCCCGTGCGGCGGCGCTGACGCCGCTCGCGCTTCTGCCGCCGGCGCGCGCGGATGGCGCAGGCGCGGCGGCCGGCCGGCTCGACTCGAACGCGCTCGCCGCCGCCTGGGGCTCGGGCCTGGTCATTGCGCTCGCGCTCGGCCTCGTTGCGCTGGGCTTGGCCCATGTGCTCCTCGCGGCGCTTATTAGCGGCGCGGGCGCTTGGGCGATGGTCGCTATGACGCGCCGCGCGATCGGGGGACAGACCGGCGACGTCGCCGGCGCCGCCCAGCAGTGCGGCGAGATCGCCGCCTGGTGCGGACTTCTCATCGGGCATACGTCCTCTTAAGTAAGGGCCGTGTCCTCCGTCTCTACGCCCTGCATCAACGTTTGCGTCCTCGATCCGCTGTCTGCTCTGTGCATCGGCTGCGGCCGCACGGGCGAGGAAATCACCGCGTGGGCGACGATGAGCGAGCCCGAGCGGCTCGCCGTCATGGCCGAACTCGGCCAGCGCCTCACTGAGGCGCGATCCCGCGCGGCGCGCAACGGTCGGGTCAGAACCGGCGGCGGGCGGGGGAGCTAATGCGCCTCATCTTGCCCATTGCGCTTCTCGCGGTCGCGTGGGGCGGCCTGCTCCTCACGCCGCATGAGACGATGCTGTTTGGGCTGAGCCACCAGCAGTTCGCAAGCGCCGCGATCGGCGTGTCGCTTCTGCTGTGGCTCGTGCTCAGCGGCTTGCGTTCGGCGCGCCCGAGCGACATTGCGCGCCTCGCCACTGCGGCCATGACCTGGGCGCTCCTCTTCATCGCGGTGACCGGTGTCTACGCCTATCGCTTCGAGGCTTCCGCCATTGTCGGACGAATCACGGGCGAACTCCTTCCGTCGGAACCGCAGGTGGAACGAGGCGGCGAAGTCGTCGTCAACCGGCGCCTCAGCGGTGAATTCGCAATTGCCGGGCGGGTCAATGCCGCGCGCGTGACCTTCCTGTTCGACACCGGCGCTTCCGCGGTGGTGCTGACCGCCGAGGACGCGCGGCGGGCGGGCGTGGAATCGAGCCGCCTCGTCTTCGACGTGCCCGTCGCCACCGCCAATGGCGGGGCGATGGCGGCGGAGGCGCGGCTCGACCAGGTCGCGATCGGGCCAATCGTCATGCGCAACGTGCCGGCGCTGGTCGCGCGCCGCGGCGCGCTCGACGAGAGCCTGCTCGGCATGAGCTTTCTCGAACGGCTCAAGAGCTATACGGTCGAACGCGATCGCCTCGTTATGGTCGCGAGATAGGCGCGAGGCTATTCCGCCGCCCACAGCCCGGCGAGAGACGGGCGTCCTTCCGGAAGCCCTATGACGTACTCTCGCTTTCGCTCCACGCGGGAGACAGCTTCGCGCAACACTTCGAGCCCGGCGCCAGCGCGGATCGCTTTGGTCGCGAGGACCTGCCGGAAAGCTCGAGCGCCAGGCCGGCCAGTAAACATCCCATGCAAGTGCCGGGTGTAATCGTGCAGACGTTCACCGTGCTGAAGTGCGCGCGCGATCGTCGGCATAAAGGCTTCGATCGCCTCGAACCCGTCCGCGACCGGCGCGGGTTCGCCAAACAGCTCTGGATCGACGCCGATCAAGAGCTCCGGGTTCTGATAGGCCGCGCGCCCCAGCATGATTCCATCGAGCTCATGCAGATGCGGGCGCGCCGTCTCGAGGTCGGCAAGGCCGCCATTGAGGATGATCGGCCAGTCGACATGCGCACGCTTCAACGCATTGACGAGCTCATAGTCGAGCGGCGGGATCGACCGATTGTCCTTGGGGCTCAGGCCCTCAAGCCAGGCCTTGCGCGCGTGAACGATAAGGGCCGCGGCGCCCGCCGCTTTCACCGCTTCCGCAAACGCGAACAGGGCCTCCCGCGGCTCCTGTTCGTCGACGCCGATGCGGCACTTGACCGTAACCGGAATGTCGACTGCCGCGACCATCGCCGTCACGCATTCGGCGACGAGGCTGGGCTCGCGCATGAGGCAGGCGCCGAAGCGGCCCCTCTGCACGCGGTCGGACGGACAACCGCAATTGAGATTGATCTCGTCATAGCCGAACTCGGCGCCGATGCGGGCAGCCTCCGCAAGGCGCCCGGGGTCTGCCCCGCCGAGTTGCAGCGCCACGGGATGTTCGCTCGGGTCGAAGCCAATCAGTCGCTCGCGCGGGCCGAACACGACCGCGTCCGCGCTCACCATCTCGGTATAGAGCCGGGCGCGGCGCGTGAGGATGCGATGGAACGCCCGGCAGCGCCGGTCGGTCCAGTCCATCATAGGCGCAACGCTAATTCTAAATTCTTGATTTGGTTGCATTTTTTATGCAATCTCAACTCACTAGGTCGGGTCGTGTGCACTCTTTTCTACGCCATGATGCGACCCTTTACGCGGCAGTTCGACGGCTCAGTGCACACGGAGCGCACACGTTTTGGCGACGTTCTCCAAGCTCAATTCCGGGTCCTAGCGAGCCCAGGTGCGGCGGAAAGGAAAATATGTCAATGAGACGTTCTTGCGCCGAAAGGATGCCGAGGAATGGGCGCTTGAGGTCGAGCGGCGCATCGATCGCGGCGAACCCGCAATCGCGCGAGGCTCCCGCGACGCGAAAACATTCGGCGATTTGATCAAGTTGCATCGCGAAGACCTGCAAGGGATCGGCAAACGCATTGGTCGTTCCAAAGGGGTGAGCCTCACCTTTCTTGAACACAGATTGGGGCGGCTGCGGATCCCAGAACTCGATCGCGGGCGGCTCATCCAATTTGGAAAAGAAAGGGCGCACGAGGGCGCAGGCCCTGTCACCGTCGGGATTGATCTGGGATATATTAAGACCATTCTATCGCACGCGGCCGCCGTTCATGGCGTGGTGCTTTCGATCGAGCCGATCGTCCTGGCGCGAATTGCGCTCGGGCGCCCTGGTCTCGTCGGTAGAGGCAACGAGCGTGACAGACGGCCGACGCAGTCTGGTCGCAGGTTTCGAGTTCAATCCCTATCAGAAAATTCCAGTCGAGCGGATCATCCGCTTCGCTGTCCGACCGCGATGCGTCAGGACGAATCAGCCGGATAGAATGGGCGGACTTCGACCCGCAGAAAAAGATGCTCCTTGTCAGGGATCGCAAGGATCCGCGCAGGAAGAACGGAAATAACCAGCGAATCCCTCTGCTAGACGTCACAGGCTAAGACGCCTGCGCGATCATCGAGGAGCAACGACGTTGTGTCGGCGGAAACGGCGGTCGGATCTTCCCTACAATGGAAAGTCTGTCGGAACGGCGTTTCGGCGCAGTGCCGTGATCTCGATATCGAGGACCTTCACTTTCACGACCTCAGGCACGAAGGCACGAGCCGCCTATTCGAAGCGGGCTTTTCTATTGAGCAGGCTTCGCTCGTCACCGGCCACAAGACTGGAAAATGCTCCGCCGCTACACTCATTTAAAGCCTGAGGCTTCACACAATGCTCGCGCTCGCCAAGCGGCCTGAAGGGCTGTCGTCGCTAACGCACGTTCAAATCGAGGGCACGCAACACCCGATGCTTGCGATGGGTTGAACGAGCAATTCCCAGGCTCGCCACATAACAAGCCTCACCACGATGGCCGGCTACGTCACCGTTATTCGGAGGCGCGTCATCACAGCCCCATCCGAAAGCGCCACCGGTTCATGCCTGCCCGCCTGTCATTCGGCGTGTGGTCTCAACGCCGATCGGCGCGATAAAACATTGAAATGATAGAGTGGGCCGGGTCAACTCGTGGCGCCGATTTACAGGCCGGACTGCCGGCCGTCGATCCTCGCGCGGCTCGGCCTTCAGAGGCCGCTTCGGCGTCCTGTCTCTCGATTGCATGCCCAGTTCCAGCCTCCCTTCGAAGCGCGAAGTGAACACGCCGGTAGCCGTGCCGGACGTGAACGGGCGCAGATTTCCTTAGGAAGATCATAGCTGTTATTCCGCGACCCACTCTTTGCAGCCTTCGTCCGCCGGTCGATCTTGAAGGCAATAAGAGTATCGGGCCAAGAGAGAGGGTCGCGCTCGCCGGGTTTGCGATTAGCCTGCGAGAGCGCGCTTGATTGCTCGTCGCTTTTTGGGGGCGAACTCGCGAAGAGAATGCATGAATCGCGTGGTCGCGGAGAAGAACTGCATTCATGGGAGGAAACAATGAGCGCCAATCCGACACTTGCTCAGCTACTGGGGAAACGCCTGCCCAACGACCATTCGCGTCGAAAGTTTTTCCGCTTGCTCGCCGCGGCTGGGCTCGCGAGTCCGCTCATCGGCGGGCGATGGGCTGGAACGGCGGCGGCGGCCGGAGATCCCCTATCAACGCCCCGGAAATTCCTGGACTCGTTCTACACGCTCAACAACGACTACTTCAACGAGATGGACCAAGGCGCTACTCAAGCGGCGGCTAAACTCAACATCACCGAATCGCGCGAAATCAACAACGCCGATGTGAATGTGCAGAAGGGGCACATCGAAAACGCGCCCAATCTCGGCATCGATGGAATCACAATGGTTGCGGCGACCGAAGGTTCGGAGGTCGATCTTTTGAGGCTAGTCAATCGCCTGAAAATTCCGGCGGTCAACAACCATACGAAGGCGGTGTGGAACACTCCCTTAGATATTGGCGACTACTATGTCGCGTTCCACGCTCCCGCAAACGTCACAGCGACGCAGGCCCGGACAGCGCAGGTCTTCGAGAAGCTAGGGGGCAAGGGCAACGTCGTCTATATTGAAGGTATTCTCGGCAACCCGGTCGAAGCGGAACGTGGTCACGGGTTCGATCTGGCGCTCAAGGATTACCCCGGCATTAAACTCGTGGCTCGCCGACCTGGCGGATGGAGCCGCACCACGACGGCGCCGGTGATCGCCGACATCCTCACGGCTCATCCGGACGTCGACGCGATCATCGTCTCCAATGACGATTCGGCGATCGCTGTCGTCAGCGCCCTCGAACAGCGCAAGACGAAGGCGCTTGTCAGCGGCTGCGACGCCATCAAGGAAATGGTCGCGCTCGTCGCGCAGGGCAAGGCGTTCAATACCTACGCTTACGGTCCCTTGTGGCTCGGCGCCTATTCGACGGTCGTCGTCTTCGACTATCTGAATGGCTGGCGCCCCTCCGTGCCTGAGCGCATGATGATTTTCGGCGGCTATATCCTGGATACTCCCGAGGCCGCCAAGAAGTATCAGGAGGTGGTCGACGGCCCGACCTCGCCCTATGACTTCCTCAAGATGTCGAAGGTTCTGCATCCCGACGATTGGAACCCGCAGAATCTTCTCATCCCTCTTCCGCCCGAGGAGCATTGGACGTGGCGCGCGCCGAAGCCAGCCAACTATCAATTGCCGAAAGGTTACGCGGAGGCCCGCGATAAGGGCGAATTCGAGCGAGTCGCGAAACTTTACGCTACGCGGTTTTCGACGGACCCTGTTCAAAGCGTTCGCGATCTGACGAGCAACAAGGGCCCCATCGTTATTGGCCCGTATTGAGCTGTCGACTGGCACGAAGGTGAACGACCGACGCCGCATCCTCGAGCTCAAGCGGATCAGCAAGGCCTTCGCCGGAAAGAGCGCGCTGGCTGACGTGAGCCTGTCCCTCAACGAGGGGCAGGTTATCGGCCTTGTCGGGGAGAACGGCGCCGGGAAGTCGACACTGCTCAAGATCATCAGCGGGAACCTGAGGGCGGACTCAGGTTCGATCGCCGTGCGCGGACGCGAAGTTGAGCTTCGCAGCTACCAGGACGCGAATAGCGCTGGCATTTTCCACATCTACCAGGATCTGGCCCTCGTCCCGACCATGTCCGTCTACGAGAATGTCCTGCTTTCGCATGAAGCGCGTTTCAGTCGGTTCGGCGCAATCGACAATCGCGCCATGCGGGCGCGCGTGGCGGCTTGGTTTAAGGAGTTCGGCCACGGCAGCATCGACGTCTCGCGCAAAATCCAGGACTTTGACTTTTCAACCCGCCAAGTCATCGAGATCATCAAGGCGTTCGCTCTGGCTGAGATGCTTGGAATTGAAACGCCCGTCATGCTGCTCGACGAGCCCACGGCCGCGCTGACTGGCGACGAAGTCG